>JGI10211J34971_10000068_pt1 | contig 74053 bp, 117 predicted proteins | sample Etolagsediment_FD_34971 | JGI IMG/M metagenome (IMG submission 34971) | reverse complement strand
CCTGGACTACCAGGTTGGTAAAGAGAACGACATCGGAGAGGTCTTCCAGCTTGAGAACATGAAGTTCTCGGCTTGTGCGCTTGCGACAGAGAAATCCTCGACGTGGAAGGTCGAGGGGCAGTTCGGTTTCTTTGCCATTGGTAAGGAGAGGGTATAACAATGCCACATTGTCACAAAGGTGAGGGATACACTGGTGGGGAGCTTCCGTGCGGTCACGGTGTTTTGCTCGAAAGGTACCAAGCCCTAGAACGGGAGATACGAGATTTTCTTGACAGTGACGAAACGACCGTTGACTACGATGCTCTTAACAAACATCTTCGTAAGATTTCTGTTGAGTGGGCGAAGCTCAAGGAAAGAGAGGAATAATGCTATGAAAGACTTATCTAGTTTGGAAGGAAAAACGGTGTCTCGTGTAGAGGTGTTGAAGGGATCAAGTTCAGGAGGTGCGGTTGCTCAGAGTGGTTCTGGGTGTGCAATAGCGGTAGGTTCAGGAGGGGTCGCGGCTCATACGGTTGGAGGGAATGTAGTTGTTGATGGCCGGGTTGAGAACAAGCCTTGTGTGAAGATATGGTTTGAGGATGGAACTTGCTTAGAGGCCGTGGAGGCGAAGGTTGTTTAAGGAATGGAGAGAGTAATGAAGTACTTGCTGGCGACAATCGTGGCGTTTGTTCATGCCGGTTTCCCTTGGCTGATCAAATGGTGTGCGGGTAAGTCGGTTGCGGCTCGGGAGTATGCTGGATTCGGTGGCTTGGCATTGGTTCTCTACTTGTTCGTTATCGTACTTGTGATCTGTTCGGTCGGACAGTCGTTTGGTCGGTGGTGGAAGGATGTGGAAGAGAGTCAGGAAGGGAGAATTTAGCGTGAAGGTCAAGAAACTTGTGCGCCATCTTGGGCGTGTGTACGGGGAGCGCTTGCGGGTTCGGTTTGATGGCAAGGTGTATGATGTTTCGGAGTTCATGGGAGTTGGGTTCGCTGAGGGTGATCGGTACGTGACCGTGTATCATGACTCCGCTATCGTGTGCTCCATGAAGTTCGATGGTGAGACAGAGCTAGTCCAGGAGTGGCAAGCCAACGATGATTCGTTTGAGTCAATAATCGAGAGTTTCTGCGATGGGCTTCCGAAGCCTCCGAAGCCGCCTAGAAAGTTGACTCCGGCGGTGCCGGAAGTTCCTCCGCGTAAGCGAGTGTTTAAGACGAGACGTGATCCGAAAAAGGGAGATTGATCAATGGCTACATTGCACGATGGTGTGGTGGGTGAAGAACAGGAAGAGTGGAAGCTGATCAAGAGAATCCACGAGTTTCTGGAGAGCGACGAGTATGTCACACCCTCTGGCGTGACACTGAGACAGGAACCAGAGCGGCGAGCGTTTATATTTGTGTCTGAGGGTCGAGAACTGACAATGACAATAGCTGATCTGAAGAAGTTGCCCAAGAACATTCGGTCAATGTTCGGCCCGAGGGAAGAGTTCGATATGGGAGAGTTCTTTAAGGCACTTGAGGCGCACGTGGTCAATCATCCTGCAATAGAGGGAGGGGTACCAGATGCTTTGTAAATGTGGACATACAGTGGACGATCATGTTTACCCACGTGGTGGTGATATGCCAGCGGGCGGATGTAAGAGGTGCGATTGTGCGTGCTATGAAGAGAGGAATAGGGAAGAATTTGATCGTGAAGAAAAGACTTCCCAAAGAATGGTCGCTTCACTCCGCGTTTCCGCAGAGGGTGTAGGAGTTTCAGGGTTGGGGTAACCGAACCTGGAAGCCGTGATACTGCGTACGGCGAAGCCCTTTTCCATGCCTTGTACGCACTTGTGAAGTTCTGCGTGGGGAACGAATCATGACAGGAAAGAAAAAGCTCATTCTAGCGTTGGACCCGGATTCTTTCGTGGACGCGTTTGCTGACGAGTTTGCTGAGTATGAGATCGCCAAGCGAATCATCCGTGTCGTATGTGTCTCTGAGGAAGCTCACACCTTGCTCCTGCGCTCTGGGCAAATGAACAACCGCGCCGGCACGTTGTGGGGAAAGCCGGTGGTGCCGGTCAAAGACTTCACAAGAGACGAGGTGGTGATCTTGTCGGAACTGGAATAGGAGAGACCAATGAGACAATCTGTGACTTACGACGACGTGATCGAGTTCTTGAATGAGTTGTTGGAAATTGATGCGGAAGCCGTTAAGCAGTTGGTGGAAAGTAGAGTGCCGTGCAAAATGTTGCTTGCGGAACACCCGACAGTGCAAGTGCGGGCACAAGATGATGAACATTGGGTTGGCTTGCTCGGGATCCTCAATGGACTCTTCGGTACGTACAGGGATGGATGCGGCCCTATCGCGGTGTGCTACGAAGAGTTCGAGGTTGTCGGGTTTACCAGGACTCGACCGAAGGCGGAGGTTCGATGTCGTGAGCTTGAGGATGTGCTTCGACAGGTGCAATGGACACCAATGGGAGGCTACAAACAGTCGTCAGTTCCTACGTGTGTCGGGTGCGGTGCAAAGTCTCACGGGGCTTTGAGTACCGAACCACACAAACCGGATTGTCCAGTCAACAATGTGTTAAAGGGAGGGGAAGATGATCAGAGCGTTGAATAGTAAGACGAAAATGGAGTGGTGGTGTGAGGAAATTTCGGACGGTGAATTGCCAGTCTTTGATTCCGAAGGGAACAATGCGTCTTCAAGTGAAAAAAAGAACCCACCGTCAATTGGTGAGACGTTCGTGATCTCGGAAGAGGGAAATCACGTTCTGAGTGTCTCAAAGCCGAGGCGTCGATACGTGCCGTTTTTTCCGGTGACGGAGACGGTGAAGAAATCACCGGACGCGGCAATCAGCCGAATCATTCAGCGGGTTGCGGACTACGGGGCGAAGCTCGTTTCGTGTTGCCCAAGGGAGAAAATCGTCAAGGCGGTACTCGTCTATAAACCGCCTCAATTCCGTGCGGTTCCAGGAAGCAGCAATGAGATTGAATCCATCGTGGGAATGGCTATATTTACGAAGAGCTTGAATACTGTGACAGAGACGTTGCGGAATACGATTAGGCAACGAATCGGTTTGGGCGGTGCGACGGCCTATCGCATTGCCAAGGATGCTGGAGTTGCCCCTGAGATAGTCTCCAGGTTCGTGAAAGGCGAGCGAGGTCTAAGTGGGGAAACGATAGATAAGCTGGCCAATAGCCTGGGACTTGCCCTTTCTCAGGTTTAATTACTTGTTTGTATTTCGGTAGTATTGAGAGCTACTACCGATGGAGGCCCGGAAATGGAAGCCACTATTTGCCCAGACAGGGCGAATCTCGTCCTGGAAAATGTTGGCTTGGTTCACCACGTCCTTGGTAAGATGTCCACTTACCTCCCACCTAATCTCGATTACGAGGACTTGGTTCAATCAGGATTGTCCGGTTTGATTGAAGCTGCGAATTCATTCAAGCCGGACAAAGAGATCAAGTTTTCGACCTACGCGTACATCCGTGTTCGAGGGGCGGTCATAGACATTCTACGTTCTCAGGGGTGGGGCTCCCGCGGCGGTCCAAAGAAAGTGAAGTTGGAAGATTCGTACAACCGACATGCGGCACATCTTGGTCGTGAACCGACCATGAGTGAGTTTGCCTTGCACCTGGGTGTTACAGATGCCGAGCTTCACTCGTTACTCGGCGAGAAATCTTTCACCGCTTGTATCTCGATTGATGTCTTGAATAAGGGAACGATTGACGTTGACCGGAGGTGCACGAGGGAAAATGTTGATGTGGTCGAACAATTGGACTTGAAGGAACGGGAAGAGTATCTGAGAGACGCGTTCGGCAGTCTCAGCGACGAAGAACGAGCAGTCATGATTTTGTATTATGTGGACGATCTTCGACTGAAGGAAATCGCAGAGGTGTTGGAAGTTACGGAGTCGAGGGTGTCTCAGATACACCGCGAGTGTGTCTTCAAGTTGCGAGCGAGAATGAAGAAACGGTTCGGTTCTGGGTGGAACTAATGAAGAAACGGTATAGACGACTTGGACAAGAACGACCCAAAGAACGCAGTCACTACGATGTGTTGCTGGAGGATGTTCGCAGGCTTGTGTGTGCGTCTCGGCAGCAGGACATACCGATGTTGGAAATGAGAAAGGAGTTGATGGGTACGTTCTGGAAGGTGGGCAAGTGTGTTCATGAACACTCGGAGGGGGCGACTAACAAGTCGCGGTTCTTCAGAGAATCCATGCCGAGACTTGCTCAAGACTTGCTGAAAGAGTTCGGGTCTCGGTTCTTTTCGGAGTTGAACCTCCGTGCAATGCGTCAGCTTTACCTCGACCGGAAACACGATGTGTCGCCAAAGGACATACCGTTCGTCGAGCTAGTGAAGCGTCACCGAATGGAGGAAACGTTGGTTTAGTTCATACCTCATTGGCTTGGGGGATAGTTCAATGGCGTTACCAGGTTTGCAGATCAAGGATGCCTCGCGTATGACAGGGATCCCGGATCATACGATTCGGTTTTTGGAAAAGGAGTTCAAGGATTTCTTGCAGCCGAGTCGGACGAACGGGGGTCAACGTCGGTACAGCGACGAAGACATAGCCATGCTACGTCGGATTCGGGCGTTGCTCAAGGATAAGGAGTTCACCGTCCAAGGGGCGCGGAAGTACCTGGAGAGTGAACGTGACAAAAAGGAAGTGGTGCATCCGGCACAACTCCTGGACGATAGCGATATTGAGCAAATGCTCGATGACATGATGCCGACGATTCGGTCGAAGCTGAAGGCACGAGTGAAATCGGCCACGGAAGAACTCATGGCCGTCAACCCGGAGACTGCACCAAAGGCTTAGTTACACCTGACAGGAGAATTGTAGATGGGCATATTTCTTGCTCAGTCGCTCTACCGGATTTCGGAGCGGCTCGGGGAGCTTCCCAAGGTCTTCATTGAGACGGGGACGTGGAAGGGTCAAAGTATCCGCAATGTCCAAACAACGGGTATTTTCCAGGAGCTTCACACCATAGAGCTATCTGAGACGCTCTATAAGGCCGCACAAGAGCCTCTGACGGGTTTGGGGGTGCAATGTCACCTTGGGGACTCAAAGCGTCTCCTGAAGCGTCTGGGAAGCTCCTACGACCAACCGGTGTGCTTTTACCTGGACGCACACTTTTGTAAGGAAAAGAGCGGTGAGGGAGCTATTGGATTTCCGCTTTGGTCGGAAATGGATTACGTGCGTGGTCGAGGTCTGGCGGACGTGGTGATCATTGACGACACCCATACCTTTGGCAAGCGTCGGCCTGACTTGAAGGGGAAGCTGGAAGGTGGGAGTTGGGAGTCAGTGACAAAAGCGCGCATCCTGGATTTCTTCGAGGGAAGGGTAGTCGATTCCTTCGAGATACAGGACATGTTCGTGGTGAAGCTGAAACCCGGGCCGAAACTCGTGGAAATCTTGGTGCCGTGCTACAAGCGGATCGAATACACGGAGCGGTACGTTCCCCTTTTGATCGAACGGACAGATCATCCTGGTCGGAGGATTGTCTTGGTCGATGACGGGTCGTGTGACCAGACAGGGGAAAGACTGGAAGCCATTGCTCAGAGCCACGAGGGTGTGGTCGCGCGTGTGTATCCCGAGAACAAGGGTCTGCGTTTTCGAGTCCTGGAGTTCTGGCTTCAGTCTCCGGCTTCCATTCTGGCAAAGATGGACAACGATTGCATCGTGCCGGAAGGCTGGCTGACGAAACTTGTCGAAATCTTAGACGAGTGCCCGGAACTCGGCATTGTCTCTCCGCTCATTAACGTGGCGTCAGTTCGTGGGCAAGAGTTATACGGAGAGACGATTGTGATCGGTCGGGACGTTGGTAAGCGGTACTGGGAAGCAGAGCGGATGGGTGGCTTGTGGTGCATGAAGCGACAAGTCATTGACTCGTTTCCGCTGGAGAAAAAGTCCACGGAGGCGACCCCGTACGTCAAAGGGGCTTGGGAACTTATGTGCGAGGTCAAAGCGGCGAGTGGTATGCAGACAGGGTGGTTGCCGGAGGTGGTGGTAGAGCACGTGGGTTGTGAGACGGAGAGACACCCAGAACGTGTCAATACGCCGGAGCACGACCAGTACGTTAAAGGGCGAATCGCGACGAACAGGTAAGTGTCCATGAAGGTAGAGGTTTTGGTTCCGTGTTACAAGCGTGTCGAGTACACGCGCCGGTATCTTCCGCCGCTGATTGAGAACACGCGGTACCCGGACGTTCATTTTCGTTTGGTCGATGACGGTTCGCAGGATGGTACGGCCGAGTTTCTTCAATCACTCGCCGAACAACATGACAATGTGAAAGCGGATGCTTTTCAGGTCAACTTCGGCCTGCGTTGGCGCATCCTGGAGTTCTGGGACAGTTCCGATGCTCCTATTCTGGCGAAGATGGACAACGACTGTGAAGTGCCGGAAGGCTGGCTGACGAAACTTGTCGAGACCTTGGAAGCGTGTCCAGAGCTTGGTATCGTCTCACCGGTCATTCATACAGTGTGGATTGATGGTGATACTCTCATGGCTCCGCAGGGGAAGATCGGATTCAACCGCGGGAGGAAGTATTGGGAAGCTCTGACTATCGGCGGCTTGTGGTGCATGAAGCGGTCGGTACTCGAATCTCCGAGCGACTTTGTGAAGGGGAAGGATGATGGTATTACTGGAGCCCACGAGCTAATCAAAGCCCTTCAGTCTCAGGGGGTCGTAATGGGTTGGCTTCCCGAGGTGGTCGTTCAGCATGTGGGGTATCACAAGGGGACGCACGGGGACTACATAGATTCTCCCGAACATCGTGAGTACAACCGAAGACGTGGCGGTAGAAAGATGAAATAGATGCCCACGAAGATGTCCTACAGTGAGTTGGTCGAGGCTACTTCCACGGAGGACTTGTTGTCGCTATTGATCCATAGTCAGCTTACGGAGGTTCAAGACTTCCTTCGTGACCGATTGGACAACAACATGGAAGAGTGGAGTGTTGAACGAGACGGGAGTTGCATAGTTATGGTGTCCAGCGGTGGGGAGCGAGCCAGTGTGTCTTTCGAGGCGGCGTTCTATGTATGCTGGAAGAAATACGGGACGGCGGAGACCTTGGCGACGTTCTTTGCTGGAGTGATCAAAGCGCGGGTGATCAAGTTGGTCGAGGATGGTGTGGTGTTCATGGGTGTGGTCGGTCGCTCATAGGTTATGGTGGTGTGCTTCACGATGTTGCAAGGCGACCTTCGACGTGTGTCGTTGGCCGCTTTTTCATGGGCCGAATTATTCGCAAATAATTCGTTTGAAAGTCGCGAAAAATCGGTTTGACACCCGAGACAGGATAGTGATACTGAGCGACCGTCGATACGGGTTATCTAGCAGGGTAGGTATCAGAGAAAACTCGTTTGACAAACGATGGATGATTGGTAGCTTTCGAGACAGTGAGGTTGGGCTTGTAAGCGACAAGGAAGACAATACATCTGGTTTCATTTGGGTCTCCCTTTGATGATTGAAAGGAGGTGATCAACGGTCCCAAAGTCTGTACGTTGCGGCCATCGGCTGCGTTAGGTTAGGTCTGCTTTTGCTATGATGCCGGTGTTGTATCCGGTTGGCAATGTTTGTTGTGTCTTTTGCTATGGGGGATAGGTTCAATGCCTACGAAGTCAAGTACGAATGGGAACGGTGACGCTCTTGCTTTGGGGAGTGCAGTTCGGTACGAAGTGACCGGTGTCTCGAAGTCGAGGATTCTCTATCATCGGCGAATGGATCCACCTGAAGAGGTGAAATGGGCAGAGAAGTGCAAAAAGGAGGGCAAGGATCCGAAGAAAACGGATAACGTTGCCGCCTTTGTGTACCGCTGTCCTGAGACGGGTAACATTATCATTCCGGCCAAGTGGCTCAAGGGAGCCATGTGTCAGGCGGTCAAGGGTGAAAAGGTCGAGGGGAAGGGCAACCTCGGTTGGCCAGGCAAAGTGAAGCCGGGTATTGCTGTGACTCCTGAGTGTATCGAGTACACACCGGGTAAGAAAAGCCGTGACGGTGTGTTCGGTGAATGGGTTACGGTGAACGGGAAGCAGGTCTGGAGAGATCGTCCGTTCGTTGCACCCGGCACCGAGTTCAAGTTCGTCGTAGAGGTCACGGAGACCGAAGACATATCCGAGGAAGTCCTCATGTGGATTCTGAAGCGTGCCAGCCTTTTCGGCATTGGCGATAACCGTCCTGGCAAGAGTGGTGGGAGCTTTGGCCGGATCAGGTTCACGTCTCTTGCTCGGATCGACGAAGAGGAAGAGGACGAGCTTGTCGTGGTTGACAAACGGAAAAAGAAAAACGGCAAGCGCAAGAAAAAGCGTAACGGGAAGGTTTCCACTGGTATCGCTGTGGGGTAAATCATGGAACGCGACAATTACCTAAAGGCGATTCTCGCGAGCACGAAACCCGTGTTCATGTCGCCCCGGACAGAGTTGTTGCCCCCTGACAGTAGTTCTGAAACGCTACGAAACGCTGCGAACGTAAGGCGCGTGGATGGTCAGGGGCGTCTGGGTCTTCCTGCGACTTGGCTGAAAAGGAGCTTGCGAGAGGCTTCCTCGAAGGTCAAGTTGTCTGGGACTCGGACGTGTCGATCCGCAGTTGATACAGGGGTGTTCGTCTTTCCAGACGAAGTGATCCCGTTCACCACGCACGAAGAGGAAACGTGTCTGCGTACGATGCGTATGCAAGGTATTGTGACCACGTGCGAGCGGTTGAAGGTGAAGTGGTGGGAACTTCCTCTCGTTTTGATGTATTCGCCGTCTATGATTACCCGAGAACAGTTGGAGGAAGTTCTCCGGGTGGCCGGTGAAGAAATCGGTGTCGGTACATACCGACCGCAGTTCGGTACGTTTGCGGTCAAAAAGTGCTTGAGAGTGAAGCAGAGTACTGCGGAGTCTCTCTTGGACGCCTATTGAATATCGTTGATTTTCGGTAGGTCAGGGTGTGTTTAGTTTCGGTATGTTGGTTTTCAGTTACGTTACGCTCCGTCATTTTACAATACCACTGCGTGTTGTCCCTGCTCCCTGGCGTTTGGGCCTTTTTTCGGTTCGATTCCGAATGGGAGCTTAGTGTTATGTTCCGTTTTGTCGTGGTTCGCTATGTTGGCTTGGGTTAAGGTTTAGTGTGTTCGGCTTTGTCGATTTACAACACCTTTGAGTGTTGTCCCCTACTCCTGAGAGGTCTGGTCTTTCATTCGGTTCGACCCCGGACAGGAGTGCTATCTGGTAAGGTCCGTTAAGTTTCGTTAAGGTATGATCAGTCATGTTGGGTTTTGACACTTTACAATACCACTGCGTGTTGTCCCCTACTCCTGAGAGTATGGTGCGTTGGTGTAAGGTAAGGCGGGGTTGGTTGGGTTAAGTTAGCTTCAGGTGTGTCCTTTTACAACACCACTGCGTGTTGTCCCCTACTCCTGAGCGACGGGCTTTACTTGGTTCGACTCCGAGTGGGAGTGTGGTTTCGTTGCGTTTCGTTAAGTTATTCTACGTTATGTTGTGGTCCGTTCAGTTTCGTTCTCTTACAACACCACTGCGTGTTGTCCCCTACTCCTGAGAGGTCTGGTCTTTCGATCTGGTTCGATCCCGGACAGGAGTGTTAAGGTTAAGTTAGGTTCGGTCTAGTTCTAGTATGCTACGTTCTGTTTTGTTCTGTCAGGGTTCGTCTCTTTACAACACCACTGCGTGTTGTCCCCTACTCTTGAGCGACGGGTTTTCATTCGGTTCGATCCCGGACAGGGGTGTTGTCCGGTTGCGGTTAGTTTCGTTTAGGTGGGTTTTGTTGGTCTTTGTTCGGTTCCGTCACTTTACAACACCGTTGCGTGTTGTCCTTATTCCTGTGTTTTGATCGGAGTGAAAATGGAGTCGATAGGAAGCGAACCGTTGTTTCAGAGGGCGAGAGCTAGAGCGTCTGAAGTGTTAAGTGTGGAGAGTGGGTTGGTAGTCTTGAGATTGAGAGTGTCGAGGATGGAAGGTAGTGGGAGGATTGATCATTCTAGTTCGTTGAGACTGCAAGGGTGGCTTGTCGGTCTTATGGATTTGTTGAAGGAAGAAAAGCAGGCAAGTGTTGGTGCTATGCGACGTATAAAAAGTGTTGTCAGTGAGTTTGTTTGTTGATTGTGTTACTCCTGAGAGGTCTGGTCTTTCGATCTGGTTCGATCCCGGACAGGAGTGTTGTCTGCCATGTTCCGTTAAGTTCCGTTCCGTTGCGTTGATGTGAGGTTTGTTGAGGTTCGTTCTGTCAATCTACAACACCTTTGAGTGTTGTCCCCTTACTCCTGAGCGACGGGTTTTTCTCGGTTCGACTCCGAGCGGGAGCTTAGAATTATGTTGGTGTCGGTTACGCTCTGTTCTGTTAGGTTCAGTTCAGTTACGTTCCGTTCGGTTGGGTCAATCTACAACACCCTTGCGTGTTGTCCCTACTCTTGAGTGACGGGCTTTACCTGGTTCGACTCCGGGTGAGAGTGCTAGTGTTACGTTATGTTCCGTTTAGTTAGTTTCCGTTGAGCTTTTGGTTTGGTGCGTTGAGTTCGGTCGATTTACAACACCGTTGCGTGTTGTCCCTTACTCCTGAGAGGTCTGGTCTTTCATTCGGTTCGACCCCGGACAGGAGTTGAGTGTTGAGGTTAGTTATGTTCCGTTACGTTCCGTTCCGTCTCCGTTACGTTACGGTATGGTTCGTTACGTCAATCTACAACACCGCTGCGTGTTGTCCCTTTTTGGAGGTTTGTCGGATGGAAGAAAGAAATCAGGATGTAGTCACTGCGGAAGCGAAGGCGATCAAAGCCTACGTCGATAAGACTTGGGGAAGGCATGTTAATACGGAACTCGAAGTACCGTTGCGAGACCTTTTCCCTAAGCCGGAAAAGAAACACCTGCATAGTATGTGGGAGAAAGGTGCAGCGGACGTAGTGGTAAGACGGAGGGACGGCAGCGTGTTGACAATCATTGAGCCAGGTGGTGGCCAGCATCTACGGCGAGAGCAGAACACGAGGGACAAAAAAAAGTTCGCCATTTGCTCTCAGAATGGCGTAGGGTGTCTTCAGATGTTGAACGGCGTCATGACTTCGTTACCGAAACGTCAGTGGCGGCGATTCCTTGGAAGCTATATCTGGGGGAATGTCAAGGCGTCTGAGACCAACTGACAGAGAATACTCTCTCCTAATCTTTTTCTACGACGGACACAGCAGCGGAGACGTTGCCGTGTCCGTCTTTCTATGTACTGATACCGGGAATTACTCGACGATAATTCTCCATGAATGCTCGAATCGAAGCCATAGCAGTCCGGGTGGCCTACAACCCCGAGTTACATCGGAGTGAACTGCGTGAGCGGGTGAAAACCAAGCCCAAGCATGTTTACAGAGGGTTGGCCATTAAGCCAAGTAGTTCAGATTGGGAGAGCATTAAGAGGTGGTCGCGGCCGCCAATGGAAGAGAGTGAAATCGGTCAACATTTCAATCTGGGGCCATTGGTCTTGGATTTTCTTGAAAAGAGACACGGTGGCCTGGGAGTTCATTGGTCGGTGAGAGAGAGCATGGCGAAGACGGCTGCGTATGTTCGTGGTCGTGAGCAGAACTCATTGCCCGTGGTATTAACGGTCGAGTTTGACGAGGGTACGGTGGACTGGGACGCGGATGATACCTCCGGTTTTACGACAGAGGGGGAGATACCGTTGAAACCCGGTGCCCGTGTTAAGGTTACGGATGTCTATTTGCCAGACCTTCCACTCAGTGAACGCGTGAAACACATACTACGTTCACCAAAAGTTGCGAGGGTGTAGTATGGCCAAGAGTATTGTCGCCTATCACCGAGGTCGGGTTGCTGCGAAGCGTAAATCCAAGGGTAAACGGCCTAGTGCCGCGTCTCGGATCAAGGGTTTGACGTATCAGTTGAAAGATACCCGACTCAGTTTGATTCACGATCAGTCGAACAAGGTGGTGGGTACGTGGGAGATTGTGCCGAGTGAAGCGCCGGACTTTGCCAACTTGTTCAACCGTTCTGGCTTGAAAGACATTGACTGGACCCAAGACGAACAAGGGATCCAGGAACAGATACCGACAATCTTGAAAGCCTTGGAGGAGATCAAGAAAAAGATCATCGAACAACGAGCCGAAGGTAGTGACGAGTACACATACATGTTTGGGCAAAAGCCACTCAGTCGTGTCCCGACAGGGAAGGTGTACAAGAGCAAGCAAAAAGGAACGTCGAAGGGTCGGAGCAAGGTTGTCAAGGTCAACGAGGAAAACGTGCGTCAGGTTTTGGAGGGAATGGAGAAAGGTGAGTTGATCAAGGTGAGAGCGAAACACTCACGCGCCGGCGAGAGCGACTACCGTGTTGAAAAGCATGGCGACGACAAGTTCATGATGTATCGTGAACATACCGGCCAGCCGAAGCGTTCACCGTACAAGCCGCTGGATATGGTAGTCGAGATACTGGTCGGTGACGGTTCGGCGTTGCGAACGGTCTCTGACCTGTACAAGTGGGTCGCAGAGAATGGTTCGGACATGAAGGGTTGGGGTAAGAGCGTGCTCCGAAAGATGGTGTCCGATGGTGTCATGAAGGATACGAAATACAACAGAGAGGAAATTTTCGTGTTGGTGGACAAGGCCATTCAGGAAGGTCTCGACCAGAGACGTTCCTGGGAAGAAATAGTAGAGGCGTGTCAGGCTGCTACCAAACGACACGTGTTTTCTAAGTGGGTCAACGAACGACGTTGGAATGTTGGATGATTCTCAAGACAGAAAAGGAGACTTGAACAATGGCAAACTTGGATGAACTGAAACACTTCGAGCGAGTCTTTCTCGCGGAGAAAATGCGTCTGGCGTTTGTTCTTAACTGCGCCAAGACCCCGCTGGATGAAGCTCGTGCGTACGCAGAGGAAGTCTTTGCGAAGGCGGGCAAGAAACTGGAAGAGGAACTTCCAAACTTTAGTCAAAACTACCAGGCTTTGCAGAAGAAGTGCGCGCAAGCTCTTGATGTGCCGCGTATTGACATGCCGGTGATAGAACCGACAGACATGAAGAAGTTTCAGGATGACTTGAAGAAAGGAGCCGTGGACATCTTCGCACCTTACGCGAGGGGTAAGCTCCAGCTTCCGAAGTCCATGAGCAAGAAAGAGGGAGAACAGTGGATCACTCTTGGTTTCTCGGATGGTGAAAAGAAAGACGACAAGGTTCGGGGTAAGTTGACGAGATTCCCGGTGGACACTCTCAAGCCTACTCAGTCACAAATCTGGCTGGAGAACATGATCCCGAAGATGGTGAAGTTTGGTACGCCTGGACCCGGCTCGCCGCTCCTGAATACGACAGTGATTGTGTCGAGGGAAGGCTTCATTCTCGACGGTCACCACCGCTTTGGCCAAGCTATGCTTGCCGATCCGAGTCTGAAAATGAGAGCGTTGTATGTTCCGCTTTCGATCAAGTTGCTCCTGAAGGTCGGGCGGTCGTACGGTGAGGCTCTCGGCAATACAGCTAAGGAATAGGAGACGGCCTAGTGGAACACCGAAGGCGAATTGCAGCAATTGCCGGTCGGGTTGCTGCTAAGTCTTACTATCACGGTGCTAGTCGTGAGAGTGCGGACTACCTACTCGCACACGGCTTTGGTACTGTGAAGCGGTTTGAAGGTATGGAGTCCGGAGTGTCGGAAGAATACAGACGCTTTACTTACCTTGCAAAAACGAAGGATGCCGCGGAGTTCTATGCTGGTGGTAACTTTCGGTTTAAGGAAGGGGTGGTGTTGCGGGTTAGGTTGAACGGACGAGTCTTGAACTTGAAGTATCGTGGGGAAAAGTACGGGGCTATGATGGCCGCTGGAAGAGAGCTAGGTCTTGATGTTGATGCTGACAACCCACGTGGAATGGTTCCTACGAAGCAGATTGTAAATAAGTTGAAACAGGAGGGATATTCGGCGATTGAGTTTCACGACAGTTCCAGTGGTTACCGAGCCGTGCTTGTGATCGAACCTGGGAAAATCGAGGTGCAAGGGGAAGTGAAAAAGAGAACTGCAAGGGTGCATTCTATCGCGAGGAAGATTGTGGCTACCACGTTGCCAACGGGGACGGAACTCGGTGTCCCTTCCCCGACAGAGGCTTTTGATCGAGACCTTGCGAACCTCCAGGCGGCTCGTGAAGCCGGTGAGGTGTGGAATGCTGACTTCAAAGAGTGGAAGCGGCGGATGGATACTGGTTTCGATAAGGCAATCCATGAGGTGACGTGGAAGGCAATCCAACGGTTCAAGCAGGAGAATGACCGGGACATGATCCGTATGCAGAAATACAACGAAGCATACGAGTACGGTTCGATGTCGTTTGTGAAGGATTCTGCGAGTCTCCTGAAAAAGCTGGCGAAGACGGCCAAGAAACGTCAGCCGGACACGATTGTCGAGGAACACTTGACGCTCTTGGAGAACGCCCTGAAGCAATGGCTTCCGATCCACGAGTTGCTCCAGGACTTGAAGCCGATGATCAAGAAAGGACGGCGGAATGTCGGTGAGGGTAAGCCAGTGTACCAACCGCCGCCTGCGAGAGCGGTGGATTTGACAAAGGTGAGAACAGTTCTGGAGGAAGTTGTCAATGACGCGCGTGCGCGCTACGTCACGCGGATACGCGAATGGCTCTACAGTGGAGTCGAGAGATACTTCGATAAACTGAAAGAGGAAACGGAAGATACTGAAGGTCGAGCGATCATGCTCAAACACTCACCGCGGCGTCTTATGAGAGACGGAGCCGAGTTCCTCTATGGCGATATGATCGAGTTCGACCGTTCGCTGGAGACCTTCGTGTTGAAGGGAAACCACCCGCAGCTTGCCCAGGAGATTGCCGAGCGTGAAGCCGATGCGATCAGGGAACAGTTCTTGACCAAGAACATGGCGAAGATGACTTCCTTGATCGGTGAGAAAGGTGTGGCGGTGGACAAGGCCGTGGTAACTTCGGGTGAGTTCAACGCGTGGTCCTTCGAGGGAGAGATTCGGGTGACCTTCGATGACGATACGGCGTTCACGGTGCGAAACAAAATCGTGACGAGTGTGTCCAACAGGGGGAATAGGTTCAATCGTTTCCCGACGACATTTCATGATGTCAAGTTCCCGGATGGGTCGGTACAACGGATGCGCTCGGAAAAGCAAATGAACGAAGAGTGGGTGAAAGCCGGAAAGGAGTTGCAGTGAATTTTGCGGAGGTTAAGCGTGTCTATCTGGAGTTGTCGAATTGCTGCAACCTGGCACATTGCCACAAGAAATGTCCAGCCAGTTTGCCGAAGGAACCGGTTTTTCTTCCGCGCAAGGTTGCCGAGTCGGCACTCGATCAGTTAGGAGAGCAAGGCTATCGTGGTTCGGTGTACTTTTTCGTTTTCAACGAGCCAACGATAGACCCTCGTTTGTTCGTTCTTGCTGAGTACGCGAGGAAACGGTTACCAGTGTCTAAGCTGCATGTGCTCACGAACGGTCTCTTTTTCAATCAGGCACTCATGAATGAAATGTTTGAGGTGGGGATCAATGTCGTAGAGGTTTCGTGTTACTCGCAGGCGCAGTACGAACGGTTACAGGGGTTGTGGTCTAAAGGCGGTCGTTGCTATATTCGATGGGTGCGTGAGTTCCGACAAGACATGATCGGAATATATGGAGCCGAACCATGTGGGGTGACTGATCCGTGCTATTTCTGGACAGCGTTGGTTGTGTCTCACACTGGTATGTTGCGGGTGTGTTGTTCTGACTACCGAGACACTATTGCGTTTGGCGATTTACGTACAGAGTCGTTGAAGGAATTGGTTGAATCGAGCAAGTTTCGCAAGCTCCGAGCGGAACTCTCCGAAGGGGTTCGTAATGAACATGTGTGTCAGCGGTGTAGTGCGAGGACGAAGACGGACGGAGGTTGTCAGGTGTATGGACATACGCCTAGAACAGTGGAGATCGAAGAGAGGTTTTACAAACACGATTTGCACGGGATCAATATATGAGCCTGTCGAGAGTTCACAAGATAGTCGCCGCGGTTACTCAAGCATCAGACTTTACGCTTGTGGACGAAAAGGAATTCGAGGACTGGCTTGAGCAGTACTTCAAGGATCAGGGTGCGGCATACGCCTTTTGTCAGACAATCGACAGGGAAATCAGATTGTCGTTTGGATTTTGGGAAGATCACTTCGACTCTTACGATCTGGACGAAGCGACCGAACAAATCGGGGCGTGGGTTAAGGGTGAGTTGGAGAGGGTTACTACGCTGCGTGGGTACCGGATCAATGAGTTCAAGTGTAAACCGGATCCACGGTTCTTCGGCGGTGGGCTTACGATCACAAAGAACCTCGATTGGTACGGTCGGGCGGCAAGGATTATAGAGATTGAAGCAATGTTACAGGGAGGTCTGGGTGGTGTTGAGGTGTCAGAATTTGTGTGGCATGTGACATACCGGGACAAGCTCGACAAGATTCAGACTAAGGGCTTGCTTCCAATGAGAGGGGGAAAGGAAGGTTCCTTCAGCGTGCACACACATTCACCGCGAGTGTATTTCTTCACGAGTCGCAAAGAGGCGTTGAACCATACGGGGCTTTTCGAGCGGGACGGTCGCGAGGTGATTATCTTGAAGGTGCGCTCGGGCGGACGGGTCTTCCACAAAGACTATCGTGAAGTGAAGATTCGTAACGGTGTGTGGACGGAAGGCAAGGTGCCGGCGAGTGCGATTGTTGGTGTGTATCCGTGGAGAGACTAATGGACACGGCAAGAGTTCATAGAATCGCTTCCAAGGTTGTGACAGCGGCCAAGGTCTATCTCTACCACGGGACGCCGCCGAAGAACCTGAAACGGATATTGAGTCAGGGTCTCATTCCTGATCCGAAAGATAGGTTGTGGTCGGAGGATAGAAATGAGGGAAAGACCTCACTCTCAATGGATTCTTTTCAGGGAGTTTACTTGACGAGAAAGCTGGAGATGGCTTTGAGTTCGATTACTCATGTGACTACGAGACATTACGGTTTGGTCGTGGTTCGTGTTGAGTCCAGAACACTTGTTCCTGACGAAGATACGCTAATTGGTGGATTTCCGTCTAGCTTCAAGAGTGTGGAAAACCCGAGTGTTCTTGTGGAGCTTTATAGGAGGGTTATGAAGGGTGGCGACGATCCACTGATCCTTGATAAAGCGAACAACATGTTTGATATGTGGTTCGATGAACGTCTTGGGGCGACGAGCCATTTGTCTGACAGAGCTAAAAAAGCGATACGTGAAGCGGTTATGGAGGACGTGGTAGAACTTTGTCGTAGGTACGTGGTTCGTGCTATGGCCTGGCTCGTGAAGGAACAGGAGGAACAGAAAGCAAAAGACGGTTCCTATGATACGAGTTACTACTATGGTATCAAAGGGTTGAGTGTCGAGGACGTACCGAGTACTCAAGACGCGAAGAAATCCTTCCGGGTGCAGTATGACAAGGTGCTTCGCAGGTTAAAGCGTTTTGCAGAGAGCATAGAGAGTAATGGTGTTGCAACGGCCAGGTCGCCCGAGGGGATTAACTACAAGGGGAAGAACAAGATCGTCGGAGTCTTTGAGTTCAAGGATAAGGAATGGATTGTCCACTTCCTTGGTGATCAGAAAGCATTGAAGATGTTGATCCAGGACTTGAAGAGTGAGGCCGACCTGTACACGTTTCGGATGGCGAACGGCAAGGTGCTCCGGGAGAGAGTGAATGAAGACTAATGAACGAATCCACGAGATCGCGATCCGAGTTGCTCTGAGCAAGCGTAATGTGATCCGGCGTTTGAAGCCGACGAGTAAGCTCAGTGTCTTCCACGGGAATTCGTCTTTGGCTGAAGTCTTCAAGATGTGTAAGACAGGGATTGATGCAAAGCAGCCGAAGGGGAGATTGTACCCTCATTGGTCTGGTGGTAAGCAGTTGGATGTGGGGTTGTTCGTTTCCCCAACACTGAAAGGAGCCCAACAGTTTGGGGTCAATGGAGCCGTGATCAAGTTCAAGGCACTGGGCAAGAACTTGTGGCATAGGTTCCCAGAGGAACAAGAGCAGGATGACGCGGTGTGGAAAGACAAACACCCGAAGTCATTTCGACCATCCGTGACCGATGATATGTTTTTGAACGTTGAGCCGCAGGCGTTGTACCGAGGGTTTGTCTCTCCAAGACAGATCGAAAAGGTGTACATGAAGGATGGGTCGAAGACGATTGGAATGAGTCGGGAAGAGTTCATGGAGTTCATGGAGTCTTACGAGGACAAGTATGTCCAAAAGTCAATGCGGGACAAAACACCTTACGGTGTCCTTTTCGAGCCGCAAGAGGTTCATAAGGCGACGTATGAGGAACTGATCAGACGGCTTGTGAAAGAGGAAGGAATGACTCGGAAGCAGGCGGAGCAAGGAACTGAAATGAGTCTCCGTAGGTGTCGAGACGACGATGAACTGCTGTACGAAATCCGAAATCTACTGGGTCATGATTCAGTACCGTACTCGGTAGCGAAGAAACTACTTCCTGAGTTCAAGGAACGATTCGGTCTGGAGTTCTGAGCATGGATACGAGAGAACGGATTCTCAGGATCGCGATTCGAGTGGCGAAGGCCCCGCCACCGAAGCTGTATCATGCGACTTTGGCTGCGAGTAAGATCGTCAAGGAAGGATTCAAGCTCGGCGTCGGTGTGGGCTTCGGTGGGAGTAGTGAAGGCAAGTACATATCGTTCACGACGAAGGAAAACGTCAAGAACTATTTGGAGGGTATGCGAGACAAGATAAGGGCGGCTCGGGGGGAGTATAGTGTTGAAGATGTTCGCGGTTTGTTTAAGAAATGGGGCATGAATTCGACTGGGGAATACCAGGAGTATTGTCGAGCTTATCATAGGGGAGGAAAAGGGGATTTAGACCGGGTGATATCCAAGTTTCGCAAGGTGGACGAAGACAGGGATTTTGGAGAGGACTATTGGCAACAATTCATGTCCTATATGTTTCATGGAAGGCCGATTCAACCGAAAGAGAAAATCAAGTTGGGGGAGGATAGTGAAGAGATTCCGGTGCCGAAGTTGACAAAGGACGAAGAGATTGATCTGCTAGTGTCCGTTGTTCACTCGATAAGCGTGTCTTCGATGAACAACTTCCCTTGGATTCTCACACAGGGCAATGACCGGGTTAGGTGGGGTAAGTTTCAGCCGTCGGATGTGGGTGTTGTTGAGGTAACGCTGAAGCCTGGGGTCAAGGTTGACTATCATTCTGGGGAGGAAGAGTGGCGGATATATGACCCGAACGATGTCGCTACGATCAAACTTGCGAACCTTTGAGTGGAAACACTTGTTTACAGACGTAACGGAGGGTTACCAATGGCCAAGAGCATAGTCGCACATCATCGTGAGCGCATTGGTGCGAAGTACATCCGAGTCCAGTTGAAACCTGGGGAAAGAACGAGTACGTGTCCACGGTGTGGTCAAGAGAATGATCACCGGACAGGTAACGTGTGCGACCATGTAGTGAAGCTCACGGCGAGTCGGGTGGTGTTTTACGAAGCTGGCGACAAGGAACGTCAGGCCGGTCGTAGCAAGAATGACATTGAGGTCAAGACCGAAGCTGACGTGCGGAAGGTTGGAAAGATGATCGACGAGGCTCGTGCGTATGCGAGTTCTTACTACAAGGCGAAAGACAAAAGAGACAGGTTGGTCTCGGAGAATCGTTCCAGGAGAATGAAGGGAGAGAAACCGGTTGATACAGGGAAGAAACTGGAAAAACCAGTGGTCTTTGTACACTATGAGAATGGTGAATGGAACGGTGTCATTCGCAGTAGCGACGAGTTGGAAGAACTGTTCTACGATTGTTTGGCTGAGAATGCGATACCTGTTGTTTTGAGAAAAGAGTTGAAGTCGTACTAATGGCTAGTCTGCAAGAGCTACGTCATTTTGAGCGTTTCCGCGTCGCCAAGCGTGTGGTCATGTATCACATGTCTCCGATCACGAACCTGCGGAAGATTCTTTCCGAAGGTCTTATCCCAGACCCGAAGAGAAAGGAGTCCGCGGACGGCGGTCACGGGACCATGAGTGTGGGTTATGACGAGGTGGACTACGAGTCTTATTTCGGCACGTACTTGGCGTACAAACCACTCGTAGCCTATGACGCTCTGCGGTTGACGAACAAACATCTTGCCGGTGGCGTCATAGTCGTAGTCCAGGTCGAGACCAAGAGCATGGTCTTGGACGAAGACGAGGTTGTGAGTTCCATAGATGACTTCACGAAGCTGCTCAAGGAACTGCTACCGGGAGACAAGATTGTCCGCAGCATGTTCAGTAGGCATGGAGACCGCTCCGAGGCGATTCGTTTCTATGTGACCGTCAGAAAAAGCAGGAAGTGGCAAACGGTTCTCGCCGACAAGTTCTATGACAGGGTAATGTCGAAGTTTGGGAGGAAGGTATCGCAAGAGACTCAGGAGAAAATGAAAGAGTCGGTGGTGAAGGTTTTGAAACCGGCCATCCTGGCACACATTCGGAGACAAGCTGCTTGGGCACTTACTGAAATGTTGAAAGAGAGCCGCATTGATCTTGACCGAGACCCGTTGGATCAAGACATACTTCAACAGGAATCTGAGGAAGCGGCGAACAAGTGTCTTGCGTTCCTGGAAAAGGAAGGGGTTGACTTCAAAGAGCTACTTCCAGCCAAAGATGTCGAGAGGGATATGCGGGCGGCTTACGACGTGGTGACTCGTAAGCTGAAGCACGTCATGTATGGCGGTGAACGTACGACGGCACGAGTCCTGGACAGGATCAATTTCAAAGGTGCGAACAAGATACTCGCTATCGTGAGCTATGAGTTTGACGAGGCAAGAGAGTGTGCTCAGTTCACGGTGAATTATGGCAAGGGCAAGGCCAAGGAAGCGTACGAGGAACTCAGTGAAATGGTCGGCTTTGATGGAATGGTAGAATGTAAGGAGTCACCTAATGGCTAACGCAAGAGAGCTTCGTGAATTTGAGCGGATGGTGATCGCGGGGGAAGTCATTCCCTTCGAGACCTTCAAGAAAAAGAGGGACGAGGCTGAGGCCAAGCGCACAAAGGGGACGCCGAAGGCCGAGAAACCAAAGGCGGACAAACCACATACTGAGACCGAAGGGTACCAGAAACGGAAGAAAGAATTTGAGGAAGACCGCGACCGGCGCAAGAGGGAACGCGAGGAACGCGTACAGGCTGAGACCGAAGCAGTGGCCAAGCGTGTCAAGTCGTTGGTCTCAAAACTCAATAGTCTGAAGGGTGGGGTCAAGTCTCACGTAGAGGACAATGGTGGGGCTAAGGTCTCGGTCGATGTGACAGAGATTCCTCATGTTCCTGAGTCCTCATACGGTGACGTGTACACCGATGTCGAGGTGGTGGTGGGTGTCGAGGGTGGTGATATGAAGGTCAAGTTCCATGTTTCCAGTGGTTCGGCATCGAAAGAGAAAATCTACTATGAAGGGGAAGCCTTCGTCAACGGTGAGAAAGTGCGGTTGTTCAGGAAGAACTACAATTGGCTGCAAGATAATGAGGTCAGTGGTCTAACCGCAGAGACCCTATTCCCGGCGCGACGGGTCAAGGCAATCGTTGGTGGAAAGACTCGGAAGAAAACGAAGGGGACGATGCAAAAACGGGACTTCGTGGAAGCGTTGAAACGCAAGGGGTACGATATTAACTACCGTGGAAGCAATGAAGTCCAGGCCACGAAGGAACTCTTGACAGGGCATACCTTTGGTTATTATCGGACAACAATGATGCGTCAAGGTGGTTGGATGCCTTTTACGGATGTTCGTGGGAATCGTAGGACCGGAGCGGAGAAATTCCGTCTCGTTGATCACAAGGCCGACTTGGGCGGCAAGGCACTTATAACGTTTGCCGAGGACGCTGAGGGGCTTCGGAAGATGGAAGACTTCGAGGGAAAAGTCGAGGTGATTGCCAAGAAAAATGTCTCGAAGTAATTGCTTGCTGATTATTGTTTTCTGAGGTCGTAAACAGTGAGATATAATCTGTCCGAATTATCTAGTGGTATTTAGGAGACGAACCGATGGCCAAGAGCATAGTCGCGTATCACCGCGAGCATGGAAGAACTGCCGAGAACGAGTCAATGGTAGATCGTGGTGGCAAAGGGGTAATGGTGACGGTGACACAACGAGTAGCGGTGAGCGACGCTTTCCTGGGGGACTATATCTCTGATCTTCGTGGCGCGGTAAGGACGGCGAAAGGAAACATGGAGAAAGCTGCCCGTCAGATGTCGGATAGTGTTGGGAGCAAGGTCAAACTTGAAGATGGCGAGACGGTCAAGGTAGATACAGAGAGCGGGAAGAGTACCCGTGTCAAAGTGACTTTCAATTTGAGTGGTGAAGCAGATGCCGCCGCTATTCGCAAAGCAATTCCGGCCTGGCTCTAAGAGAGAACCGAACAAATGTCCAAGTCAATTGTATCCTATCACCGTGCGCGTCAGGCCAGTTTCAACATTGGCCAGTTCTCGCAGCCTATGGAAGGCATGTCTCAGTTGGTTCGTTCGTTGAAGAACAACGGAATGGGCAATCTCTCCAAGTCTGCTCAGGGTCTATTAAACCAACTGGAAGCGTTGAAGGAAAAGACCAGACAGTCAGTGGAGTCGAGGACGGGCTCCCGTGTGCCGACACTCCATGAACGGCGTGCGCGGATTGAGTGTCCCCCGGTGATAACAGAGGAAGACTTGGAAGAGTGGGAAGCAGGTGAAGGTCAGTGGTCGGATCCGAAGGTCAAGCGAGCCTGGAAGGGATACGAGGTCAATGTTACCTTCAGTTTAGTGACGCTGGAGTCGGCGGAGGAAGGTGACGCCGCGGAACACGGTTATGAAGAACGTGGCACGAAGTTTGACTCACTCGAAGAGTTGACAGACCATTATGGAACCGAGCACACCTGGCTTGAGTGGTCGAATTCGTCTCCTGGACCCGGTGACTGGATTACGAGTGAAGCGGAGGAAGACTACTCGGACGGAAGCAGTACGACATACTCACTTCACATTACTCGTGGTGACGGAGAGGATTTGACGCGTGAAGAGATCAAGTATCTTGAACATGAGTTAGGAGTCTAAAGAATGAATGCTTTCGACAGAATCGTTGCCGATCATCTTCGCAAGGCCGATCAGGTGGACATTACCTTCGGTCGTGTCGAAAAGAAAATGGCTAAGGAACTTGGAGAACGTCTGGGTAAGTCTTCGGCGTCGTGGCTTGACACACCAGAGCTTGGACAGACGTTACCACGGCACGTTGACTGGGTAGGTGTCGGGACGATTGAGGACAAGAATGATGCCAAGCAGGCCATGGACCTGATGGCTCGCCACAACCTGAACGAACTCATGAGCACGGCTGACTTCCGACGTGAAGTCGAAGATGAACTGGAGTCGGAGTATGAGTTCGATGACGATGACGAGACCAAGGCGTACGTGGACGCATTCATTAACGCGTGTGTAGCCGGAGAGCTAATCGACGAATGGGAAGATGGGGTGTCGAAGGGAGTGCAGAAAGAGATCAAGTCTCGGCGTTTTGCTTCCCTAAATATGTTTGACAGTGCGTTGTTCCGTGAACTGGTCGGACGTTGCCGAATCTATCTTGGTGCCGTTCAGGACACGCAGACTGGAAACGCGTTGACGGTATCCGGGGCCGTTGGTTACACCGTTCGACGGTTGCAGCGCGAGTCGGCCAACGGTTTCCGTGAGGTTGACGAGGGCGAGTATGAGAAAGGTGAGTACACCGGTGTCCTTTTCATGGTTCGGGACGGCGAATACTCGATTCAGTTCAAGTCTCGTGGCAAGACAGGGCAATCTTTCAATATGACGGGGAAGGTGGTTTCTTCGGGGCCGCCGGATGTTGACGAGGTGGTGAAAAAGATCAACCGGAAGATTGATGGCTGGCGTGGCTTGTCTCTCGCCGTCCATTCCTTGGTCGAAGGGGTCGAGAATCTCAAGGGCAAAATGAAGGCGCGTGACAAGTTCGACAAGCTATTCAAGAAAAGCGCCGGGCTTCGTCGCATGGTCGTGGCCATGTTGAATGATATGGAACAAGATCAGAGTCGGTTCGCAAAGCTGGAGATTGACCGTTCCATCATGGGCGGCCAACCTTCCTCTTTTGCGAGATCGAAAAAGGGAGAACCGGTTGTGAAGGCTACTAGCCAAGCGGCAGACGAGATACAGGAAGGGACTCGTGGAGTTCTGGTAGATACTGCCGGTGCCAAAGTTGCCATTCTTGTCGATTTGGGAACGTTCTTTGGCCCTTGTGTGCTCTGGGACAAGAAATCCGCTTGGAAGAATACAGGGAAGAAATTCGACGGTGAACTGGATCACTTGACGGTTGAGTCGGACGTAGAGCGCGGAGCCACAAGTGTTCGTGATTACGAAGAAAAGGTTCTCCAGGAATTCGAGGGGAAGAAAGGTGTCAAGAAAATCTTCGTTGACGAAGATGGTATTCGAGTGGTGACCCGTACGAATCCAAAGGGGCCGGGTGGATATAAGAGCGACTACCAAGTGTTGGTCAAGAATTCCGACAGCGGGAACTTCACATTGGTAGTGATTATCAAGGGGCGGACCCGCAAGATGGAAGTTGACAAGGATGAACTCTTGAACGGAATTGCTGCCGGGATCAAGCTCACGTTGCAGACGAAGAAAGGGAAATAATGGATCGGAGTCGAATCGCTACCATTGCTAGGCGAGTTGCCGGAGCCGGCCCGACCTTGGCCGCAGTCGGTGACGGTAAGGAAGCAATGACTGAGGCTATTCACGAGTTCATGAAGTCTCGGAAGATGTTCGGTGGGAAGCCTGAGATTTCCGAGGACGAAGGAAGTCTAGTTCGTGTGGCGGTGAGCTTGAAGCATGATGATCGCTCGTACGTTGCTGATCTCCGTGTCGATCAATGGAAGAAAGGCAGTCCGCTGAAGGCGACGTTCTGGTTCACTCCTGACAGAGGACGTACTCTTACCAAGGCATATACGTACAAAGAGCCGGATAAGACTACGGTTGGCTCCGTGGCGATTGACTTCCGTCACTTCGTTGACGAGAAACAAAAGAATCTCAGGACGGCTGCAACCCAGTGGAAGGTGATCGAGGAAGACGGATACGTGAAGGTGTATCGAGGGAAGACCTTGATCGCCGCGGGGATTGTGCAACAAGGGAAGCGGCTACGTGATCTGGAGTTCATGGAGGACTCATACAGGAAATCGAATCCGACCCGACTGAAGGTCGTGAAACTTTTGCAGGCCAAGGGTTATTCTTAACAGGAGAATCGGTTATGAAGATGCTTGTATCGAAGAAACGTCTTATGCGGATCGCCAAAGTGTTGGTGTCCTCACGTGGCCGTATGCGTGTAGCTCGTGGCGGTTGGGAAGAGTTTGTGGAAGAGTTCGGTGAAGAGGAAGCCAAGGCCGCAGTAGAGGCTATGGGCTTTGAGCCGGAGGACGTATCTAGCTTCCAGGAAAGCCGCGCCGGCTTCCGTACGGAAGCATACGAGGTGGACTTCGGTAGCGAGGAGTACATCGGCTTCAAGGATAACGACGATGCCGAAGAGTACGCTATAGAGGTCGTGAAACAAGACCTGGAAGAGGAACCGGAAATCTTTAGTCAGGATTGGCTTCAGAGTCATGTTACGATTACGCCTACCGACAAGCGCATTCTTGCGAGTGAGGAAGCCGATTCTGTTTTGGAGTCAATGAGCGATGACGACATTCTTTCTGAGTCTGGCTATGACTCGAAGAAAGAGGAGCTTGAGGAAGAGTACTCGGAGTTGGAAGACGAAATCAGCGAACTGGAAGAGGAGGCTGACGAGTTAGAGGAAGATGATGAAGATGAAGACGCGGCAAACGAAGCCGCGGAAAAGAGGGACGAGATTCTTGGGAAAGAAAGTCGGATGCAGGAGATACAAGAGGAATTGGACGGTCTAGTGGACGAAGCTCGCGAAGAGTTGAGTTCCAGCAAGGCTGAGGAAATCGAGTCGGAACTTGACGATCCGGTTCAGTACTTTGTAGAGGATCAAGGTGCGTTCTCTATCGAAGACTTGATGAAAGCGTCGTTCATTAGCATCGACACTGATGCTGCTGCGAAAGAGGCTGTTTGGACAGACGGTGTAGCTCATTTCCTTGCGGGGTACGATGGTAGGAAAGTTGACGGCAATCGTTCGGTGTGGTACCGTACGAACTAGGATAACTGTCATGAGAAATCGAATACGACGAGCGACAACTGCGGTGACGAGAGCCGTAGGAGCAATCTGGGACGGTGTGGAAGAGACCCTTGAACGCGAAGAGGAAGGTGAAGAGGTTCAAGGGTCTTTGATGCTTGCCGCGATCCGTTGCTTCGGCGGGGAATCGTTTCAGATTAACGCCGGTGGCCGAGGGAACGTCCGCTTCAAGAGTGGGCCTTACGAAGGGTACACCGCGACCGGACCCCAGCTACGTCGTATCATGGAAGCACTTCGCAAGGGACGCTCTCAGACTGAGAGAGTGGTCGAGCAAGTGGTGGCTGAAATAAGGCCCCCAAGTTCCAGAGTAGCGTCCATTGCTATGAGGGTCTTGTCCTATCATTTGAATTAGCCTGAGCTAATTCCTGACGGCGATTTCTCGTGAAGTAATGCGGGGGATCGCCGTCGGTTTGTACGTTGGAATCGGTGGGGAGTTTTTGCTAGTATCAGGGTCATGGTCAAGACTTACTGCGTTCCGACAGGAAGTTATCCTGTTTTTGCCCACGGTTGCGGGGCAATGAAGACAAACGTACGCTTGTACGAGCGGGCGAGACGCGTGTGCTTTGCCAGACAAGTCGAGACGGGTCCTCACGGTGACCTCACGATAGTCACCGTGCACAACGGCACTGACCATTCCATCGTGGAAGAGTGGGCGAAGCTGTACAACGTCAATATCATGGTCGTGCGAGTTCCAGTGAAGAAATGGGAGTTTCGATATAAGCTGGAGTTTGTTCTCGACAATCTGCGGTTCGTTGACACGAAGTACATCATGTACCTTGATGCTTGGGACGTGGTGTTGATCAACGATATGCGCCAATGTGTTCCAGGATTTCTACGGTACGGTTGCAAGATGTTGTTCGGGGGAGAGGAAGGTTGCTGGCCGCGTGAGAGAATCAAGTTTGGAACCGGGGTGGTGGACTTTGAGGAGTTGAAGAAATGGAGTGCGGGGAAGTACAAATATCCGATGCAACATTTGAACAGTGGATGTTGGATGGGAGAGACAGATTACTGTAAAGAGTTTCTAAGGGTGTGGCGAGACAAGGTAGTGGCTATGAGCGAAGGGGGAAGAGTGGCGAATAATCAGATGGCGGCTCGTGTTCTTCAGCCGGAGTATTGGCCAGAGGTTCGGGTCGATGATCATGGTCTGCTATTTCTGAATCTCTTTGACTTTCTTCAGCGTTGGGTGAACTTTAAGGAAGAGGAAGACATAACGTACTTTTAGGGGTGAAACGTGAAAGCGAGAGCATACGAGTTCAAGAGGTGGGACGCGATTAACTTTGTCTCGAATGCGAGGGGATACAAAGTCTATCTGGAGCTTGGCGTCGAGCAGGCGATCACTTTCAAGAGAGTAGGCTGCGCGGAAAAGTTTGCGGTGGAGTCTGGTGCACATGCAGTCCGCGGGAACGTGTGTTATTCAATGGAGACAGACGATTTCTTTGGTAAGCATGGCTCGGATCGTAGATACGACATCATTTTCGTGGATGCTTCCGACGAGTTTGATCAAGTCTTGCGAGACATCTACAACTCACTCCTGGTGTTGAATGATCACGGAGTGATTTTGATCAACGGTTGTATGCCGGATCACGTGGAAGGTCACCGGGCAATGTGGAGACCCTTTCTTCACTTTTGTCAGTTGGCGACGGTGGATTGTTGCTTAGGAGATTTCGATCAAGGGGTCGGTTTCATTCTGAAGCGACCGACGCGGACACCGCTCGTTCTTGGTCGAGGCGCGCAAGATGTTCCCCTGATCACTTACAACGAGAATATGGAAAAGTGGCTACGGGTACTTCCGTATTGCGTGGACATAGTTGACTGGATTACTTTGAGGGACCCGGAGACTCCAGAGGAAGACTCGGAGCCCGCGTCTGAGGAACCAGAACCGACAGAGACAGGAGGGAACTAAGATGGATAGTTTGTATCACTACCGAGCGCACGTACTCTCGGTCTATGATGGTGACACTTGCACGGTGCGAGTCGATGTAGGATTTCGCTTGACGGCGAAACTGAAGCTCAGGCTGAGTCATATCAACGCACCGGAGATTCGTGGTGCGACGCGTGCTCGGGGCCTGGAAGTACGGGATTGGCTAAGGAAGCAAATCCTGGATAAGGATGTCGTGATCATGACGGAAAAGACCGGGAACTTTGGTCGGTGGCTGGCCGTGATCTGGCCGGATGATCGTGAGACATTCGTACTTGAAGAGAGCCTCAATGCTCACATGGTTCGGACGGGGCGCGCCGACGTGTACAAGGGGACACCGGACGATATTCGTAATCGTTTCCTGGGACCGGACTATGTTCGTAAGAGTCTCCTGGGACCGGACGACGCGCATGTAGTCGTCCATAATCCACGCAATCTCGTGAAGGAATTCAAGCGTCACCTAGAGGGTTGCTTAGCTCGGACAGGGAGGGTTGACGCGATTTGTTCGGACCGGGCTGGAGACGGATTCGGATTTCAGTGTCAGGTGTGTCAGGCTTGGTATGGTGTGCCGGTACCGAAGGCGAAAGAGTTCGTGAGCCGGAACCGGAAAAGTGTCGTGCCAAAGACCAAAGAGTTGGTCGAGAACTTGAGGACGGCGGTCGGTCGTTGGAGGATGCTGGAGACGCTTGTGAGCAAGTTGTCCAAGCGCGCGAAAATTGGGTGAAAATTGAGTAGAACTTGATATGATGGTCGCTTACCGACTTGGTTTTAGACCGGAAGTAGACGGAAGCGACAGGGCTTCACGAAAGCCCTCGACCCCAAGTCTTTTGCGAGGTCTCTTCGTATGGACAGGACAGCGTTATTCGACCTGGATGGTACGTTAGCGGATTTCGAGCAGGAGTTCATGGGACGGATGTCGAAGCTCGGAGCCCCCTCTGAGCCGGTCTCCGGTTCTGACGATTTCTGGCAAGACGACCTACCTGAGCATCTGAGAGAGCGCAAGCGGCTTGTTAAAGTTGAGCCGGGGTTCTGGGCGCGGCTCCCCCGGATTGAACTCGGCTTTCAGATATTCGACATCGTGGTCAATGAGTGTGGCTTCCGTCCCGTGATCCTCACGAAGGGTCCGTGGAAAAATCCGCGTGCCTGGATGGAAAAGCACGAGTGGTGTGCGGCGCAGCCTGAGTTGGAAGACGTGCCGGTGATCATTGCGGGCGGTGACGACGACGCCAAAAGCATGGTGTATGGCCGCATTCTTGTGGACGATTATCCGCCCTACGTGACGGAGTGGCTGAAGGTTCGACCTCGTGGCTTAGTCATCATGCCAGAACGGTCGATCAACGAGGGTTTCAGTCACCCGAACGTAGTGAAGTGTGACGGGTCAAACCTGGACGAGGTTCGTAAGCGAGTGCGCCAAGCTCGTGACAGGGACCCGGGAAGAAAACCCCAAGTGAGTGTTCGACGGGAAGGAAGAAAGAGAGATCATGAGGATTGGCAAAAGCCGTTCGTGATTCGAGTGGACGGTAAGATACGAGCAAGGGTGTGGTGGGTGAACGGTCATCCTTATTTGAGGTGTGAGAGATATGGCTAAGCGAGGGAAGCCGAAGATCACTGACAAACCAATCTCTGGATCCGTTGTTGATCGAGGAAGGGAGATTGATTCAGTACTACAAGGGGGGCCGCGTGATGTTATCGAGAGTGGCCAAGGTGTGGTAGGTGTGACGAAGGGTATGGTTACCCAGATCAAGCGGGGAAGTCACGGTGATATGCTGGTGATTCCCCCGTTTACACTTGTCTGGTCTCGTGAACCGTACGAGAAAGACTCGATGTCTACCGTCGCTCATGGGCCGGAAAAACGCTTCAACGCAATGGTCAGAGACGGCATGATGTTCCACCGGTTTGTGACCCGAGCGACGGACTTGATCGTGCTTTGGGTCGATGGGCGGTGGCTAGTTGAAGAGGGAGATTGGTTCAACAGGGAGTTGTCGAGTGCTTTCAGCGGAACTCAAAGTTAATGGGACGTTGATCGCTCACGTCTATGCCCGTAATGTGGCTGAAGCTGGCGGGGACGTTTGTGTGTACGACTATGAATACTACCAGGTCGAGTCCCGGCGAGTTCACAATGGAACGGTGAGACACGCGCGTTCAAAGGGTCTTCGGAAGTTGATCGTCGAGATACTTACGGATGTTCCAGACGAAGTAGAGGAAGTACCATGAATATCGTGATAGGACAGGGGGACTTTAGGGTGGCTTTGACGGAAAAGGGTCTCAAAGTAACCCGTGGAGAACTCTCTCCAGATGGTGAACAGTTGGAAGTGACCTTTACCCCACGTGCAGCGTTGTACCTGATTGGAAGTGCTCTTTCGCTTCAGGCCGTGAGGCTGTCGGATGTGATTGATGCTTACCTGGAGTTGTCGGATGCTCCGTCACATGAGTCTGTTCGCCCGGTGCTCAGTGATCTGACCGAGTTGTATCGGAAGCGAGCGGGTGAAATGGAGGTGGTTTTAGACTCTCTTGGTAGGAGTGAACATGATAGTGGTGAGAGTGAGAGAGACTCTTCGGATACATGATGTTTGTGACGCGCGCGAGAGAGTTATTCAAGAGGGTGAGGAAGCGGAGACCGTTGCGATAAACGGTCGAGTTAGACAGGTAACTTGTTCCAAGTGTGTAGAGGATAGAGAGAATGTCCAAGATCGAGGGAGACGAGGTTGTAGATATTGGTATTCACAACGATCGTACGAAGATCGTTGGCCGTTATGGTAAGTTCCTCGTTACGGAACCGTACCAAGGTGGTTCCATGACGCGTCCTGATCTTTTTCAGTGGGAGGTGTGGGAAGTTGAAGACGGAGAAATGGCATGGCCGGTGGCTGAGTTCCAGAAACAGGAACACGCGGAGTTGTTCGCCAAGGTTATGAGCAATGGCCAAGGTGCGTTCACTGAAGACGAGCTTGGTCACATGGTTGTTTGTCTCGCTGAGTGTGCGGAGCGAGCGTTGAGGTACGCTGAAGAGTTGCCGGAAGGTTTGGGAGAGTTTCTGGACGGGATTAAGTCGAAAGTGGAAGTGCATTGGGGGCTTACTTGGCCGGAGGTGAAAGTATGAAGCGATTGAACGTGGACATCGATCAAGGTGACGAGCGTGACCTACAAGCGATCATGAAAGCCTTGGGCACGAGCAAGAAAACCGAGGCCGTGCGAAGGATGATTCGCCTGACGAGCGCCGTTCTCAAAACGGCGAAGGATGGAAAGGTGTACATGGTGTCTGGTAAGGAAGTCGAAACCATCATTGTCTGAGAGGGTAACAATGGAGCCGATCAACGAAAATCCTTTCGAGCATACGTGCCGCAACGGCACCGTTTTTACCGCGAAACGGTGTGATTTCCTGGGCGGAGTGGCGTTCAGAGACGAGTCAGCCAACGAGGCTTTGTTCTTACAGGACTTGTCGGAAATGATTGGCTTTCACGCGTGCAATATACATCCTCGATTGAATGGCTTCCAGGGTTACGATTGTGTGAATTTTGTAAGAGAGGAAGGGCGTTCAGAGACGGAAGTGGACCGGATGTTCCGGCAAAAGGAAAAGGTTGTGAAGAGTGGTGTTGGTATGGCTCAGGCTGCGGCGACGTTGGTTTTGGCGGAGGTCGTTGACCGCCATTTTCGTATGGTTATTGACTTCATTGACGGAGACGGAGACGATGGCTCGGAAGGTGAAGAGAGCTAAGACAGGGCGGACGCACGACACGTATGCCACCTATCGAGATCGTTTTCTCTGGGAGTGTCGAGAGTTCGATCCCGGTCTGCGAAAAATGGGTTATCAGGAAGCCTCAAAGGAGGCTGTGTACTTTTTCCACCAGCAACCGCGGTTGGTCGAGAGTATCAATGCGGCTATCTTGTTCACGGAGTATGGCTATTACGACTCCGGGTGCGTGACAATCTTTCCCGAGAACAAGAAACTCTTGGAGTTGCTCTATAGGGTGAACTTCGAGGTGACTCAGGAGACACTTGTACCGAAGAACAGCTTTGTGTCGTTTGCGTGGCCGAAGGGGACGGTGATCGATGGTGTTGAGGTTCCCCCGTGCGTTATGGGTCATTACAGTGTGCGGGAGCTAATAGACCTTCACTCGAAGTACCGGCGCGAATATGGTTTGAATAGTTTGGAATTCGGCCATGATAGTGACGACATCGACGCAAGACACTTGGTCTTTTCCTACCAGGCTACGGAGACCAAGTGGGCGAGGTTGCAGTTGCCGGTGTCGCGAGCCGCAGAGGCTATGACGGTCGAGACTATTCAAGCGTTTGATACACCAAGTGTGTATGGCTCTCATGCCGTGATTGCGCTCGACGAAGACGAATACAAGTGCTTCCACGTACTCTTTCGACTTTGCTGCACCATGTGCATGTACATTTCGGATTTCCCCCACGCGGTCGTGGACGGGTATCCTGAGTCCATGAAGGGCTATGCGAGAGAGCGACACGTGAATCGGACAGGGGTTACCATAGCGGCTCCAACGATTGTCCGAAGTCACGGTGGAGGTACTACACACGCGAGTCCGCTCCCTCACCTTCGAGGCCCTCATACGCGCACACTCCGGCATGAAAAGTTTTACCGTGACGGAGGAACTTTGAGAGTGATACCCGTGCGAGGAACTTGGGTGAACCTGGAGGTTGATCCGAAGACGGTCAAAGTGGTTCAAACAGGAGAAAAATGATGTTCTATCCGTTTACCGGGAACGTGAAGTACTACGACGCCGCAGCCGGTTGTGAGCGAGATGTGTCGAGGACTATTGGTGCCAATAGTGTTGAGGAAGCGTGGTCGAGTACGATTGCGGTGGCAAAGCATCTGGGAGGTATACACAACGTTATTTACGTGTGGTTGACGACTTCGGTTTGGGAACGCGAAGGCGGTGTTTTTGCGTTGAAGGAGGAACCGGTTGCACGGGTTCAGGTCATCGACGATCTAGATATGATTCTTACTGCGACCGATGGAATGACCGTCAAGTTCATGCAGCGAGTGTGTGGCTATCGAGAGGGTGAACGTGTAAGGGAAACTGAGGTGTTCGAGCAAGATGAATTCGTGGTCCTGGACTTGGGTCGGTGTATCGAGTTGGATGATCTGGCAGTCTTCACGCGGTTCGCTACCTTGGAGCGAATGTGCGGTCACCGAGGTCGAGCCGCCTTTCTTTTCAGGAAGTGACAATGACAGAGATTGATGGAAAATACGTTCTGGAGTTGTCTTCCCGGCAAGCCAGATTGATCGTCAAAATCCTGGACTTGTATCTCCGCCTGGGAATGGGTCATTGGGAGGTTCTGGCCGAAGAACTCTCGATACTTCATGATCTCGATTTCCCGATACATGACGACTCGAATATCGTCTTTCGGCTTTTGATGGAAATGAAGAGGGAGGTGACGGGCCACTCGTATGGTGGGAGCTACGGCTGCGCGCACCCGAAGGTGCATGTGGACGCGAAGGTCGCGTGTGAACTTGAAACTGTGCTTCGTCAGGTGATTGCGAGAGCGGAGAATATGCAAGGCACCACGTGGAGCCACGATCCCTTGAGGATAAGTGGAGAGCCTTTGGCGTCGTGTCAGTTTGTCCCTACAGAGGATGATGAATGCGAAACCTCATAGCGTTGGTCATGATCGTCGCGGGAATCATTCTCGCTTTATGGCCGCAGTGTCAGATCATGGTGTTCGGTAGGGGCATCTTGACGGTGGAAGCATCGTTAGCGAATGTGGCCGAGTATTGGTACATGTACCTTGGGGCTACAATTCTGCTCGTGGGTGGATTCTTTGTCAGCGAAAAGGAAAAGCCAAGAGGGAGACTACCGTGAGACGACAAGTGACAGTAGAAATCACACCGTCGGTTATCGAGTTGTTGGATCACTTCAACAGTCTCGGGACCCTTGATAGGTTCGTCCTCTTTCACAATCTGGCCGATATGATAGTGAACGAGGACGGCGAGGATGGTCTTCGTAAGATGATCGAGTGTATGAGTAACGGCAGCTCCCTTCATAGGCTGGAAGGGAAAGCCCAATCGGTAAGAGACTTCGTAACCATGATCGAAAGGGTGACCAATGAAGCTGATCCGAAAGCACAAGCTACAAGTACGGATTGAGTGTAGCTCCGAGGCCGAATTCGAGTCGGCATCTGAAGCGTGTACTCGCTTCAACGTGGGTTGGGAGTTCATGAAGGAAGGGGACACGAAGGTGATCTCTTTCGAGTTACACACAAAGGACGAAGAGACACCGTTGACGCCGGTGGTCGGACAGGAGGTTATGTCGCCTAGTGAAGTGTTGACCATACTTCAATCCTACCTCGTGGGGCCGTGACCGATGCAGTTCAAAGATAATCGGGAAGGGGACTGCGGGATATGTGAAGCGTGCGGCGAAGAGTGTCAGGAAGTTCAGATTGATCAAGGGTTCGGACCCTATGAGTACGGGAGTATTCATGACATTCACCAGGACTGGGTGTGGGTCTCGCCGTGTTGCGAGGCCGAGGTTGTTCCCGGTGGTGTCAAGCTCGTACGGGAGAAAACACATACGGCTCGCCGAGATCACAAGGATGGGAAGATCAAAGTCGGTGATAGGTACGAGGTGAAGGTCTTCCGCCACTGGAAGGAAGGCGGCCCTTCGTGGATTACGTCGTCGAAGCGAAGACTGGCAAGTTAGGAGACCATCATGCTAGTGGACAGAGTTCCTTCAGGTCAATACTTCAGATTTCATGATCGGTTGTGGTTCAAGATCGGAATCCTTCACGAGCGCGATGGTGACGCGGTGATTGCCGTGGATGTCGTGGGCAGAGACTTGACGTGCGGCACATACGAAGATGAGATTGACAACACGAAAGACGAGGTGGAACTGGCTACGCAAGACGAATGGAACTTGCGAAGAGATCAAGTGTTCTGGGTCGCCGACATGATACTCAGGAGCGCCATTAAGACGGCCTGCGGTGACATACAGGACATGCTTTACAAAGACCTCGTGAACAAGGGGAGGGAGATTCTCCAAGGCTTTCTGGAGTCGGGGGACGAGGGTTATGATAAGGTCTTGGGGATCATTGCGTCGGTGATCAAGAATGACGAGGGCAAGGCTGAAATGTACGCACAAGCGGTGACGTGGTTTCGACAATTGACACCCGAGATTCTCGTGGACGGAGGTTGCTACGCTCGGGAGCGGGTTTATGCTGGTTTCCGGCTGGAAGAGTTTGGAGGAGACGACGATTGGCAAGAGAACCGAGACAGGAAGTAATTGACACCATGAAAGCGTTGGCCGACTTCACGTGGGCCGATTGCAAGATGAGTTGTCGGACGGAGTACTCGTGTTGCGATCAAGGTTACTGCGAAGCCGCGGCTATGTACGCACGTGACGTGTGGGGTGTTGAACTGGAACGAGTCAATGATGATGAGACCCCGTTTTTGGGAGGGACTGGTTGTATCGTCGAGCCACACTTGAGACCGATGTGCACGGCTCACCATTGCGAGATTTGTTCGGCTGGATTCAAGCGCGGTAACGTGGAATGGACGGAAGAGTACTATCGCTTGCGAGCGCTTGCTGACAACGCACTTGCTGAATTCGAGGAAATACTGGAGGGTAACGAACATGACACCGAAGCAAATGACCTACTTCCTCAGTCGTGTGTGTAGCTCCGGGGTAGATGTCCGGGGGAAGCGGTTTATAGACACGTCTGAGAGAATCGCCAACATGGTGGGACGGTCGATGTCAGACAGTGAAAAAGAGTTGGTAATCCACGAGGCGGGTGACGCCTTGTTCTGCTCGATTGAATGGAGGAAGGCATGAGTTCCATTGCTGAAGAGACGGATTCTCAATTGCTCTTGCTCATGGCTGCGTACAAGCGTTTGCAGCAAGCATTCCCTGACCACGAACTTTTGAGGTTCGCCGAATTGCAAGAGGATGGAAAGGGAGTTGTGTTCAGCGAAGAGTATCACGACCAGTACGTCGAGACCGACGACGAATACAGAATTCAAGGAATGATCCGGTACACCAGTGAACTGGAGAAAGCGTTCAAGGAAGGGACCTCATACCTTTGTGCCAGTGTGCCACCGTACATTGGTCATCGGACGCCGGGCGCGACACCACGTGACTCGAAGACCGTGAGGTGCTATTGGCGAGGCCGACCTTTCCAGGAAGGTGACGAGGTTGGGAGTGAAATGAAGGTGACAGAGGAAGAGATTGTTATATTCCTTTTTGCTCAGGAGAGTTCACAATGAGTTTGATGATCACTCGTGCGACCGAAGTGAGTGTGCACAAGCATGGAGAGAATCGTAAACTGTTGCTGCGGTTCTTTGTGAGTGGTGGGGAGCCATGCGTGTCTATCGAGGTCATGGAGCGGGTCGCAGGTAAAGGAGATCGAGAACATGACACCTGGCGTCCTCACTTCCGGGTGTCCATCGGAAGTGTCGATGAATTGTGTTGTGAATCCGTTGGCCAAGAGTTCGCAAAGGGGATCAGTCGCGGGGAAGTCGGCGGGAAAACGTTTCGATACTTCGTTCACCGGTTCTTGCGCTACTACCTTGTTCAGAACTGGAAAATCCTTGATCAGCTTCACGGATACTCTAAGATTGATTTGTTCGGAGCTTGTCTTGACGTAGGTGAACACTTCAGTGTCTCCACGGCCTGGGGCTTGACAGAGCTTGATCCTGGTACGAACGGGTTTGTTCACCTGGTTTACGAAATGGCTAAGTTCGGTGTTTCGTGGGACGATTTGAATGAGCGATTTGTGAAGCCAGACCCCGAGGATTTCCCGGAAACCTTCATGTATTGTGGCACCGAGCATTCTTACGAGGGGCAAGGATAATGGACATCGGATCAGGAGCCGGATACCCGGCGTCAGCGTTGTCAAACTTCGCCCCACATCCGTTCGTGATCGACGGTGTGAAGTGCTATTCAATGGAAGGCTTCCTACAAAGCCTCAAGTTCAAGAATCCCGAAATGCAGGTCGAGGTCTGCAAGCTCGTGGGGAAGGCGGCGAAGTTCAAGGGCAAGAAAAAGAAATGGTGGCGGACCCAGACCTTGTGGTGGCGTGGGGAAGAGATTGATCGTCATAGTGAGGGGTATTCTACCTTGCTTGACAGGGCGTTCAATGCTTTGGCCAAGAACAGCGGTTTCAAGAAAGCGCTTCTAGCCACCGGCGACGCGAAGTTGACTCATAGCATGGGTAAGCGTGACCCGAACCGCACGATATTGACTATCGGTGAGTTCTGTGGTCGGTTGACGCGGATACGAGAGAGGTTGAATGGCAATGGCTGAGACGTTGACAGTGAGTGAGGCAACCGAGGCACTGCGCCGCGACATTGATGTTGATCCGTCGCGCGATCCAGAGTGTTTTGATGCAGGTATGGTTCTACTTGGTTCGTTGATCCATGGCCCCAACATTAAACGGATCGCCAGTTGGTCGGGTATCCCACATGTTCGTGTTGCGACGGTTAGTCGTAATCTTCGTCAGTGCGGTGTGTGGAAAGGGAAGTGCATAGACGCACAACCGTGGTTTGACGAGAACGGTGGTGCGGTTGCCTTCCTGTTGGATGTCATGGTCGGTGCCGGCTTGTGTGAGCGCCGTGAACAAGATGACGATGAACCTTTGTACTGGTCAACCGAGGATCAAAGCATGACCGAGGTTGCTATCGACGCTCTGAAAGAAATCCTGGGGGAAACGAAATGAGCAAGGAAGAATGGAAGATGGAAGAGGCTGGGTGGTGGATCAACGGAAGCATTGCCGTCGTGCGAGAGAGTAACGGGCGTTGGCATAGTTACGTGACTGAGGATGACACACCGAAGAACTCCCCTTCATTCAAGACCATGCAGGAAGCCATGCAGGACGCGGAGAAAAGGAGAGACGAAAATGGATAAGTTTGGGTATGTGACAGGGGAGAGTGGTGACGTGGCGTTGGTCGCCGTTCAACTCCGGGCGAATATGTCGCTACGGATCGTTTGGACTGACAGTCGCGGCTTTGCGTGTCCGATTTACTTCGTCCCTTCGGCGACACTTGACTCGTACTATGATACGACTTCGCACACTACTCGCTGGAGAGACTCCGGCATGGTGGTCGTGTCAATGGAAAAACTCGGATGCTTCCACTTGAACTTACTGAACCGCGGTGGGAAAGAGTTCTCTGGAGAATACGTTGCCGAAAAACTCGGTGTAGATAAGGGACATACCGCGAACAAGTTGGCGGAGTTCTTGACGGCGATCTCTCGATTCGAGGCGTGAATAAGCTATGGTAATTCCGTAGCGAAAGGGACAACCATCTACACGGGTATGCCATCTGACAGTGGGTTCACGAACGGAAATAACTTGAACTTAGGGGCACAATTCATGAAGTGACGTAAAACGCCGTTTGCACTGGTATTGCGGGATTGTACGCTGAAGGGCGACTAACACAAAATGCGTGTTGGTCGCCCTTTTCATTTTGTTTCTATATACACCTACTATGAACCAGAACTGAGGTGGAGAAAACATGGAGTGTAAAGACAGGAAATAATGGCGACGTTTTGTCTTAGACGAAGGAGGTACCTGGGGTGTCAAAATCTAAATCAGATGTAACGCTGGCACGCGTGTTCGCGTTGAATCCCATGAAGACGATTGCCGACTTCGCGGCGACGGACGTGTACGCGGCAATTGAGGAGTTGATTGCAAATCAGTACGACGAAGACAGTCGTGTTTCTGAGGTGTTCTTCGACGGAGGCACGTTGACGTTGAAAGACGACGGCTCGGGCATGTTGCCCGAGGACCTTGTGTATTTCTACCAGGTGGGTGGAAGCCCGAAGGTGCGTGAGCCAATCTCCCCGGAAAAGAAAAGGATCCGAATCGGGAAGTTCGGCGTGGGCACGATTCTACTCGACTTTCTTTGTGAGGAGTACGATCTTTACACCATGAAAGATGGTGTGCGTACAACGGTGAAGGAACGATTCACCGGAGAGTTGACGGAAGGGAAGGAAATCCCTTACAGGACAGAGAACGTTGATCATGACTTGCATGGGACGACGTTGATCTTGAAGAAACTTCGCTTTGCCGAAGGTGAAAGTTTTGATCTGGAGAAACTACATCGTCGGTTGGCATGGGCGTTCTTGCCGGAAGACGAGTTCCATGTCGAACTGAACGGTGAGTTGGTAGAACCGAAACTCGACCGGTTTGCGGATAAGTTCGAGTACGAGATCAACGGGCGTGACATTGGTCAGGTCCAACTCGAAATCTATTACTCTAATGCGACTACGGAGCACGCGGGTGTGCACGTGTACGTGAATGGCCGGCGCGTTGGACGCCAGGAGGACTTCCTGGACCTTGGTAAGATTCGGGCGGACTTTGAGCGCCGTCTGGTCGTGAAGATTAAGGCCAACGGGTTGAATGACGCGATTCATTTCAACCGGGAACACTTCGACACAAATCATCCGACGTACGTGAACCTACAGAGAGCGGTGAAGCGTCGTTTGATGGAAGTGAAGTCTTCGGCGGAAGGAAAACAACGAACCAGTCCCTCCGTAAACATTCGACGCCGGATGTCCGAGTTGCGTAAAGACGTGGAATGGAGACTGAATGAGCGGGCGTTGTGGTCGAAGATCGGGGCCAGTCGCCGACTGACGTTACTTTTCAATGAAGAGGTCGAAAAAGATCACGTGGGGGAGATTGACTTTTCCACGGGTGAGTTGTCGATCAACCTGGAGCACCCTTCCTTGGCGATTACTCCTGACATGAAGCCGCTCTTGTTCAAGCACATGTTGCTGAGTGCAGCCTTGGAGACGATTGCGGGGACAATGTGCAAGGGGAACCACAACGTTTACAGACGCGAAATTGCCAAGATGTGGACATTCGTGTTAGCGTCAGATGTAGCGCCGGTGGAAATGATTCGCGGTCTGTTGCCTGGGAAACTTTACAACGTCAAACAACTCGCGGAGTTTACCGACCTGAGTCCGGCTGCGATTCGTCGTATGTTCGATGCGGAGATTGTCAATCAAGATTCGCAGGGGCGAGTTCGTGGCAAGGAAATGATCGACATAGAGAGAAAGTTGGATGGGTTTACTTCCCTGTTTGACGTAGCTCGAAGGGTACACGGTGACAAGTACGACTTCGCGGCGGTGGAACGGATCGAACGTCGCTTAGAGTCGGCGAATGATATGGAACCGTTTGCCATAGATTGTAGCGCTCACCCGAGGGTGCGGAGTTTCTTTTTCTATGACTTATGCGCGGACTACGTGTTCGACCGGCTCGCGGGCACCGAAGTGGCTCAGGCCGCAACGGTCGCGGAGCGTTTGCGTGACACGTATTTGTCAGTGTACCAACTGAGTCTGAAGGGCGGAGGGATTACGAGTCTTCCGAAAGACGTTGTGAACCGTGTTCTCAGCGACGCTCGGAAAAACCGTCTCACGATCCGGGAGAAATTCCAACGACAGATGATACGAGTTCACTTAGGTGACTTTGTTTCAGCTTGTCAAGCATTGAAGATAGGGGGAGAAAATGGCGACACTTAGAAATCAGGAGTTCGTTCAGTTCTTTGCGGACAATTCGCAGAAAGCCGATGCGAGCATGTTCGACGAGACCGAGGAGGAGCCGCGCAAGCTGTTCGCGCGAGATACTTTCGAGGATACCTTCAGTGGTATTGACGATCTGGTGGCTGAAGGTCAAGACTTGCTCGTGATCGCGAACGCGAGCGGGGCCGATACGATCCTGAGTTTTGCTGGTGGCTTGGCGGAGTACGCGAACGTCGAGTTGCTCGTGGTGGATTCGTACATCGGTTATCTGCGGAACTTCCTTTTCCGTGTGGCCTTGTTACAGTTGAACACGTCACCGGTGGAATACGTCAAAGACCTCTTCGGCGTAGATGACGATGCACTGGTAGCGGACTTTCTGAAAGGCGACGCAGCAAGTGCGAAGCGTTTGGCGTCACGACCCTTTGACCCCGATGCTCACGCGTCTAACCTTTACGCTAAGCTCCGGGCGGCGCGTGGTCTCAGCAACGAGTACATTGACCTCGTGTCGGAAGCGGTGCGAGACGTGGGAAGTTACATTCATGCCTATGATCAATTCTCTGATTTCGTCCAGGGCGTGTTCGGGAACGTGACTCGGAACAAGAAAACGTACTACCTCACCTCAAAGCGCCGGTTCGATGCTTTGAGGAAGATTGTGACTTTCCCCAATGGAAAACAAGGGAATGGTTACGCGGTACACATGATCAATCAGAACATGGCTCGTGCCGCCGCGGTGGGCAAGGTTCGGAAGATCGTACGTGATTACTTCCCCACGAAGAAAGGGGAGAATCCGATCAACTTCATTTTCGTACCGGATCCGGTGGAACTCACGGGGGCGGTACCGTTCATTGCTGACAACGCAGATTTCGTGGTCACGAGGAACAATGAGAGAGATCGTGTGATTGTGGTCGCGGATGCGACGGAGCTTGTGCCTACGTCTCACCAGGTGGCCGGTTTGGGCAAGTACAAGAAACTCCAACGACAGCGGAAACCGATCAAGGGTCTTGCTGACGCGCCGGTGTGTGAGGGTCTGGAACGAACGTTGTTCATGACCCACCTGGAGATCGGAAGCATCTATTCTGACGAGGCGGCGATTGAGGATATGATCGACATTGCCAATGGTCGGGGTGCCACCCTTTGGGTTACAAGTGCGGCGCTCTTTGGCCCGAAGATTTACCGGGGGAAGAAAGAGCGGCAGTTGTTAGACCCCGAGTATGCGTCCCTTGACGCGCAGTTACGGAAGTTCATGTACTACGTCGAACGGTTCAACGGGAACGTGATCTACGTTCTGAGTCCGGTTGACTGGGAAAACATGGTGGACTTGAAGACCATCTTCATTAAGGAACTCAACGCGAGGAAAACAGGGAAGATTCAGTTCGACCTGAATATCTCGCAGCGTGAGCAAGACTTCCTCACGCAGTTCGAGGAACCGGGAAGGGTCATTGTCCAGCATTACTATCCGACGTTACTGCGGCTCGGAGAGGACCCGGGGCTTTACACGGAGGAAGTGAACGTCGAAGGTGGAGCCGGACATAATAACGTCCGGTACATGACGAGGGAAGGAATCAGTATCGTCGATATGGTTCGGGCAATGGAGCGTCGAGCCAACCAGAAAGCTCCGACAGGGAAAGATCGTGAAGTCTTCGCAGCCATTGAGCGAGGGTGGGAGAACAACCCGAAGCTCAGCGTGTTCGATGACTATAGCGGCTTTGACCATCTGGAGACTGGAACTGGAGCGAAGGGTGAGAGGCCGAGACCGCTACGGGTTTTCCCGGATACCAGAATGACTGGCAAGACGGCTTACACGAAACCGTTTCAGACGTTGGCGCAGATTATGTGTCTGCGCTCTGGGGGAACGTTGGACGTGGCGGAGCCTATCGTGGTGGACGTGCAGCAATTCTGGCAACTGATTCGGATGACCTCGACAGGGGTCGCCTTGAGCACGTCACACATGGTGGACGACCGTCGGTACTTCGATGCGAATTTCTCGACGGCGGCGTTTAAGAGGACGCCAGGTAGCCATGTACACAAGCGGTGTACGAAGCCGAAGCCGACGATCAACATTCCTTCGGCGACGCTTGTGAGTGGCCATCCTGAGAAACGTCTCGCCTATGAGATGTACCCGCCGATGGTAGTTGATCAAGTGCGTAAGCGTGCGAAGGACAAAGGGCTTCGAGACGTTTCCATTTGTGTTTATCATGACACGCAGTTGGGTAACTACACGGAGCGTTTGGCTTTTCAGGTCAAGGCAATGGATTACGCGTTCCATGAGCGCGGTTGTTCATGTTACCTTGGACTCGGTGACCGCGGCCACGGGTGGAACTACAGAGACTTTCCCTTGGACGCGTCACCGGGCTTCATTTCGATCTCGGCTCAAAAGAAAGCCATCGTGGAGTTGTCGAGACCTTACTTCACACTTCCGCAGGTTCGGTTGTGGGGAGAGGTTGAAGGGAACCACGAAAAGAATAGCGACTGGGGTCACCAGGGGCGACACTACATGGACAGGATTGAAGAGGCGCTCAAGACTCACTGTCTTGAGTCGGGTCACGAGATTGCCTTAGCATTCCCTCAGTGGCTTCAGTTGAAGAATGGAGACCTGGTACGAGCGCCTTTTGGTTTCGCACGGATCAATGGATACAACGTCGCGTTTGCCCACAAGTTTCACGCGCACAAGAACGTGGGTAGCTTGGACGTGCCGGTGGAAATTGCTGCGGACTGGAAGCGCTTCATGGGTAGCACGGTGAAAGATGTGGACATTTGCCTTGCGGCACACTATCACCGTGCGGAGGTTCTTCAGGAGCACAACACACTGTTCTGTATGCTCGGTGGCCAGGCCGGGAATAGTGGTTACGAGTTCGAGCGCCAGTTCACCAGTGAGCCAACGACTACAATCATGACGATTGAGGCTTCCGGTGTGGTGCGTTTCGAGTTCCTTCCTGACTCTACTCTTGAAGGCTACGCGGTGAAAAACCCGGTCGTGAAGAAACGGGGTCTGGATGAATTCATTCAGGATGCGATCTCAGTGGACGTGCATCCGTTCCACACGGAAGACGTGGACGGTATGCAGGAGTTCCTCGTGAGAGAACCGGTTCTCAAGGATAACTTCGGTATCGAGTAAAGGGGGACGAATGGCCTACAAGCCCAATCCGAAGACGGCGGGAAGTGGGGTAGTCTGCTGTATACCGCAGACAGGGAAGTGTCCCAACGAGTGCGAGGATTGTTTCTTTCAATCCGGTCGCTCATACTTAGAACCGTTGGGTGCGAATCTACCGAATATGCCTGAGAAATCAGAGGTAGATTTTCGGGTGGTGCGAGTCAATGATGGTAACGATAGCAATGTGGAACGTGGACTTGTTGAACACGAGACGGTGCAGTATCCGTTGCGTTTCTACAACACTGCGATCCCGAGAGACTTGGAGACGTTCACTGCTCCCGTAGTTTTGACGGTGAATCCTGGTGGCATGACGGACACGGGTGCACACTTAGTTGATCCGTGTCCGCCGCAGCTAATGATGGTGCGGTTCCGTGCGAACGTGTGGAATGTAGAGTTGTGTGACGAGGTTGTCGAACATTATACAGAGAGGGAAATTCCGATCATCTTGACGTTCATGGCCTATTTCGCTTTGGTTGTGCCGGAGGAAGACAAGGGTGATTACGTGTTCCGTAAACGTACGACGAACTCGTACTGGGCAATTACTACCGAAGCCTGGGAGCGGGTCATGGCTCGGTACAAGTACAATCGGTGGGTCCACTCGTGTGGGAAGATTGAGGGGGAGAAAGGCAGTACCGCTTGTCGTCATTGCGGCAATTGCCTTCGAGAGTTCTTCGCGTGTAGGGAACGGATGTCGTCTTAGACCTACTCTTCAGCTTGGTAGGTGTTGACAGGGAGGATGTTGGTTTGTGGCTGATCCTGGGTCATGACCCGGTGAACTTGGTGTTCGGCTAAGTCGGTCAAGTAGAACTTCCGAATACGAAGCCCCCAGTCAGTAGCGCGGTGTCGTATCCCATCCGTGACTTCCTTTTTCAATTGATCGGACTTAATGCACTCGTCGAACGTATGAGTCATTACGAAGTCCGCAATGATTCCCATTGCAAGGTTCTGAAGCGACGTATCGTAGTCCTGGACTTCGAGGATCGCCTTCTGTACGTTGCCAATGGAGTATTCAATAGCGCCGCCAATTGCGACAGTTTTTTGATCGTTGGTGGTAACGCTTTGGTTGGGTAAGTTGATTACCTGCGGTGTAACGTCTATGGTGAGGATGTCCTGGATTAGTGGCCAGAACACATAGATGCCTTCCTCGACATCTCTACGGAAGTGGCCGGCGTTTAAGAACACACCTTTCTCATTCGGCGGGACTTTCTTAATCCGTGGAATGACTCTGGTAATTACTTCAATCAGTTCGACGAATTGCATCGGCAACCACCTTTCCCTGGGTCTACTGTAAGCTCACATAGGATGTTAAAACCGTTTCTACAGTAGTTTATTTTCAGTTTGTTTCCTGGTAAAGGTGTGTGGAGTTTCGGAGGTAGCTGTGAAGTTTCTCGTTTTGGCACTTAGCGATACTCTGGAACTGTACAACTATCTCTTCGGAGAGGAAAACTGCATAGTCCACCAGGTCGATTTTCAACCGTTTGATAAGAACGCAGAGCGAGAAAGATTGTCGGACACGCTGAGGGCGCACAATGACATAGCGTTCCTTGGCGGTGAGAGATTAGGGGATATGGCGATCAATCTCGGACTGACTCGACCGAACTGGTACTATGACCTTGACCTTCAACGTTTTTTGAATGTCTTCGGCCTTGGACGACTCCCCTTTCCGTTCATTCACGTTGACAGTTACGATTACTTCAACACTCTCTTTAACACCGGAACTTTTCGTGAACGAGACCTGGTTCTAAAGGGTCAGTGTCAACATGGTCATTTTAGTGACAAGGGATTGACGAGACGTAAGAAAGTGTTGTGGTATCCGTACTGGTTAGGTTGGAAGCGCACACTAACGACGTTAGTTCAAGATTGGACCAACGTCTTTCAGCCTACGGAAAAATATAGCGTGTGTTTTCATGGAACGTCGGCTACGTGGAAACCTAGAAAAAAGTTGGTCGAGTTGGTGAATGAAGCCTTTGACGATGTGTGTGCCGAGGTTGTTAGTCGGTGTGATGGAGGGAATCGAGTTGCTCCCGCGGACTATGTGAAGTTGATTCTGAGTTCGGACGTGTGCCTGAACATGCGTGGTAACGGGGTCCTGACGATTCGGTTCTTTGAGATACTGAGACACGGCCAGTTTTGCTTAACGGACAGGTGTTTACTCGACGGCTGTTATTGGCCAGTGAGTCCCCGTGGTAGTGAACGCTTTGGACGATGTTGTGGGGAGTATGAGGACATCGGTACCGTGGTGGCCGAGTGTCGGTATTGGCTTGAACATCCTGACGAGCGGGCGGAAGTCGCTCGCAACGGGGCCGAGTTCTGGCGTTGTCTGTACTCACCGGATGCCTTGAGGGTTTACGGTCGCAAGTTTCTCGAAGGCTACTGCTCTGGTGAACTGGAGTTTGTTCTTGCTCAATACCTGTCTGAAGTAGGCGGGGCTAACCCCGTGGAAATGGTGTGAAGATGATCAAAGACTTACCACGTGTTCATGGGATTGCTCGCAGGCTGTTTGCAAGTCCTCACCTACATGAGATAGAATGTGACGGGGAGGTAACACACGCGGATGCCAAGATAGAACTCTATGGGACAGGCAAGTTACCTCGATGTTTTGAGAGGTTTCTGGAGCGGTTCTACAATACGAGGGATAAGCAGAGACTTTTGCAACTTTCAGTCAGTTCTCGTTTGGTACCCGTAATGATGGGCGGGAAGGTTCAGGTAGTTGACCGCGATGCAAGGAAGTGCGTACGCACCGAGAAGTGCCGCTAACGGGACATGCTGGTGAATGAACCGGAATAAGCATCTGACATTCTCGTTTGACGACTATGATGCGGAGCTTCCTCGTGTGGCCGAACACATGGCGAAGCACAACATTCCAGCGACGTTCTACGTGTGCTCGGGCGCGTACGACCGTCATGCGTTGATCGATGTTATAGAAATGGGTCACGAGGTCGGTGCTCATACGCACAGCCATTCGCGTGTTTGTCCGCGTATGATGAAACAGATGTGTTGGCGTAAGGGGACGAAGTGCAAAGATTGTGCGGAGTACTTGGCGTCACTTGAAGAACATTTTCGTACGGAGTTACTGGAACCGCGGTTGCGTTTGGAAGATGCCCTTCGAGTCAGTGTGATCGGGTTTTCCTTTCCTCACAATTCAACCCCGCATATTCGGAAGTACGTTAAGGAAGCCGGTTACTTGTACGCGCGGACACCGAATGTGAAAGAGTTCATTTTTCCACGTGACCTGTTTTACATCTGGCCGACTGCGGAGTTTACGTCGTACCGCGGTTACAACATGGCCATGATGTATGCCGAGGGTATGCAGAGGATCGTTTGTGCCCACTTTTGGGGACATCCGAGGCACTTTGTTGCTCGGGGCCTGGACGTGATAGACCGCTTCCTGGGCGTGACACTGGAGAATGCAGGTAGTCAGGTGGCTACGAACCGGGACGTGTACTTGTGGGGAGCTAAGCGGGAGGCCGTTCGTAAACGGGACGAAGAGTTGAAGACTTGGTACGTTTGACAGGGAGAAAAACAATGTGGTCTGACGATATGAGGAAGGTTGAGAGGAAAGCTCTGGGAGCGTTCGGGAAGTCTGAGCCGGGGACGATCTCGATACCGTTGTCTCAGTTCCAGAACGCGTTTGCCGATATGGTGGGAATCAAGAGAGATCGGCGCGCTAAGGAGAGAGGTGAGAAAGACACACATGGTATGTCGCCTGATAAGGATGGCAAGAACCATCGGTTGGGAGCGCGTGGCGAGTATGCCTTTGCCCTTCATTCAGGGAAGCTCTGGAAGACTTTCATACCTGGCGGCGGGTACAAAAAGGGGGAGACAAAGATGGATGTCGGGGAGGGAGATAATGACATAGACATAGGCGGTCGTTACGAGATTCGTAGTACGGATCATGAGGATGGAGGGTTAATGGTCTATGGAACGGACTACCAATTCAAGGTGTGTGTAGCTGTCCGTCTGATCAATCCGAAAGAGATCAGGAGTGGGGGTGAACTCATTCGAGTGGACTTCGAGCGGGCCGACATCGTGGGCAAAAAGTTTGCGTTTGATGCTCAGCGCGCGATGTACAACTACCATTGCTCGTTTCAGGACAGGGACAAGTGGCCGGATAGAATGAGGAGCAAGTATCTGTCGATCCGTAGGAAGACACCGAAGAAAAAACGGGGTCCGGCCTTTCTCGTGGATCCACATCGGCTTTACCATATCGATCAAATGATGCTCGCTAGTCCGCAGTTTGAACACCGGACGTTGATTCGTGACGTGGGGAAGAAAGGGGTAATTGCTTCGCCGCGACCCCCGGCGCTTTTGTGGGAGGGTGCGTCTCCGTTGACGTTGAGCTACGCACTCGTGTGTCGTACCTTCGAGACCAAAAGGTTGAAGGGAGGTCGTCGGAAGAGGGGCGGTGAAGGGTCGGTGCACTGGATTGTCTATAACGTTACCAGACCCGTTACAGGGATTAAGAGAGAGAGATTCCGTCAGACACCGGTGATTGACGAGGATACGGTAAAGCGTTTTCTTTACGACGGTCACTACGCGGTTACTTCAGTGTACCAGATGCAGAACGACTACGGGTATCTCGGGTATGCTCCATTGGGTTCCAGGAAGGGGAAGCGTGGGACGCGAGAGGTCGAATTTCGACTCTATGCTCTCAGACGATTCTTGAATCCGTGTCGGTTGAAGCACGGGATCGCGTTCTTCGAGAATCGTCTCATGAAGCGAGCCAAGGAAAAGAGAGACGTGTTGAATACCGCGGTTTTGGTCGGGTGGTATTGAGTATCTGTTTTCTCCGCGCTCACTATGGAGAGAGCAACACGGAGGAAACGAAATGGCGAAGAAAGACAAACGGGGAGATTTCCCCTGGGCGAAGGCCGTGGACGTGTGCATGAGGATTGCGGCTGCGGCTATCATCCTGGGGTTGGTCACCTTCCTACTCAGTGAGTGTTTTCGGTGCCCTTAATCGGTTGGCAGCGGACGAATTAACGTGCTACAATTCCAGTTCTCGCCGGTGAATTGGTAAGCAGTAATTCGAGGTATGAGGTTTCTTCGTATGAATCGGACAGAAATGATCCGTCGCACGGGTGAGCTTCAGGAAATACACGGAGAGTGGCCTAGAGAGCGTGTGGCGCACGCCGTGAGCATCGAAAAGTGGGAGAGGTTACCAGACCGTTGGGAGCAGCTACACGCCGAGTGGAGAGGCTCTGAGGAAGCGGGAACAACCCCCGAGGATGCGATTGTTCCGATGACTCGGAACTGCGGCCTTTGTGTTCACCATCGTCATGAGGTGGGGCCAATACTGACGTGTGGTAATTGCCCTTTCAAGCCGGATGAAGAGGAACTTGGGTGTGGTGAAGGGAGTGATTATCGTCAAGCAATGATCTTCCTCTCGAAGGGAGACAGGAAAGCGTTTGCCAAGGTCTCCCTGGAGATCACTCTGGCGTTGAAGGCGAGTTACCGAGGCTTATACGGAAGCGACGACATCGTTGGACACGGCTGCTAGGTCGTGTCTTTTTTCGTGGGCCGATAGGGAGGAAATCATGCCGAAGGGTACCAGACTTCATTGCCATCCACGGATGGAAGAGAAACACGGTGTGCCGGATGGACACGTGATTGTGGATCGTGATGCTCTGGAGTTGGCACACGGAGTGATCGTTGCTTCGGTTGAGACCGAGGTGCGACAAGATACGTCCCCGTTGACTGGGGAGAAAACTTACGACACGCTGGTCAGCGCGTCACTTCCGAAAGAGTTGGGTTTGAAACACGGTCAAAAGGTCAAGGTTGTTGTCGTTCGGGAAACTGGACCCATGGGTATCGGATAAGGAGGGACAGGAAATGAAGAGGGAAGAGTTTGCACAAGCGTTGGATATGGTTCGCCGGAAGGTCTGCTACTACGACGGAGTTGGGCAACATGACCCGGACGCCAAGCAACCGTCGAAGTGCGACTGTAAGTTCGGGATTCGTACCCGCACCTTTCGTGGCGGTGAAGAGAGTGGTTGTCCAGAAATGCGCGTCGCCGTTCGGATCATCGAAACCATGAGCGACCGTTCATTCAAGGTAGCGTTGAAGCAAGCGGGTTGGGAGAGTCTCCTCGATCATGACATTGAGCCGGAGCCGTGGGATACGGAAGAGAACGACGAACTCGTGGATCGTGATTATGACCTCGTGGACATCTTTGGTGACTCGAAGTGGGAGTTGATCCAGCTTGCAGACGAAGAGAGTCCCGCGATTGAAAAGAAACGGAAGAAACATGGAGTGGTCGTAGTGGACGAAACAGGGGACAATGCCATGTGGGTGCAGAAAGGGATTGTAGCCTCAGTTCCGATGTTCGATGTGTCGGTCAGAGGATCGTCGCACGATGACGCCTTGGATCGTTTGATGGACCTCGTTCGTTCGAGGCGGGACTTCCTCGTGGAAACGATCAAGGAAAGTGGGGTTAAGATCGTCAAGCGTTTCCTTTTCGTTCGAGGTTTGAGTGTCGAAGGGTCGAAGGGCAAGACCAAGCGCCGGAGTCGATGGTTAGCTTCCGTGAGGGTGGCAATGGGTCTGAAATGTAAGACCCCGCAGGTGCCCTCGGGTAAACAGTGGGTGTTGTTCGAGAATGACATCGACGAAGACGAAGACTGAGGTGTGTTGGAACTGCGGTACTTGTTTACCGCTGTGGGAAGCGTCAATCGAAACTAAGGGAGGGGCGCCGTGTTCACGAAGACAGTTAGAAACGTAGCGCCAGAGGTCGGTGAAGTGTCACTGATCGGTGTTGGAAAGAACCTACCAGCGTCCTGGGCAAATTACTTTTCTTTCGCTTGCGGTCTCCGTTGCGTGAACATGTGGGCGGAGAACATGGAAGAGATTGTCCGCCGTAAGCAGATGACGTACATCGAGGTCACGGTCTTCAATGATGGCAAGTACGAGTTCGGGGCGGTGTCGGATTCGAGAGTACCGAAGGAATGGTTGATACCGAGGCGGCATGGCGGTTTGTGCTTCACGGGCGGATGGAGACCTACGCGTGAAGTCATGGAAGCTCTCTTAGAGTTCGCTGACGTTCCGCAGGAAGAACGGAGGAAGAGAATCTGTGGCTGCGAGGAACCGAATCAGAGACCATGTATTGGGTACATGAGTCAAAATGGTGAGACGGAGGATGTTCACGGCTATCACTGCCAGCATTGTGATCGTCGGTGGGAGATTCGGGTGCCACACCCTAAGCGTGAGCCGGTTGATCTGAAAGGCTGGAAGATCACGGAGAGCATCGGCGAGGGGGCGTACAACGTCAAAGCACTTGGTGCGCTAGTAGTTCGAGACGAGAAACCGGGTCACTGAAGTTGTGGGCTCTCAAGGAAAAGTTCGTGTAGATTGACGGAGCGGAGCAAAGAGTGAAACGTCGAATCAAGATGTGGATAGTCCAGGTTCTCGGCTTGGCCTTGGTCATACAGGGAGGGGTCTGGATTTACCAGTGCGGATTCTTGGAGTCTTTTTTTGGCGTTGGTCTGGGGGATCATCATGTTCCTCTTGATCATTAACGTCGGCTTGATCATTGACGAGTTCTCGTTCACGAGAGCCATTGCTGTTGTCGTTACCTATTGTGCTCAGGAGTATCTTGCCGGTCACACAGAGGCTTCGTTCTGGGGGACGGTCTTCAAGTTTTTGTTCATGTTGTTCGGTCTTGTGCTTGTGGCGTGGCCGTTTATCTGGGCGATACTCAGAGAGATTCTGAAAGCGATTGCTGAAAAGGAAGAGAATGCGAAGAGAGAGGCTGAGGCTCGTGCCTATGCTCGAAGTTCTGGGACTCGTAACCAGTATCAGCGAAGGCGTCGAGTGTTCACTAACTTTGTGTCTGGGTGCTATCATGCGAGTGCCTTGAGAACAGTCGGTGTCAGTCCTGGGGCAAGCATAGGAGACCTTGAACGTGCATATCGGATTAAGTCGAAGCAATGTCACCCAGACTTGCACCCGGACGATCCTATGGCTAAGAAAAAGTTTCAGAGCTTGGGAGAGGCGTACGAGTTCTTGAAGAAATACGGTACAGGTCAGGCAATTCCTACTACAGGGAGAATTTGAGTGTGGCGAAGTGGAAGACGAAACGGATCAAGTTTCGGGAAGTGCCGCTGATTAACGTGCCGCCTGGCCGGATTGCGTTAATGCTGAATGCTCGGGAAGGGGTCGAGATTCGACTAGGGGAGACGACGAGCGTGATCATGCGTAAGGACTGGGAGACGCCAATGAAACGTCTCATGCTCATGCTCAGGGTTGTGGCTGAGAGGTTCGGAGAGGTCGAGAGTCGGATGTTATTTAAGGTCAATCATCGTCAGGACAGGTACGTGGGTCCCGTGGTCATTGTGAGGGTCTGAGAATGGAACCAAGAGAGTTTGTTCAGGACATGCTCAATGGAATGTGCGAGCGTTGGGAGCAAGCGGGAGTGCCCATCGATCACCGAGAGGACTCTCTGAACTGGCTGGTCCTCGAAGCAGCGGATATGCTTCGACTTGTGCGTGAGGTGCACCGTATGAGACGGGTCTACATGAAAGGTGTGTTGACGTACGTGAGTGTCTTTGGGAAGGTCGTGGGAGAGAATGTCTCGACACCGTGGTTCCGTTTGGATTGTCTTCAGGCGATTGTTGAAGGTGATCGCCAGGTGATTCTGAACATGATGCGCGACGGTTTCATGATGTGCACGGTGTGTGAGCCGGGGAGGTTTTCGCACGTGATCGATGGTGCTCGACGTGAGGACATCTGCAATGAGTGTGGACGCCGTTACAACGGTCTCGGACACCCGTGGACTCCGATTCTACTCGGTGTGACAGACAAGACGATTGAAAAGATCGCCGACGCGATCCTGGAGGAGTAAATGAAGCTGCGAAGACTACTCCCTAGTTTTCCGAATCCGATGCTCACTGTTCCATCGACGATGCTCGGGAAGGAAGTGAAGAAAGGGGATACGATCCATCTAATCGTCGCTCGATCTGGTTTTACGAGAGAGGTCATGATCAACGCGAGTGATACGGACGTGAACTACCGCAAATCTGATATTGACGCAAAGGAAGACAGGGACAAAAAGACATTCGTGGTGAAGTTCACGGTGGACGATTTCTGGGGAGTGCCAAGGGGGAAGCGGAGTGTTTCTAGCTCTCAATCAAAAAGCTAACGAACTGATCAACCTGGAGAACGTGTACTACGTGAGTTTCGAGGGTGAGATCGTTAAGGTGTTCTATCGTGGCGGAGTGAGTAAGTTGGTATGTCGCCGTATCGAACGACCTAAAGCCGTCCGGTGCGTGCGAAAGTTTGTGACCGAACAAAAGCAGTTCGCCGATGTCGGTGAAGGGTACTGGCTCAATCTCGACTTCGTAAGCGAGATTAAGATACCTGGTAGGTTTTCTGAGGTTTACTTCGATGGTGTATCTCGACCAATGGCCGTGACGTTCCGAATCATGGTGAAAGATTTCGGACAGGAGTTGCTCGGGGTTTCTAATGGAAAGGGGTCCACAAATGGCTGACGAGACCAAGTACGAAGGTCGGTTCATTCGTATCGTGAGTCGTGACGGTTGGGAGTTCGCAGACCGCGTGAATTGCACGGGTGTTGTGCTCGTGGTCGCACTCACCGATGACAACAAGATCATTCTGGTCGAGCAGTTTCGACCGCCCGTGGGGAAGAACGTGATCGAGCTTCCTGCGGGACTGGTAGGGGACGAAGACAGTAAGGAAGGGTTGATTGCGGCGGCGATACGTGAGTTGGAAGAGGAAACAGGGTACAGGCCGCGAAGAGACTGCGACGCCTCGTTGCTGGTTTCCTACGGCCCCTCGACACCGGGTATGGCTTCGGAGCTACTCGCCATTGTCGGTGTGGGCAACCTGGAGAAAGTCGGACCAGGTGGTGGTGTTGGCCGTGAGAACATCGTGGTTCACGAGGTGCCGAGGATGACCTTGTATCATTGGTTGAACGCGAAGTCGCGTTCGGACGAGGTACTGGTGGACTTGAAGGTGTACTCCGGTGTCGGTGCGCTCGTCATGCGTGCCGGAACAAGATGGTGAAATTTGGTTTTCGTCTGTTGGAGGTTTGCGACGAACCTTTCAGAAAGGGGGTGATTGCTAGTCGTATGGTCGGGAACGTAGTGGGTTGTGACCCATCATGTTTTGTATGAACAGAAACGACAGGAGTAATACCAGTGGAAGCAAGCTGGAACCTAGCTGAATTCAGTTGGGTGAACGTCGATGAATTGCACGGTTTGACTCGCTCGAAAAAGACCAAGCCGATCCTGGCCAAGACTATGACGGCGATCATTGCGGATCAGACCATGATTCCTCGGTTCCTGTTGAAGACCATCGAGGGTAACGCCGAGTGCGATGCCACCGCGATGGTATGCAAGGGAATTGGAGAGGATTACTGGGTACAGCCGAAAGACAAGGTGGTGGATCGTTACGACTTCGCCGACTTCGCCGATAACGGGTGGGTGTCGATGACACCGAAGCCCGACAAGGAAGTGGATGCGTTTCAGGTGACGAGAGCAATGTGCGGCTCGGAAGGGTTTGCCATTCGCGCCGGTAACTGGGGCGAGAAAGCGACCGTAGACGGTGAGGAAGTCATGGTTCACTTCGGGCGTCCAGGGGACTACATCTGTATCGACCCAACGGACACGAGCGACCGATGGATTGTTCTGCGAACACTCTTTGAGAACAGCTATGAATCCGTTGAAGGTGCATCGACCGGGACAGCCGTCGAAGAGGAAGCCGAGGTGTCTGTCTAGGACACTTGCCTTCGTGCGCTTTGCTCGGTAGGATCAGGCGTCGGGTAGGAAACTGGCTTTTGATATGCCGAGTGAAGCCACGGAGGATACTACGATGGGTAAGACAGGGAGAAACGGCAAGGCGGGGGTCGAGCAGGCGGATGGTTCCGGTGGAAACGCATATCATAGATTCTTGAAGAGACAAAAGATTCGTAGAGAAAGACGTAGAGCCAAACGAGACCCAGAGTGTGTTCCGGGTTACCGGAAGTTCCGCGGTTGGGAAACCTGAATAGGAGAACACAATGACGGATACCAGCGTCTCGTACAAGTGGATGGACAATGTGCTCTGGATTGGCGACGAAGGTTACGGCCAGCTTGTTCAAGCTCGCGTCCCTGAGAAAGGAAACTGTACCGGGAAAACGTTGTGGGAGTTTCGATGTTGCAACTCCCTAGACGAATCGTTCACCGTAGGCCCCACTGACAGTGAGGAAAACGCCAGGAAGCTCGTCGAGGAAGTGTGCGAGGGTCTTGGTAAGTTCCTGATTGAAGACGGGGAGGATGGGAAGACTTCCGTCGAGTTGTCGATCAAGCTAACGGAGCGTGGCTACGTTCTATCGAGTGTCATGCAGCAAAACGGAGGGTGTAGTGGCTCGACTGGAGGGGGTGTGTGTCTCTGGGGTCGAGAGGTCGATCCTATAGAGGCCGGGCATCGTGTCGAGAACTTCGTGCATCGTCTGGCAAAGACGCCGAAGAGGACGTTGTACCAGGGTCCACGGCGACAAAGGAAACGCATCAAGAAATCGTAGAGTTGCTCAAGCGCCCGGCCCCCTGGAAGGGAGTGTCTCCATCTTGGAGCACTCCCTTTCTTTTTTTCAGCTTATTTCCTGTCAAAGAGGGAGAAATAGGTTTCGATAATTCAACGGTGAAGATCAATGGCTAGTGTGAGGGAACTGGAGCGATACGAAGCACGAGTGAGGTTTGCCGGTATGGTCACTCCGCCGCCAGCTATGGTAAAGGAAGCGGTGCGTGAGTACAACAAGGCCATGCGAGCGAAGCACGCGGCGTTTATGTTGAAGATGCAATATGGTGAAGAGATTGAGAATCTAAGGAAGCGAATGAGATCGCTTACTGACAGGAGGCTTGAGCTTCTAAAGCAAAGAAAAAAGACCGAGGACGAAGACGTTATTGCAGAGATCAACGAGGAACTGGAAGACACGGATCGGGCGGCTGACGACATAGATGCGGAGCGGTCGATATACAGTAACGAGGTTGCGGATGACATAGGGGTGGATACGTTCTGGCCGGAGGACGAGGATGTCTATGTCTTTTACGTGAACTTGAATCTGAAAGGCTGGAAGTACAACAAGCTCTTGAAAAAGGCGACTAAGACCCGGAAGCCGATGGTCGAAAAGGTTCTACGGGACTACTACTCGATACGATTCGAGATTCACCGTGAGCGCAGGAGGCCAGCCGGGCGGTGGGTGGACGAAGATGGGTGGCAACAACGTAAGATTGAATTGTCTGATCAACTGCCTCTTGAACGTGAACAGGTGATTAAGCATGAGCTAGTGCACATGGCACAAAGCCTATTGACGAAGGCGACCGGGGTCCAGATAGGCTATCCCTCGGAAAAGATGCGAGACCCGGACATTGAACAACACATGGCGGATGACCCGGAGTTGTGGGAGCTTCGCAAGCGGAAGTTGGAACAACGTCTATCGAAGGCTGGATTCGATCAGAGCACATTGCACCATCTTGACGACATTGAGTTCTATACAGACATGTTGAGTTGTCTGGAGCGTTTCCGCAGGAGTTGGCGTGAGATTCGTGGACGTAGGGACGTGACGAGCCGTAAAGATTTCTTCCAACACATGATGGTCGATGGTGGTGACCGGTACATGAAAGACCTGAAGTATCATAATCCGCGGAAGTGGAAGAAAGCCATTAAGGAACTCTGGAAGGCGTTGTTCAAGCGCGGCTAATTCTCAATATAATGATCTGTTTATCCGACGCTACATGTGGCTATGTGTGCCCACGGAAGGCGGTGATCTTTCATGGGAGGTGGCTCAATGTGGTGTTTCGCACAGGTCGATATGAGCGTCGTGTCGTTGGTCGGTGCCGTTGTTTTCCTTTTCTTACTCGGAGAGTGGAAGTCTCGGCGTGAAATTGCACACTTGTCACGGTGTCAATTATGAGCGAGGACAGAAACAGACGTTGATCCGCGTGTGTGATCTTCGTCAAGAGGTAATTGACACGTTGCTAGTGTGTGTTGTCGAGAACTTGTCTGAGGAAGCGGGTAAGTTGGTTCGTCAAGCGATAGAACGAGCCAGGGATTCAACTCAGGACTATACCGATATGGAAGTCCCGGTTGAAACTCAGGAGATTTCCACTAGCGGACTTGAGGGATTGTTGAAGGTTGGTAAGACAGCGAAGCCTTGATTTTTCCCTTGTGAGCGACCAAGTAAAAGGACGGTGGTTGGAATTGATGTCAAGTAATTGTCGGCTACCTCCCTCTCCTGTCGGGGTACGAAGGGCGCTACTGCTGGAATGGTAGCGCCCTTCCTTTGTACCTGGGTTTATTCTTTTTGTAGCCCGGTAAAGGTGTCTGGTATTGTGAAGACATCGAATTGCTGCTAGGTATTTCGTCATGGAACTGCAACCAAGACAGTGTGTGATCGCTAAGAGGGTGGTGAAAGCGTCCGGTGAGTTCCTCTTTCACACAACGAGCCTGGGGTCACTCAGGGGTATACTCAGCAAGGGTCGGTTGAAGGCAAATCCGTACGTGTCGTTCTCTGACAAACCTTATTTCGGGGACATTAGTGGTAACGGTGCGGTGCTTGTGTTCCATCGGTCGGCTCTGCGTGGTCTAGTCATGCAGGTGGTCTATGTAGATGAATGGTTCGACGAATATCGAGACCACGGAGAGTACATAGCCGGTGAAGGCTGGCGAGAACAGTTCGTGCTTGACGACTACCTGGAAGAGGGCGACATTGATGAAGACGGTTGGATTGATTCAGATGTTGAAGAGGAAGCCTGGCGTCTCGGCGCACTTGAATCCTTCCTCCAAAAGAGTGACGAAGACGAGTGGATTTCCATTCACGAAGGTCAAGATGTTCAATTCGATCCCGAGGACGTTGACGTGATTCTTGTTCGGAACGAAATGAAACCTTTGTGCGTTGACATTCAGGACGATTATCCTGAATACGAATTCGGAGAGATCAGCCGCTACTAAGGAGTGACCATGAAAGGGCACATTCGACTTGGCTACAAGATGGTGGTTTCCGATGCTACGTTCACGAGGGCGGTTGACAAGACAGAGGAAGTGGCGGAGAAAGTCATAGAACAGAAAGTCCGTGAGAATGACGAAGTAAAGGAGGTAGTTGCTCAGATTGCTGAAGTAGTAGAAAGGCAATACGAGCCGGGGAAAAAGATCGACTGGAAGGCGGTTATGGACGAGGTTGGCAAGGGCGAGATCAAAGCCGCCAAGGAAGCGGTGAAGAAAGACATCATTGACGGAGCGATTGAGGCCGGAGAGAAAGTGACAGGGAAGAAAGCTAAGCGGTGGAAGAAACTCTTACGCATCTTTGTCAAGAAAGCGTTGCCGATGGGAGTCTTCGGGTTCATTGATAACGTGATCTTGGTACTCGTTGGCGAAACACTCGATGCGACAATCGCGCAAACTATGGGTTTCAGTTCGATGGCGTCGGCGGGGATCGGAAATGCAATCTCGGACGCGGTGGGGGTCCTCGGACAGGACACGGTGGATCGAGCGCTTGAGAAAATCGGACTGGGGGGAGAGAATGATGACGGTGAAGAGGGGTTTGCGGAAAAGGTAGTTGGGAAAACCGGTGGCTCAATCGGGATCATCGTCGGTTGTCTCATTGGCATGTTCCCGCTGCTATTCATGCGCGGTGGGAGCGTGGACGAAGAGGAAGATCGTATTATGCGAATTGCGCGGAGGATAGAACGAAATGTTCACACTGGGAGTTGAACAACGGGTTGCTCGAATTGCGTCGAGGTTGCTTCCACCGACGCGCGTGGCGAAGAAAGTCTATCTTTACCACGGTACTCATCCGCGGAATCTTCGACGGGTACAGAGTCAAGGTCTTATTCCTGATCCGAAAGTAAGGGAGTGGGCAGACGATCCCTATGCCAGTTATCAGCAATTGAGCCGCACTTCGTTTCCAGGAATCTACTTGACTGCTAATCTCATGACGGCGCGTTCGTCGGCGGAACGAAGCAGTCCGAGGAAGGCCGTGATTGTAGTGGTACGTGTCGAGACTAGGACGTTACTACCGGACGAAGACGAACTGACCTATTCGTTCATGCACGAAGCCTGGACGAAGTTGATGGGACAAGAGTATAGCATGAATGAGTGGAGTGGAGGTCAGGCGTATATCATGCTGAAACAGGGAAAAATGGACGAACGCATTGACGATGCGGTTGAACGCACGTTGACATTCTGGCTGCGTGAAATGGAAGAGGGGAAAACCAAGGAAGAGATTAAGGAAGCGGCTCGTGATTCAGTAGGTGAACTGGTTCGGGTGTTTCTGGAGCGTCAGATCGCGTACATCATGAAGTATGAGGAAGAGACCGAAGGTAGTTGGAAAAAGGTGACACTTGGCCTGGAAGAGGAAGGATTGGCCGACGATGTTCCAACGGCTAAGGACGCGGAAAGAGAGTTTCGACGGGTGTTAGAACGGGTCATGCGCCATCTTAGCAAGCTAACAGATAACACGGAGCGGTTCAACTACACGTCTCGTGCGCCCGAGGCGATTAACTTCAAGGGTGCGAACAAGATTGTGGCGATTGTGAGCTATGACGATGACGAGCGAGAGACCCTTGATCATCCTCAGCCGGTGCACGTACATTATGTCAGTGACTCCGCGGCGTTGAAGATGCTCATGAAGGATTGGGAACAATCGGTTGGTAAACTGAAGCTGATCAAAGCGAGGTAGCAATGGCAAAGCGTGGTGACTTGGAGCAATGGGAACGAGAGCTTGTGCGCTGGGCCGCCGGACGTGGTGATACGTCCGGTGCAATTTCCTTTGACGAGCGAAGTCCTACAGAGCAAAAACTGATCGAGGACTACAACAAGAAAATGACTACCGATGAATGGGAAGGGAGCTATGAGGAAGAGGAAGACCCGCACTGGAAAACGGTCGAGACACATTCACCGTTGGCCGAAGAACTCGTACGTGATCTGAAACGTGAGGGAAAGAGTAAGGCGAGGATTCTGGAGATCGGAATTGGTAGTGGCGTGGACAGTATCTTTCTTGCGTCTTTCGGTCATGAGGTGGTCGGTATTGACGTGGCAGAATCACCGGTAGCGTGGGCGAAAAAGCAATCGAAGGGAAGAAAGAACGTGACCTTCGAGGTTGGGAAGGCGGAAGCCCTGAAGTATGATGACGAGTCTTTTGATGTGGTGTACTCCGTAGCTGCGATTCACTCGACGTTGCTGGACGAAGTGCTTGTGGAGATACACCGTGTTCTGCGTCCGAAAGGGAGTGCGAAGCTCTACCTGTACACGAAGACCCGAATGGGAAAGCAGTGGGTGAAGTACTGGAGTCCGACGCAGATCAAGTCGATGGCTCAAAAGACAGGGTTTAGGGTGGAAAAATTCAGAGAGGGACACAATAAGGATGCTATCGAGATTCCGGGAGTGAAAGGGAAGGTTGAGCAAGAGTCTTACATGGCGATCACCACATTACGGAAGCCTGCGAGGTAGCAATGGCGGAGCGCTCGGAGCTTGAATCCTACGAAAAGAAACTGAAACGGCGAAAGCAACGAAAGCTGCGTCGCGAGGTCAACGTGGTGTACTGCCGTCGGCCGTACACGATCAAGGATTTCCTTCCGACTGTTGAAGGGAAAGACGGGGACTTGTACCGGGTCTCCAAGGATGGACTGGCCAAGCTCGTGAAGTTCATGGACCCAGACGACGGCGACTTGTACCGGCGAATTGTTCCGTTTGTGTGGAACCGCAAGCGCGGAAAGTTCCTCAGTGGTGACCTGGACGATCAGGTGCACCTTATGGGAAAGACCTGGAGCAAGTCGATACGGAGTCTGAATCGGTTACAGAGAATGTTTTGTGCCAAAGCTGGAATCGACGTGGACTGGTAGGAGAGTGTCATGAAGATCGCAAAGAGAAAGTACACACATTGGCTTTCGTTTGATCCCATCTACCAGGATAAGGTGAAGGTGGCAGTAGAGGCCGGTAGTGGTTTTGTGATCAAGCGTCTCTATTCTCACCCTACAGACATGACGTTGACGGTTATGGAGATTGAATCTGAAGTCCCATACAATGATCTTGATCTTGATGTGAACTCCATGAGTTCTCGGATCAAGCGTATGACGAGGAAGCCGAGTGGATTGTCTGGTGGTTTGTCGGTAGAGGGACATGAAAGGATTTACGGTCCTCTCGGAAGACCGAAGAGTTCGACTACACAGAGGGAAAGGGAAGCGGGAATGATGAAGCGTTGGCTGGAGGACATAAGTGTTGAGCTTGGCCATGACGGTGAGATCAATGACGAGGTTCTTGCTGAAGGGAGACGCCGAGAAAAGATTGCATGTAGGGTGGCTGCGCGCAAGCTATCGGTGAGCGCTCTCAAAAAGGCGTTGTCTCAAGATCGTTGGACTCTTGATCGTAGAGACCAGTCGATAGAAAAGCGTACCGCAGAGTATGGTGACGGTTCGTTGACGGTCGAGCATAGGAGACATACAGGGTTGAAGGAAGAGGTGTTCCGGGTGACCTACTATGTCGGAGACCCTAAGCAGAGGTGGAAGAGTAGGATGTTCAACGACATTAAGGAAGCGGTCAAGTTCGTGAACGAACAACTGCCAAAGTCTGAAGAGATATTCCAGAACGAGTTGAGTAGTCAAAACTAGAGAGGGAGGGTTAGTTATGCCACTTCCGATTGCACACATGGTTTACGACGCGGTAGCTCCGGTTCCTACGGACGCAGCCGAAGTGCTTACGCGTCTGGATTGCGAAGAGTTCAGTTCCATTGCTATCTATGGTCAGTTCGTCCTCGGCGACCTGGACGACGTGACGGTGACCATTGAGTTCAGCTACGACGGGGATACGTGGTACACCGGGCAAGCGTGGACCTGGGACGCTACAGCGAACAACCGACAGACCATCGACATTGTGGACAAGTACGCCAGAATTTCGATTCTTGGTTCTGGAGTGGTGAATGATGATTCGTCTCTCATTATCGAACTGAATATGGCCCCGAGGTAGTAATGGCAGATCGTAGGGGATTGACGAGCTTTGAGAGGATGGTGATCGCCGAGCGGTCGGAGGCGCTTACCACTCTTGTTGGTGATCTGGACTTGTCTTCGTTTGAAGGCTTCACGGAGAGTCTTCGTGACTTGGAGTCTGAGGAAAGAGACCTTTTACAGGGAGAATATGATCGGGTTAGGGAAACCACGAAGGGAAGTGTGGGGGGTAAGATTGAGTTGTATCACGGGACAACCCGAGTCAAGTCGGAGAAAATACGAGCTTCTGGTTTCAAGCTCACGAAGGGTCAACGTAGTGGTTTTATGGGTGCTATGAAGGAAGTAGACAACCTTGGTATTTTCCTTTCAGACAGTAAGCGGTTGGCAAGGTATTATGGTTTCAACCGTGGGGAGTCTTTGGGAGACAACGATCTGATCGTGTGCTATGTGAGCAAGTCGAAGTTGCTGGATGCAGACCGGTTGAAGGGGGACGTGAAGAAACTCGGCCTGCGACTCGTGAATGATTACGAAGGCACGCGAAAGACAAAGCTCGCTCAGATGGATTTGTGGTGGCTACTTGATCAACGTGAGTTTGTCGATTTCTTGAAGTCCAAGGGTTATGCGGGAGTGATCTTCGACGAGCTTCGTTCGATTCGTAAGGAAGCCGGGGATACGAGCGCTAAGACATACATGATCTTTGACCCGAAGCAGATCAAGATCAAGCACAAGGATGTTGTTGTTACAGTGAAAGACTTTTACGAGTATCTTCGACAAGGAACTGAGTAATGGCGAACCCAAGTGAGCTTCAACGATTCGAGCGTGGCATGGTCGCGAACCGCGAGGTCAACCTTCCTTCGATTACGGAGTGGGTGGACAAGTACGAGACCGAAGACTATCCGTACGGTCGTCTCCGCACTCACGCGGAATGGGTGGTAGATGGACGTAAGGGAAAGATGCGCGTACTCCGTGTGACGGTGAATCCGAAGACAGGTCGGGAGAACAAGCCGAAGAAACTCACGTACGGTGCAGCGGCGAAGATTGGTCTGGGTAGTGACGGGCGGACGTACGTGTTCATTGGCGATCCTGGGCAGATCACGGTGTATGGTGGCAACTTCAAGTACCTGGGGTCACTCTTCACCGGACACGAAGATTACGAGAAAGTAGCGCGAGCAATGGGTATTCAGGCTGAACGTAAGGAAACGGAGGTCAAGCGTCACGAGAATGGTGCAACGATTGATGGCTTACAGGGACAGACGAGCACGATCCGGGAGATACTGGAGATTGCCGGGTTTGACACCTCGGATGTCACGGACATCGAGAGAGTGAGGCGTAAGGCGGAGGCCATGTACGATAGATTTACCGTAGAGTTCAAGTCCGACCGTCCTGACTTTGTGATCATGGTGAGGGTCTAAGGTGAACGTGAGAGTCGAACATGTTGCCATGATGCTACGGGTTGCCGCTATAGCGGATCGTGTCCGTTTGGCGGTTCCGCGTTTTGACGATGGTAAGTGGAGTAAGATCGAGTCTCTTGCAAAGATTCTTTACGAGTTTGGATTGAAGGTCTTCGATGATCCTCCGGGTGAGAGACCGTTTACTTCGGAGGACAAATACAAGTATCGAATGGGATTGCTCCAAGAAAACAGGGGGTTGTTGGGTGGTGTGTCGGTGGATGTAAACCAAATGATCGAGGACCTGAACTGGATCGTTGAGTATGAGACGGCCTATGACGAGATCATGGATAATGTCCGAGAATTGCGAGCGGTTGCTGAGGATATTCAGACGACATACCACGAGATCGTTGATGGAGAGAACAGTCGTAAGCGACGACCATCTGATAAGATAATGCGGAAGGTTGTTCAGCGGGTTGCGACGTTGGCTGGAAGCTGTGGAGAGTTTAGTCCGATAGTAGCGGAGTTGAAGAACAATGTGAAGTGGACTTACTACCAAACTGGACCGAGTGAGTTTTCGTACGAGGGCTTTAAGGTTGTCAATCGGTATGGTGCCACGAGCGAGGAACTGAAGCCTTTGCGTAAGGCTATCTCGGAGGCCGCAAGATTGCTAAAGTCGGCGGGCTTTGGAGAGTTGATCTATGGTGTGTATGAGGTGAGGACGAATAGAGAGGGAAGACCGGATGCGACAGGTACTAGCAGTGCCGGTGGATACTACCAACCGAATGGCGATTACTTCGTGGCGTATGTGCCGTCTAACCAGAACCGAGCAGACCTGGTGGTTCATGAACTAGGTCACCGATACTGGTTCAGGTTCATGGATGCGAGTCAGAGGCAGTACTGGACAGGGAAGTTTCAGGAGCGTGGTGGGGCTTTGGACGACGAGGTTGTGCGCCGTGCAACGATGTTTACGCCGGGCGAGCGACGGGAAATGTGGAAGGTGATCCAGCCGTTACTTGCTCAAAACAAGTGCGCCCTGATCGATTCCAAGATTGAAAAGAAATTTGGTGCCGTAGGAAACTTGAAACTGCACGATTATCTGAAGTTTCGTTTTTTGCCACGAGGGGGCAAGTTCCCTCTTACGGGTGTTATGTTGCGAGAGGCGTTTGCGGAGGTGACAGTCGGTGGGAGTTTACGTCAGGTCAAGTCTGGCTTAAAGGAATTGGGAATCGAACCTCCAGAGCATCTTGACGACGAGCGGTTGTTCGGGCCGAAGTGGGGTGACTATTTTCGTTATGTAGTGAGGATGCCAAAAGGTACTCAGTACCGTGGGGTGAGTGAAGACTTTGCCGGGTTTTTGTTTTCTATCCGTCCACGTACCCAGGATAGGAAGAGGTTTATTGGCGAAGTAGATCATGTTGTCAAGGGTTACAAAGTCGATGATATGGTCAGACTCTATCTGGAACATACAGGGGAGAAACCGTCGTCAGTGTCGGAGTATGGTCAGAGCAACGAAATGGAAGACTGGGCGGAAACTTTCGAGCGGATCGTCATGAAGCAACGGGTTGACGAGGAAACGGAAGCTCGGTTCTGGAGGACGATCAAGAAATGATTCACCCACGAATGCGACGAATCTTTCGTATTGCGAGCCGTGTCCGTCTGGCGAAGGTCAAGGTGTATCACTTCACCGAAGAGACTTTTGACGAGTTCAAGTCGGGGAGTTTCTTCGCAGAGAGTCCAGCGTCCGAGGCTAGGCTCCGGGCGGGGCTTGGACATGGTGACAGAGAGGGGGTCTTCATGGAGTTGACATTAGACCCTACGAAGACACTCGATCTCGTGAAGCAGTGGAAGGTGGCCCGGAAGCTCTTGAAGGGCAATCGACTTTACCGTGGCTATGAACGGGTTGACTTGGAAAAACTTGAAGACCTGGGTTTCTCCGAGCCGCGGCGCTTTTGGGACAATGTGTTCGACCGGACGGATGCTTCGATGCAGGTAGTAAAGAACGCACAGAAAGCGCGATATGATGCACTTGTGTATGATACACCGAAGGATAGCGCCGGTCGGGTCTGGGTAGTGATCAATCCTCGAATCGTGAGTGCCGAGCGACGTGAACTTAGTCGGAGGCCAAGTCGTTATGATGCTGAATTGTCCGATTGACGGAACGAAGATGGACAAGATCGTCGCCGGTGACGTTGAGCTTGACCGTTGTCCTCAGTGCGAAGGGATATGGTGTGATCCTACCGAACTGGAGACCATCCGCGAACGTGGTGTTGTTGTTGACGAACTGCCGTCTATCTCAGAGAAACAACGTCGGAATCCGCCCGGTGAAGTCAGGATGCGTTGTCCACGGTGCTACAAGGGAGGGAGAAACGAGGGGCGGTTGATGCGTCAGAACTGCATGTACGGACAACCGATTTTCATTGACCGGTGTTTGGATTGTCAGGGTGTCTGGTTAGATGCAGGTGAGCTTGCGGCCATTGTAGAGGTTCGTAAGACAGTGAAGCGTAAACTTGGAAATGAAGGGGGAGTGTTTTCGCTACTTAGTTTTGTTCGTGGTCTGATAGATTGAAATGGAGATTCAGATGCACTTGAAAGCCGTACATGCCAAAGTCGAACAGATGGCTGTTCGTCACGTAGTTCCTGATGGTTCGGTGGAGTTAGCGTTGTCAGACTCGGACGTTGGCTTCAGTCTGCAAGAACATGAAACGTGGATCAATGAGGTGTTGAAGACGTTGAAGGTCGGTGGAGTGATCTGCTTCACCGGGCATCCGAAGTCTCAGTTGTTTGAGGCAGATACGCGCATCCGTGTGCGCGTCTTCCTGGCATATCGGAAAGGGAGAGAGGATGATTCAATAGCTCTTGGAGATTCCATTCCGTTCTACAAGTACAATGAAGAGTGTCAGCCTGAAGGCTGGTTCTTGATTCGTGTTGAAGAGACCAAGGATCGTATGTGGTGGTTTCAGGCCATGAAAGAGATTGTTGTTCGACATTCGACAGAGGGAGGTCTGGTCTTGGATTTGTTCTCTGGACGTGGTACTGGAGCTTTTGCTGCGGCGTTGCAGGGTCGGTGCGCGGTTGCAGTCGAGAGTGACCTTCAACGAATCGAAGCTATTCGATACCGCTTCGAGCGGGCGAAGACAGAGCATGACGTGGTTTGCAACATCTACTATGGACATGAACTATGATTGTCAGGGAATACGGGGGTCGGCAAGCGTCGTCAGGCCGGGTTATGAGAATTGCCTCCAGGGTCATGGAGTCTTACTACCGATCCGCCGGTGAAGTCGAGACAGATGTAGTGCAACGTATTCTGAAGACCTTTGCGGAACGGTTCACACCGGAGACAACGGTACAACTGGGACAGAACGAATACGAATACGGTTTCAAGACTGAGGCTGAAGCTAAGGCGTTTCTGGAGTATCTGAAGGAAAAGAAAAAGGGGAACAAAGCGGTGGTGAAGGGGTGTAAGTTGAAAGCTAAGGACCCGACGTGTGTCATGGTGAAGTTGAAGGATGTCTTCATTGTGACCTAGTAATTACTCCAATATAATTCGATAGCGCCTAGAAAGCCGTTTGGCCTGGCCAGACAGGCTTTTTTTGATTTTGTGGGGTGCTAAGGGTGTAGATGAAGACTAATTGATTGCACACATTTCGAGGTCGGATAGGACGAATTCCAGGACGCAACCAGGAGACGGAGCAATGTCTCTAGTAGCCTACCATCGAAAGCGTAGAGCAAGTAAGACAGACAAGAACGCTGAGACCAACAAGTGCGCGTGTGGCGCACCCATCGCGTGTGAAGAGACCGCGTGTAAGGCTTGCATGACGGCCACGAAAGTGTGCAAGGCGTGTGAGAAAGAGTTTGTCGGTGACGGGACAGTATGTGACGCTTGCACGAAGGTTTCTTCCAAGGCGGTCAAGGCCGCTCGTACTCTCATTGCGAAGCGACACGAGATTGCTTTCACCGCGGCGTTCGACAAGGGCGAGTACTTCGACGACGTGAAGGATCAATCGTGGTTCGTGGAAAAGGTCGCGCGTCGGGTCGAGGACCTGATGCGTAAGGCTGATATGGACGATCCAGACGCGGATGACCTTTACGAGTGGGTTCAAAACGATTCCGATCTGTACAGACAGCAACATCTTCCGTGCAAAAAGAACCTTGCCAAGAAAAAGCACAATGGGACGTATGATTCTGACAAGGCCGTAAAGCTCATGGAGCATCTTGCGGACTCTGGAGCGAAGAGTTACTGCAAGCAACTGGACGTTGGCGGAAGACCGTGGCACAAGGTGTTTCCGAAGAAAGTGCGTACGGAAGCGGCCAAGATGCTTCGCGACAACTTCGAGAACCAGTGGGGTAACGAAGAGTACGACTTCATGAAGCACTCGAAAGAGGCGGCGGCTCGTATGGCCGCTACCATTCGGGAGAACTCCGGGCCGTACACGGTGGACATTGACGTGGTGAAGGAACACGACTCGATTCCCGCGTACGTGAAGCTCGTCGAGAAAGAGGTCAAGGATGGTAAGGGTCTGGTGGATGTGACGACCGTTACAGGGAATACGGCGTCTATCTTTTCTCACGGCTCTAATCCGGTAAGACGGATGCTCGGTGCGATTAGCGTGCCCGTCGATGCACTCAAGCCCGCCGCCCGAGCGAGGAAAGCCAAGAGTCTTTCTCCGGCGCAGACTGCGTACCGGGAGTTCTTCCAGAGTATGCTCAAAGACGAGGGAGTGAGTTCACCGGCGCAGCTTGAAGACAAGTCGGCGTTCTTCAAGAGAGTCAAGACCGAGTGGGCGAAACAAAAGAAAGCCTCGGTAAGACAGAAAGTCGAAGACCCGTCCGTGCTCAAGATCAGAGTAGCGCGCGACGAGGCTTTGGAGTTGCTGGATTATCACGAAGGAATGGATAGCAACGTGTGTCTCCTGGGCACACGGAACTATGCCGGAGAACCGGTGCCCGTTGACATTGCCGCAAGCGCACTCCGCGAGTTGAAGGCTTCCCTTCGACGGTGTGAGGACACTGATCACTGCGCCGGACTCAGGAGGGTCATCGGCTATGTCAAGCAGGCCGCACAGAAAGCATCGAGTAGCCAGTAGCGTTGTCGAGTTCCATCGGCTGCGTCTGGCGGATCGACCGAAGGATTATCTTGGAGAGTACCTAGACGCTCAGAGGCAATCTGAGGAACTAGACGGGGCGATCATGCGCGAAGAGTTCAAGCCTTGGACTTCGCGAATGATCGCCCTTTTACGTGGTACGACAAGGTACTCGCCATACTTCGGTGACGTGGTGAAAGCTGCGGAGCATGGCCTGAACATGATGCGAATGAATCAGGGGTCGGTGAAGGAACCGGAGAAACTCGTGAAGCAGATCGAACGTCTGGAACAGATGGTTGCCAAGACAGTGGGAGAGTGAAGCGATGTACGCTGAGTTTGCACAAGAAACGGCGGATCAAGTAGCAGTTTCCGCGGCTCCGTTCTTTGCCGATATGATTAACGATGTGGCCGCGTCGAAGCAGATTCGAGTTCACGAGGTGTTTGGTTCGTTGGGTATCCGGTTGAAGGGTGAGTTGGAAACGTTGTTCAAGGAAGAGGGGAGGGTGTACTTTACCGACGCGTACAATCCTGAGCAGGCGGACAAGGGATTGAAAGATGATCCAGACGAGTTCAAGCAGGTGGTGTCGAAGGTGTTGAAGTCGATCTTTGGTAAGGCCAAGTGCAGGTTCGATGGATTCGGTCCAAAGTCGATCACGATGCGACTTAACAAACTTCCCGATCCACCTTACGCGAAAATCATGTGGGACAGGGCAAGACTGTTCTACCAGATGCGTCACGCGTTCGTGGCCGTGTCCGTCCTCGATAAGGTCATGCGACGGAGCCGAATGGCTATGACGGTCTCGACCATGCCGACGTTGTGGTACGAGAACGACGCGGGAGAAAGATGGGAGCCGGACCTTGAAAGCAACGGCTATCCAGCCGAAGGTTTGCCGTCTGGATTCTGTTACCAGCATTCTCAGTTTCCCAACGTGCTCCGACACACGATCCTCAGACTTGTGCAAGAGTCTGAAGTGAATGAGTGTCCGCACTTGGAAAAGGACATCGAACCGACCGGAGGTTGGGTGAGTGGTATCGAGGGGAGGAAGTGTAAACAGTGTGGTGGAAGCCAGACCAAGAGAGTCAGTGACCCGTGGCCACAACAGTGGGACGCGTACGGAAGCCAGGAGTTGGCCGCTATGGAGTCGAGCTACTCGGAAGACCTCGTGCTCGCAATGGCGAACTCAGGCGACTACACGCTGTCTCAGGCTATCCTCGTTGCTGCCAACGCGTGCGAGCGGTGTATGAACTCGTTGGCCGAGAAATACGGTCTGGAGTGGGGCTATCCCGAGTACTCCGTAGAATGGGAGCGGAGCCGGACGGAATGCGAATTCTGCGTTCCGAAGACGGGAATTATTCACAAATAATTCGACTTGAATTACTTCGGTCTATTTCACGGGATCCAGGGTGTAGATGCGGAATACGGTGGTTTTGTGTCTGGATAGGATGGTCTGACTTGGACGTGGGAGCCTCTGGGTAGTTGACAACTTGACTTGATTTGCTTTAATTCTGGACGATAATTCTCTTGTAGGTTTGACAACGAGGACAGGAGAGATTGGTGTTTGCCTCGTCCAGGTCTAACCCGATAGGACGCCTCCAATCGAGCGCGCGACAGGACGCGCATTTGCCTGGACGGGGCAACATCGTTATTCTACTGGTGGAGGGAAGCACAATGAAGGAACTACTGAAAGAGTTGTGCTTTTGCGTGCGTGCCTGGTTCGAGGCTCGGTTCGGGACGCGCAAGATCGCCAGTATCCAGGACCCGGAGAAACGTAAGCGGGCGAAGGTGCTTGCTTCCGGCTCCAGCGGGAAAGAGACTCATGTGGTGGAGGTTCGGTGAAGTGTCTTACAGTGTCGTCTCTTTCGGTTGCCGTATTTTTGCTCCGGCGAGGGGGAGGGTGAGGTTCTTCACAACCTTGCTCTCCCTTTCGCTTTTGAGGGGGAAGCTATGAGACAGCGAAGGCTGAAGCGTCGTGATCCGGTGCCGGGGATCAAGTTGTCGAGGTTCAAGCAAAACTTGACTCCGCTCTCTGACGATCCTGCGTGCGACGATAGGGAAGCGTATCGGAGTTCGGTGCTCGAAGCTGTTCGGTAAATTGAAATTGAAATCAGGCTAGGACTTCGGCTCGTCGGAAGGCTCCCAACATTGTAAAGCGCCAGGCGGCGAGCCAAGTCCAGCCTAACAGGAGCTAAGATGCTGTTCGAGATTGAGACGACGGGAAGCAAGGTAGAGTATCGGGTGGACAAAGCGGTAGTTGCCGAACACTACTGGGAATGGCTGCGGGACATCTACGTCAACAAGCTCTTGGTCAACGCAGTTGATTTGGGGTCTGCCGACATTAACAAGGAAGTCGTGGCTTTCGTCATGGACGGACGCCTCCATATCAAAGGTATTCTGGCCGAAGTTCAGGACGACAATTTCGTGTTGGTTTGTGCCCACGTTATGGGTCTGGGCGATGGTGACGACGAGGAAGAATTCTTGACATTGCTTCGGAGTAAGTATGGGTCGCTTATGCGGTTGAGTGGAGGGTCGATTCGTGTTTTCTTCGAGGAAGTGAGTCGGAGCTTCATTCAGCGTGATTCTACAGAGCAATTGAAAGGGAGAAACGATGACACGTGAACAATTTCTGGCGTGCTTCAAGGGGTGTGTCGTAGGGGAGTTCAAGCCGACCGAGGGGATCAAGTTCAACGAGAACGTGACGATCACGATTGAGCTACGCAGTCACGTTAAGTGCGGAGGCATGGTCGAGTCGAGTGAAGGTATGAGCTACCGCAATGAGATCGTCGAGATCGCCAATGGTGTATTCGAGCTTTCGACGTTCAGCGAGAGCGTGTCCATCCGTACGGAACGTTTCGCTCTGGAGGACGTGCTCAAGGTTCAACAGGGCTTTGACGAGGCCGCAGAATGAACGAAAAGAATCAGCTACAACCTCCGCGGTTGCTGAATGAATGGCTGTCCGAGAACATGCCGAAAGAAACCATGAGATTTCGGAACGGTTTCTGGGATCAAGTCAATTTCGTTCGTCAAGAAATCCTTGGTTTTCTTTCCTACGAGCCGGAACGTCGAGACAGTTACTTTGAGGAAGAGTTCGACCCTCTAAGGAAGGAAGGGATACGAGTAATCGCGACTCATGGATCGAAGTCCATTGATCTTCCAGTCTATGACTTCACGTGGCGTGGGATACGTTTCACGATGGAGTACAACTTCCATATCTGGTTTATATCGGTGCGTTCGTCGGTGGCAATGTCGATTGACTTCGATAACCTTGTGGGCGACGGAGACTATCGGAACTCCGGGTGCGTGAATGGGATCGCCAGCAAGGATTTGTTCCCACCGTACAAACAGGATCATCGGAACTTCACCGTGTGTCTTGGTAACAATTACCTGGTCTTCGTTTTCTTTTGGCTGATCAAACAGTGGCAACTGAGAGTGTGTGGTGGATATGAAGGGGCGAAAGAACAAAACTATTCCGCATAAGTTCTCGGGGCCGCCGTCCAAGGGCTTCCTCTTGGCTCACTTGCGGAAGAAGATCAATCAGCGGGCGGAGTTTGTACTGGGTGACCTGGATCGAGGTCACTGGGGCGAGCCGCTGAGTGAGGGTGGTTTCGATCTGGCTCGACCGATAGTCGTGAAGGGAATCTTTTGCGGGATCATTAAACGACTGGATGGTGACCGGAGTATCATTGACCATAAACTACACAATTATCCCCCGGACAGGATGCAACCTCTCTTCGCGTTTCGGGACGTGGTTTTTGTTCAAGATGACAAGGAAGCCATCGTGTTCGGTCGGGATCGTCGGGTCAATAAAAAGTGCATGACATACTTCAGCATTCGAGAGATCATGGTGTGGCGACGTTCGATACTTCCGTCTGGTGACGGAGCAGATTTTTTAATGAGCGGGATTGCTAAATCAGGTGAGTCTTTCGCGTGCGGTTCCTCACTCAGAAAAGAACCGCCGCCCCCGCTTAAATTGGCATTGACAGGAGGCTAACACATGCCGAAGATTCACAACTACGATACTTGCTCTGCGCTTTACCACGGCCTGAAGGGACACGTGGACAAGTGCGAGTTCCGCGAAGAGGAACAAGTCACCTATGAGTCGTCAGACTTTCCCCAGGAGCAAGAACACGGGTTTCAATGCGATTGCTGCGGCACCTTGTTCGTGATCAAGATGGATCAGATTAAGGAAGCCGGAGAGAACTGCCCGGCTGGCGTCGTGAAGGCGTTGACGACTTCCGAGGGGCGGTGTCGGTTGGCGAAGCGTGTGGCCGGGGAAAAGCTCACCATTGCGGAGATCATCGAGGAAGGTTTCACACACACGGTCACGGGTGTCAAGAAATCCGGGAAGCGCACGTACATTGTCATGAAGGTGTTCGCTAACAAGGAAGTGATCGGCGAGTTCAAGGTCGAGTCGGACTGGGAACTGTACCCGTTGCTCCATGAGCTTTACGGACAGGTGAATGGGAAACCTAAGAAAGGGAAGAGGAGAAAATGAATCTCCAGTTCCTTGAAGGCGACAAGTGTCCAGGGTGTCATGCGACGACCGTGGTGCGAGAGGGTATTTCTCACGACCACGGAGTGAGGCGAGAACCGACGGGTCGCCAGATCAGAACTCACGTGAATGGGAAACGGTGGGAGGAGTGAGAGTTTCTCTGCGGCTGCGTACTGGAATACGTGCCGAACTTTGAGAGGACTCAGGTCAAGACTGAGTGTCCGAACACGGTCGAGCGTATCGAGCAACGAAGGCGACGGGAAGAGTCCAAGGAAAGGGTGACGAGGTACATTAGTCGGTTGCAGCATGTAGACCCTGGTTTCAAGAAAGCTCTACGTGGTGCGGTTTCGGGATTGTCGGTCGATGGTGTGTTTGTAGTACCGTCTGACAGGTAACTGGGTATGAGCGTCATAGACATTTTCGTCGATGGATCATGCCTTCAGAATCCGGGTGGTGTCGGAGCGTGGGCGGCGATACTGGAGTCGGGTTCTCACCGTCGAGAGATCGCCGGTGGTTTGACCGAGACTACGAACAATCAGGCGGAGTTAATGGCGGCGATCAAGGGCGTCTCCCTGATCAAGCGTGGTGACCCGGCCAAGGCGATCAACGTCAACGTATTCTCTGATAGCCAGTACGTCGTCTATGGTGCGCGGGAGCGAGCGAAGCGTTGGCGCTCACAAGGCTGGCATACGAACTCAGGTGGCCACGTGGCGAACGAAGGTATGTGGAAAGACTTGCTGAGTCTCACGGAGCGAAAGGACTTGCTCATACAGTGGGAGTGGGTGAGAGGTCACTCGGGGCACCCTCAGAACGAGGACTGCCATTACTTGGCGGAGCAGGCGGCGAATGCGGCGAACTGCGGAAGAGTGGTTGAGCTTGACCGACGTGGGTACTCGTTGGCGGCGCTCTGCGAAATGGGAAACCGTCATGTCCAACGGGGACGCGAAGAACGGGAAGTTCAGAATTGGTTCATGGGCAGTATTCGTAATGACACGGAAGCTGATTGCGAACATGACTTCAAGTGGGAAGAGGAAGAGATTGATCTCGGTGGTGCGGCGTACCGAGTCGAGGTGTGTCTGAAGTGCGGTCACGTGCGGTTGTGTGTCGATTGGTCGAGCTTGTACGAAGCCTTGAAGGGAAAATGAAAATGTCCAGACCTAGCCACCCACCATTGCCGTTGAAGCAAAACCTCATGGAACTTGGGAACCGTCTTGTGACAGAGCACGGCTTCAATCCTTCAGCGGGCACTGCTGTGGGGCCGATCCATGAAGAAATGCTGCGTTCGACCGATGTCATTACGCTTTTCACGAGGTGGCTCAATGAGGTACCTGAGGCTCGTGAGATTCTCCTGGACATGGGTTACCAATGGCCGGTGTATCCGGTGACAGAGTAAGTGCCGCTCAGGCACTTGCATCGTTTCGTCTTTTCTGGTAAAACTCCAAACAGAGTTGTTGAGTTGAGTAGCAATCAGACCCAGAATCCAAAGACGGTTTTCCCTTCATGGGGAAAATCGCC
>JGI10211J34971_10000067_pt1 | contig 74369 bp, 58 predicted proteins | sample Etolagsediment_FD_34971 | JGI IMG/M metagenome (IMG submission 34971) | reverse complement strand
CGGTTGTGATCTGGCTCAGGGATACCACATCGCCCGGCCAATGCCAGAGCAGGGTTTGCGTGAGTGGATACGGGCACAAATGCTTTCGACTGGCTGAAGACTAAAGTGCCGGGGGCAGCGTGCCCGGCAAACCTGCAGGAGGATAATGATGTTGAATAATTTGCAGTTGATAGTGCCGTGTCATTTTTTTGGTCGCTGGCTACCGGTTGTAGTTTCCCTGTTCGTGCTGCTGTCCTGCGACGAGTCGCGGCAGGCGGTCGATGAGGTCGCGTTAATCCCCGTGTCGGTCGCAGCCATGCCGCATTCCTTTACAGGTTATTCGCTGTTTCTCGCTCATGAAAAAGGCTTTCTGCGTGACGAGGGGCTGGATGTCACAATCCAAAATTTCAGCAGTGGTCGCCAGACCTTAAATGCACTGGCTGATCGCCGCACTGACTTCGCGGTGTCTTCTGAAACGCCGTTTATTCATGCCGTGCTGGCCGGTCAGGATCTGGTCGCGCTGGCGACCACCATCCATGCGCGCCGCCATCTTGCCGTTGTGGCTCGAAGCGACAGTGGGGTGGCGTCGGTTTCTGACCTGGTAGGTAAGCGTCTTGGTGTCACAATGGGTTCAAACGGCGAATACTTTCTCGATGTTATGCTGGCCCGGAACAGGCTGTCGGCGGATGACATCGAACTGGTGCCCACCGCGCCGGGTGCAATGCTCGAAGGTCTGCAATCGGGCACGCTGGATGCGGTGGCTACCTGGAATCCGCAGATGACAAAGGCGCGCCAGCAGTTTGCCGATAATGCGCAGGCCTTTGGTCTGGACGATTTATATGCGCCATATTTTATGCTGCTGTCGCGGCGGGATTATGTCGAGGAAAATCCCGAGGCTGTTATTCGAGTGCTCAGAGCGCTGTTGCGCGCTTCACGTTTCATACAAGAGCATCCTGCGCAAGCGTCGAGCATCGTTGCCAAGAATCTAAAAGCCGATGTGGAAACGCTGGCTCAGCTCAGTGCCTTTTATGAATTTCGCTTGTCGCTGCATCAGGCGTTGCTAACGATGCTCGAACATCAGGCTGAATGGATTATACGCAAGAACCCGCAGCACACCGCGCTATCGGTAAATTTTCTTGAGCGAATTCATAGCGAGCCGCTGCGCCGGATCGCCCCGCACAATGTTAGTTTGATCAAATAAGCGTGCAAGCGCCGGCATAGCGATTCACCGGGATCATTTCGTTACCGGCTAATATTTCAGTATTCCCATCGAAATCATATGTTTACTAAAGATTTTTAGCGGCTTGATGCAACATTCGGGCTAGTTGCATCAAGCGCAATGCATTTCTGTGCTGCAGAGGTTGGATTAAGGTGATGATCGCCAGTCGTCATAGTTGGCACCTTACTTGCTCATTATAAATCATGCGGGAGGTGAAGCCCCGCGTGGCAACCGGTTCGGCTTCTTCATCGTGCCGATGAGCGACACCCCCGTAGTCGCAAAAACTGCAAACGGTTGTCGGTCCCGCAATCGGTTAGGAGCAACATTGAGCGGTGCTCCTTACTGGGCTGCTGCAAGTACAAAGGTAATTTGTACTTGGTGTTTAAGCGCCTTTCGAGGCGCTTTTTTTTTATCTGTCCTCCGTTTTTCTGCTCAGCTGCAATGCGATCACATAGGTACTGTCGTGCAAACCTAATGGCTGCCTGTCGCAAATTGCGACGAGGATAATGTTGCATTATGCGAGTAAAAATCTTTTGGGTTGAATCGTTGGTCATGGCCCGACTTGCCTGCGTAGCGTTATCGAGTGGTGCTGTTACCCCATTTGTGGCCGCTCGACCAATTCAGATCTATAACAAGCGCGGGCAGAGCTGTTTGTGTGTGGCTTCCGCTGAACCCACCTGAGTTGAGGCAACCACGCCGATGTTCCTGAGCGCGATGTCAGCGGTTGATCGTATCGGGTCTTGAAGTAGCCTATGCGAGCCACCGGCGTGAAGCCGGTGGTACATGATGATGTGCTTGTTAGCGGGGATTGGCGGCGAGTTGTCGCGGCTGGTATATCGGGGCGGTCAGGTAGTCGCTACCGGCACGATAATCAGACCAGTCGTCGCCGGTCTTCAGGTGCCTGGCATGGCGATAGTCTTGTTCGAAATAGGTGCTGCGAGCCCGCGTATCGTGACTATGGATGGGGTAGAAAAATATGCTGCTTGCGGCGAAGGAAATCGTCGAGGTGACCAGGGTCACGCAGGCCATGGCGGTCAGTATATAACCGAGTCGAAAATGGCCGCGAATCTTCAACATTTCCTTGATGGTGTATGCCAGAAAAGTGCTCACGGTAACGCCGATGACCGTGGCCAGCCAGTAGTCTGTCAATACAGACGAGTCGTTGTATGCGTTGCCCAGATCCAGGCTAAGTAAGGCCATGTAAGCGGCATAGATTGCGCCAGCTGTACCGACAGTGATCGTCACAGGTATCGCGAAGAATTTACGGACTGCAATTTTGCGTTTGATTTCGGGTGTCATTGATTGCTGCTCAATATTTTCGTTTTGAATGGAAATCAGGTTTCTATTGGCTCGTGGAATACAACGCTTCACGGGACGGCACAAATCTGCGTGCGGTAGTGAGGCCGCTTGGACGCTGTCATGCTCCACATTCTTGCCGCCTGCGTACGATTCTTGACCTGTAGTCGCTGAAAAATCGTGCTGACATGGTATTTAACAGTGGGCTCGGGTATGTCGAGATGACCGGCAATTTCTCTGTTGGTCCGGCCATGGGTGATCATCTTCAATACCTGCAACTGGCGTTGACTCAGTGATTGCAGTGGCGATTGCAGTGGCCCCGGCATTGGAGTCGACCGCTGTTTGAAGAACGCGGTTACAAGATTGTTTGAAACGGTTGGATTACCTGCACCTAATGCGATGAGACTCGATAGCAGTTCGTCGGCTGAAGAGAGTTTTTCCTGGAAGCATTGGATGATCAAGGCGGTCTGCTCAAGAATGACTGGAAGCAGATGTTCGGTTGTGAAAGCCATCACCCGTATGTTGGGTTGCCGGTGCTGGAGGTCTTCCAGCGGTCGTATCACGTTCGGATCATGTGACGTCAGGTCGGTGACCAGTATGTCGAAATCGGGTTCAGTATGGGTGGCCAGCAATTCGCTTACATAATCGCAGGAGTGCGCGATACACACGCCAGCGTGACGTCTGAATATTTTTTCCAGCCCAATCCTGAAGATCGGCTGCGGGTCGCAGATCGCCACGCGCAGAGTGGGCTGTGTCGGGTTAGGGATTAACATGGCAGGCCTTCCGGGCAGCGATTGTTTGGGTATCGGAGTCGATATTCATTGTTCAAGGGTCGTGTCTAGTGTTCAGGCGCCGCCTGATGGTCGTCAAAAGAATTAGCTCTCCAGTCACTCAGCAACTTTTGTGCCGATTGTGCGTTGCCGCGTTGTGAGGGCTATTCGCCGGGCGGATCCTGTTGATTCGCGCGATAAAACGAGTCTTTCCGAGTCTTAATGAGTGGGATTTAATCCGGCGTTGAAGACGTGGTCGAGTGCTCATTGCATTGCAAATTGCGACTGATATTGCGTGTCATGTTGCGCCGGTAGATGGCGCAAACATCCTGCTGCTTTTTTTCATGCCGCATCATCGGGATTGCGCGCGCGCGGTCGTGGTTTCGGATGTTCGGGTTGTCAGAATCGTGTTGGCGAGATTTTTGCTTCATTCTCTTTGGACGGGCGTCAGTTGCTGTGTGCAACGGGTGTCTGGTCAACAGTGCCGCGAATGACTGATTGCCGGGGGCTTAGCCTCCTCCCGCGCGAATCAGGCTGGAAAATGAAAGTGCCGGAGGTTATTCGGTCCTTAGCGTCCTTTGTTGGTGGTGTTGCCCCCCCCGCCCAGTGCTGCAGACCGAGCTACGGGTCGAAGCGCCGGGTGGGGCGTTCTTTCAACTGGCGGCCCCGATTGTTCCAGAGCGATATACCCGAGTCCGGGTGGATAGATAATTATGCAAGTAAATATGAAAACAGCGCTGATTGCGGCGCTGCCGACGAGTCTCGGGCTGTTCATGCAAATGGATGGGCTGACCGTGTATTCCGGTGTGGTGTTGATTCTGTCAATGATTGCCAGTCTCATTGTGTGGGAGACGCTGCAGGCCGATCAGGCTGCCCTTCAAGCCGGGCGTGCGCAAAATGCGGATCTGCAATCCACACTGGAGGTTCTGCGTCATGAGCTTAGCGATTCCGACGAGGCGTTAGCGAGATTTCTGCCGACCTGGAAATCGCACATCGAAACCAGTATTGCGGAATCCGAGCAAAGCATAACCTCGCTGAGCAGCCGCTTCTCAAATCTGGTGGTTGAGCTGCAAGAGGTCATTCATTCGTCGCATCTGGGGGATTCGGCGCAACTGAATAGAGATTCATCCGACGACGACAAGGCCCGCTTGATGGGTTTCTTTCGCCAGTTCAGCGGTATTTCAGAAACCAATCGGCAACTCGCCGAACGCATCGCCAAGCTCAATGAATTTACCAGCGAGCTTGACAACATGGCGGGCGAGGTGAGAGCGATCGCAGAGCAAACCAACCTGCTCGCGCTGAATGCCGCAATTGAAGCCGCCAGAGCAGGTGAACTGGGGCGTGGATTTGCCGTGGTTGCAGATGAAGTCAGAACGCTTTCAGCCCAGTCGGGCGATACGGGTAATCGCATCACGGAGAAAACGGGTGAGGTCAATCAGGTCGTGATTGGACTGTATGAGTTCTTTAACGATTCGAGCGAGGAGATTGAGGGCGCCGTAAAGTCGGGTGAGGATGTTGTTGAACAGGTTGTCGAGAATCTGACCAGATACTCGCAGCGCATGGAGCAAGAAGGTAAGGACCTGTTTCTCCTGGGCAGCCGACTGCAGGACGAAATCACGCAAATGCTGGTTGATTTCCAGTTTCAGGATCGGGTCAGCCAGGTGTTGAAATCGGTCAGTCACAGCGTTGATCAATTCAATGAGCTGATTGATCAGCGACGTGACAGCAGAATGCGCGGAGGGCCTGTTGTCCAATTCAATATAGATGCGATGCTGAAACGGATCGGAGAGGGTGTGTCGGTGACATCGGCGACCTCAGCGCCAGGCGGGAATACGCTCGCGAGGAGCGGAACGGTCGAGTATTTCTAAGCGTACGCTGGTCAGTCGCTGGGCTCGCGGTCGGGCATGGCCAGTCTGGTAAACCGGGCAAGATAAATCATCACAAGTTAATTACCGAGGAGGAATCAATTGCCGACGTTGGGATTTGTCTCGCGTGTTGGGGCGTCAACGGTTGCCCCGGATGCGGTCTTTTCGGTCGATATTATTCCGACTGAAAATGCTGCCGCATGCCTGTTTATGCAGTCGATGACGGGCTATCACCCTGTTCATTACTCCGTTCCATCCAGGTGTCGCGGTTTATTGTCATCTGACCCGAAATCAGCATCGAGGGGCGCCGTGCGGTGAGTCTGAGTCTGAAGCTATCCAGCAGCCGGATGTTTATCGTAATCAGTGTGTTGGTCGCCGCAGTGATCGCGATTTTCATGTCTGGAGGCTATCTGGTTTCGAAATCAGAAATGGAGCGCGATTTTGAATACGAGGCCAGGATCTACTCGGAGACCTTTTACGCTATGCAGCGTAGTGTCGAGCTTGAGCTGTTGCAGGAGTCGCGATTAATAGCCCTCGATCCAGCGGTGCAATCGATACTTTCGGAAGCGGCTGAGTTGCTCAACAATGACCTTGATGATGCGTCTGGTAGGGTTGCGCAACTGCGTCGGCGGTTGTTCCAACTGCTGGAGCCGCGCTGGCGTTTCGATTTTCCGGATGCGTATTTCCATCACCTGCATTTTCATCTTGGGCGAGAACCGCACAGCTTTCTGCGAATGCAGTACCCGCAGCGCTTCGGTGACAAACTTCAGGATACCCGCCATATGATCCACGATGTCGTCAAGGACCTGAAATCGCGTAGCGGATTTGAGATCGGCCCCACGTTCGTCGGTATACGCGCCGTGACCCCGGTGTTTTCGAATGTTTCTGAGGCGAAGCAGTTCATCGGTACGCTGGAAACAGGTTTGTCTTATCAAACCATGGTGAACCAGATCGGACGGGTTTCAGGGCATGACATTACGGTGCTGTTAAACCGAGGTTTCATGCAGCGCATCATGGACCCTGATCTGGTCAGTGATGAAGCGCTTGAGTCGACGCCTTGTGGCTGTCTGGTGCATGCGAGTAGTGCACGGTTGCCGGAGGTCGTACTGGAGTTTGCTCAGCGCAACGGTCGTGGTCTATTCGATACATCGGGCGCACTGCAATTCATGCATCGCGATGGGCGTACATTCGTTGCCAGCTTCTTCCCGTTGCAGGATTACTTCAGTCGCTTTCAGCCCGACAGAGCCGGGATTGGCAGCATAGTCGTCTGGCAGGATGTGACCCAGCGCCTGAGCGAGTTTGATAGCGCCGAGAAAAAGATTCTTTTACTGGGGGTGTTAGCTTATCTGCTCATTGAAGTGTTGTTACTGCTTGCCCTGCAGCGTGTCGCCCCTGGTCTGCGGATGGAAATAAAAACCGCAGCCGAGGAACTTGAGCACAATGTCAGCCTGCGCATTTTTTTCAAGCAGATACTGGATACAGTCGAAGAATGTGTTTTTCTGATCGGGCGCGAAACGGGCTTTGAATATGTGAACCAGGCCGTAATCAAACGACTGGGTTACAGTCAGGCGCAGATTGAATCGATGTCAATGGCGGATATCGATGTGAATTTCGATGCGCCGAAATGGTCAATCTACTGGCAGCAGATGAATACCGAAGGGGCCAGGGTTTTCGAGAGTGTGTATCGCGATCGGGCCGGATCCGAACTACCGGTTGAGATTACGGCGAACCCGATCCATTTTCAGGGTAGGGATCTAATTCTTGCGGTGGTCAGGGATATCAGTGCCCGAAAATACTTCGAACGCGAGATGAGGAAGAGCAATCTGCGCCATCGCTCAATCATCGCCACCGCGCGAGACGGGTTCCTCGCCGCTGACATCACAGGAAACGTGGTCGAGGTCAATACCAGCTACTGCAATATGCTGGGTTATGATCGGGAGGAGTTGCTCGGGATGCGCCTTGCCGATATTGATGTGCGTCCTCAAGAGGACGATCTGGACGCTTGTCTGGCGGTGTTGGTCGCAAACGGAAGTTGCCTGTACGAAGGGTTTCATCGATGCAAGAATGGGCATGAACTGCCGGTGGAGGTATCAGCCAGTTATTCACCAGAGGATGATGGCTGGATATATCTGTTCGTGAGGGACATCAGTGCGCGTAAACAGGACGAAAAGGTTTCGAATCTGCGTGACAATTTAAGTGCCATGGTGCATCAAGCCAGCGTCGTCGAACTGCTAACGCGGGCCCTCGATGAGGCTGAGCAGATCACTGGCAGTGAGATTGCGTTTTATCATTTTGTTGATCCCGGAGAGGAAACGCTGACGCTACAGGCATGGTCGAGCAGGACGCATGCCGAGGCCTGTTCAGCGGGCACGGCGGATGACCGGCATTATCCGGTCTCGGAGGCGGGGGTGTGGGTCGACAGTGTCATTCAGCGCAAGCCCGTCATCTACAACGATTATGCCAGCATAGCCCATCGCAAGGGGCTGCCCGACGGGCATTCGGCGTTGCGGCGCTTTGTGACGGTGCCGGTATTTCGTGGCCAGCACATTGTTGCGGTGATGGGTGTTGGCAACAAGGAGAAAGACTATGATGCGCGTGATGTCGACATTATTGCTCGCATCGCTGACATGAGTTACGACTTTGCGCGGCACTGCGAAACGAAACAACATGTCGAGTTTATGGCTTACTACGATATGTTAACCGGTCTGCCTAACCGGGCGCTGTTTTTTGAGCATCTCAAGCAGAACATTGCACAGCATGACCGGACCGACAATCTTTTGGCCCTGTGCTATCTCGATCTGGATGGATTCAAACCTGTTAATGATGATTACGGCCACAGTGTTGGAGATGAATTATTGATTGGCCTGGGTGGTCGTTTGCAGTCGACATTGCGCGAGGGAGACACTCTGGCCCGCATAGGTGGTGATGAATTCCTGATCATGTTGACGGGGCTCTCTGCGGTGAATGAGGCCGAGCATATTGTGCAGCGACTGATCAACGAAACCAGCAAGCCATTCGATATAGACGGCAAGCGGCTGTATGTTACCGCATCGATTGGCGTGACACTGTACCCGACCGATGATACCAATCCTGACACATTGCTGAGGCATGCCGATCAGGCCATGTATAAAGCCAAGGCCCTGGGTAAATCGCGTTATAGCCTGTATGAGCGGGTTGAGGAAGAGGATCAGCGAGTGCGTCGGGAGATTCAGGACGAAATTCACGCAGGTATTAAAAATAATGAATTCGTTTTGTGGTATCAGCCCCGGGTCGATCTGTCGAATAGTCGGGTAGTCGGTGTCGAGGCACTGGTTCGCTGGCGCCATCCGCGAAAGGGTTTTATGGGGCCGTCTGCGTTTCTGCCTTACATCGAAGGAACGGCTGACGAGGTGGCGTTGGGCGAGTGGGTGATCAAACACGCGTTAAATCGCGTGTCGTTCTGGCGCGATAGTGGACTTGACCTGCCAGTGAGTATCAACGTCAGTCCTCAGCACATCCAGAATGCCGATTTCGCCCCATTTCTGTGCGAGTTGCTGTCCACTTACCCCGACGAGCTTGCCCGTATGGTCGAGCTCGAGGTTCTGGAGACCGCCGCCATCGGTGACTTCGAGCGGGTTGTATCCGTCATGAATAAGTGTGTTGAGACAGGCGTTAGCTTCTCGCTTGATGACTTTGGCACGGGTTATTCTTCATTGGCGTATTTCCATCGATTACCGGTCAGTATTCTGAAAATCGATCAGGACTTCGTTCGTAATATATTGAAAGACGCCGGTGCCCTCGAGATTGTCAAAGGTGTTGTTCAGCTGGCGAAAAATCTTGGCCGCCCGGTGGTTGCGGAAGGTGTCGAAAGTCTTGAAATAGGCCTGATGCTGCTGGGGCTTGGGTGTGAGTATGCACAGGGCTATGGTATCGCGCGACCGATGCCGGAAGATGTACTGAGCGACTGGTTGGCGGATTGGTCGAGCCGTGACAGCTGGGGCGAACTCCGCGCAATCGCGACCCACTATACCTGTTCTATCGAGTTGCAGGTGGCGATCTACAGCTTCGGGTGCTGGTCACAGAGTGTAATCCAATACGTTGGCGCGGGCGGAAAAGGAGCAGCCCCGCAACTCAATGAAGAACAGAGCGAATTCGGACACTGGTTGCATGGCATTGGACGTGTCTATTTTGCAGATCATGACATGTTTCCATTTATCACCCCGCGACTCGCGCTGGCATTCAAACTGGCGCGTGACATTGTCGCTTATATCGATCTTGGCGATATGAGATCGGCGCTTTCGCTCATGGTGGTATTCAATAATGCCTGTGATGAACTGTGTACAAAATTGCATGCGTTTAACGACGCTGTAAAAAGAGGCTGAGTACCAGAGTTCACAGGCGAGCGGCTTTTAGGTTTCAAAAAAATCACCCGTATAGAGCAGTTTATCGACGACATGCGGTCGATCATGCCCTGGTGCGATTTGAGCAAAGCGGCCCATGTAGCTATCGGGCGGCCTTCACCGAGGTGAGCTTGTTCGAGGCTACACGGTTGATGGTTCCGGAAAAATCGGTGAGGTGCTCGTCTGGTCGGTTTTTTGCTGTCATCGCAGGCGAGCGACCAGTGTCCTGTCACCCGGTTGAACGGCTTAGTGCGGGTTAAAGACTGCCGGCGGGGGGAGCAGTGATGAGGTTGGCAGATTCAGCTCGAACCAGAATGTCGACCCTTCGAGTTCGATGCTTTCTACGCCATATGAACCTTCCATGAGCTGAACAAGCTGGCGCAGAATCGTCAGGCCCAGACCCAGACCGTTATAGTTTCGACTCAGTGCCGAATCAACCTGGAAGAAAGGTTCGTAAACGCGTTGAATCATGTTTGTGGGAATGCCAATGCCACGATCCTTGACTTCGATACGCATGTTGAACAGGTTATCGTCGTGTGATGTGCAATTGACGACGACCTGGACCTCGCCGTCCCGTGAAAACTTGATGGCGTTGCCAAGCAGTAAACCTAATGCCTGGCTGATGCGATCGGGGTCGCCAACCAGGTGTAGCGGGCATTGCAGGCAATAATCAAGGTCGATCGACAGATTCCTGGCCGCAGCTTGTGTTTTGTATTCACCGATAGTCAGTGCGCACAGGCTTTTCAGATTGAGTGGTTTGGGGTAGAGCTTGAGGGGTTGTTCGTCATCGCCTTGTGTGTAGTGGGACAACTGCCTGACAACCTCTGTCAGCTCCTGCAATGAATGCGCCATATAATCGAGATAATCGCTTTGTTCGGCATCGAGTGACGTCAGCTTAAGCAGATGGATTAATCCGGATATACCGTTTATCGGTGTTAAAAGTTCGTGGCTGATATGCCTTTTGGCGGCGACGCGAGTCAGCTCCAATTGTTCAGTCTCGTGCTTCAGTTTTTGTAATTGAAGTTCTAACTCTTCATTCCATTGGTTTTCCAGTAAAGCGACGACCGGATGGGGGTTGTCGAGCAGATGTGCGTTGTTTGAAATCAGTTGCACTTCAATGAATTGTCCACACTTGTGCTGGATCTTTGTGGTCAGGCTCGGCCTGGTTTTTAGTGCAATGTTGGCGGCCCGGAAAAGGCTTTCCAACTGCTCCCTGTCCTCCATTGCGCTGAGTATATCGACCGCGGAATGTTCTCGAACATCGTTTGCGGCCCAGCCGGTCAACGATGCGAAGGCGTTGTTGATGAATTGTATATCGCCCTTGTCGTCGAGAATCATGACTGCCACGGGTATTGAATCGATCATGGCTTGAAGTTGTTGTTGAGGCATAATGCTGTCCCTGTGTTTATATTTGTTTATGTGGTGGTAACCTGATCGGGCGGAGCCTAATAAAACCTGATAAAAGGGGGCGAGTCGAGCTGGTCGCCATCAAGCAGACGCAATAGACATTCCTGAATCGCTTTGTATATTGCTATCCCCTGTTGAGACCATGTCGGAGAAGAACCGGCGCTACACAATAAGGCCAAATCTGAATAATTCATGCCTCAATTTTCAGAGTGAAAAGAGCAAAACGTGGATTTCTCTTTTTTCTAAAATTCAATGAGTTGCCGTCATGAGGTAAACCAACGTTGAATATTGCAATAAACTCTGTAATAAACACTGCAATCGGCATGCCAGAGAGTTGGCTCCAATGGAGTGAGTGAATCGGTCAATTCGTTGGCAAGGGCAATGCCGGCTGCAGCCTGCGAATGTGCTGATCAGGCTGGAGGAATTCGATAGTTGTGGTTCTGCTGAGTGTTATTCCGACTCAGGTGGATGCATACAGTCGGCGCCATCACGCTTTCGGGACTGGGTCGGTAACGTTTAGATCGAATATTTAGTGTCTGCAAAATCGATCGTTCCCGGTTGTGGTCATGATGACATTGCAGCGATGCTTTTTATTGATGAGCTTGGCCTCAATCAATAGCTGCAGCGGGTGTGCCTGCGCTCGACTAATTGCAGATTCCGCGCAAGCGCGCAACATGCGTCGCAAATAGCGACGCGAATTGTGAGCGCAAGCCGGAGAATCGCGAATCGCGTCGCTTTTGTGAATGCTGTGCCGACGTTCAGCGGCTTGCCCGATACGCTGGCGCCGGACGGTTTTCGTGCGCGATCACTCATGCAGCCAAATGATTTTTTCGCGCCCACTCACATAAGGAGTCGACCGGCATTGGACTCGCAATCAGGTATCCTTGTGCGATGTCGCAACCGATGTCGGCGAGGATGCTTAAGGTGTTTTGATCTTCAACACCTTCGGCAATGGTGCTCATGCCGAGTTCATGGCCGAGCATGGTGCAGATCTTGACGATTGAACGGGCTTCTGCGTCATGACTTATGTTGGACACGAATGAGCGATCGATCTTGAGCTCACTGAATGGCGCGCGATGCAGCTGCTGCAGGGATGAATAGCCCGTTCCAAAATCATCTATTGAAAGTCGTATGCCGCGCAGACGGGTGCGGGTGAGGATGTCGAGCGAGGTTGTCAGCTCGCCCATCAGGGCGCTTTCAGTGACCTCCAGCATCAGGTTCGATGGCTCCATATTGTAGCTGGTTAGCATATTGCTGAGCTGTTCTGGAAAGGTCAGTGCCCGTATATTGATTGCGGAAACGTTGACCGAGACACTAACCTTGATACCTTCGCTGTAGAATCGGGCCGCCTGTTTCGTTGCATTCTCGAGCACCCAGGCGGTCACCTCGTCGATCAAGCCATTGTTCTCGACGATGGGCAGAAATTTGTTCGGATAGATCAGCCCATGGGTTGGGTGATTCCAGCGAATCAGCGCCTCGATACCGGTTAGCCTGCGCCCGCTGATGGTTACCTGAGGCTGGTAGTGAAGTTCAAACTGATCTTCTTCGAGGGCGCGCATTAGCGAATTGCGATCACCAATATAGGGTTGGCTTTGATCCTTTTTGGTATTGTCCTGGCGAGGCTTGAGCCTGGATAGTGCTTGTTTGAAAGTTCGGAAAACGTTGCTGCTGAGCAGGGGTTTGGTCAATGATGCAACAACTTCGAGATTGTGTGCCTGACCGAGCTTTTCTGCCGCGTTCAGAATGCTGGGGTCTCCTTCGTTCATGAGTATCAGCAGGGGCGGGGCATCCAGTGTGGCCAGATGCCGCATCACCTGAATTCCATCGATATACGGCATGTCGAGGTCAAGTATGACCAGGGCGTTAGGTTTGATTGCGCCGATGTTTTCAATGAATTGCCGCCCAGACAGGTAGCCCGTACTGGGTAGCTCGATACGCGTTATTATTTCCGCCAGGCTTTGTATCACGACCGGATTGTCATCGATGATGTGGATCATATCGATTGCCGCGAGGCCATTTACCTGGGCGCCTGGATGTTGTGGACCTTTGCTTTCAGCTGCGGCCGTGCTGGATGAGGGTTCGTTGATGGTGGTGTGCATGGATGTTTGGCCCGGTTAATGTTGTGCGAAATCGCCCTGCCAGATTTTCATGATCGTGTTGCGGCCTGACGGTATTGTCGGCCGTTTGGCACGAGTCTTCGTGTCGGCCCAGCTCGGCGCGGGCAGCGCTGGATGAGCTGCAACTGACCGGCCCTAGTGGTCATTCTGGCGTGATTTTCTGATCAGGGTTTTTTTGCCGCCGCCCGAGCTATCGAATACCTGACGAATGCTGCGCGCCAGCTCGCCAAAACGATGCGGTTTGTATAGAACCTTCACTGGTTTGCCAAACTTTTTACTTAAGCCGAGTTCATCATTTGAATTGGCTCCAGTGGTCACCATCAATTTCAGATCGGGGCGCTGCAGCAGTGCGGCTTCAATCAGATCGAGGCCAGTCAAGTTGCCGGGCAGTACGAGATCGGATAACAGCAGGTTGATGGCAGGTGTCGATTTGATCAGCGCCAGGGCCTGGCGGGCATCCGAGGCTGTAAACACATGGTAACCCGAATTTCTGAGGAACTGAGCGGTCGCGTTGAGCAGGTCTTCCTCGTCATCGACCATCAGAATGGTTTCGGTACCGCCGATCACGGTGAGTTCGCTGGTCTCATGCTCCCAGTCAAGCTGGGATTGAGTCTGTTCGCGCTCGACTCTGGGCAGATACAGGTCGATGGTAGTGCCTTCACCGGGTTCCGAAATCGGCTCAATGTGCCCCTGGTGACGCTGCATGAAACCGAAAACCATCGCCAGACCAAGACCGGTTCCCTTGCCGGGGGCCTTGGTGGTGTAAAACGGTTCGAAGATGTGTTCCAGGTCCTTGGCCGAGATACCGCTGCCGGTATCCGTGACTGAGATCTGCACATAATTTCCGGGCGGGAAACCGGGCCGGGTACGGCAGAATTCTTCATCCAGCTGCGTGTTGTGGGTCGTTATCAACAGCTTGCCTCCCCTGGGCATGGCGTCCAGGGCATTGGTTGTCAGATTGAGTAGTGCATCCTGAAATTCGCCGGGGTCCATTCTGACCGGCCACAACGCATCGTCAAGCACCAGGCTTAATTCGATTGCGGGTGTGATTGAGCGGGCGATGAGTACGCGTACCGATCGAATCAGATCGTTGACCTTGGTCAGCTGAATTTTATTCGGTTGCTTGCGTGAAAAGCCAAGCAATTGCTGGGTCAGGTCCGCGCCGCGCTGGGCTGCCCGGTTAATGCTTTTGAGTTGTTCGCCTAGACGTTCGTTGTCGATGGGTGCGAGTTCGATTAATTCGAGGTTGCCTAGAATGACGGCCAGTAAATTGTTGAAATCATGTGCAATGCCGCCGGTCAGTTGGCCGACTGTTTCCATCTTGGTTGCCTGGGCCAGGCGCTTGCTGAAACGCTCGCGATCAAGTTCAGCGTGTTTGCGTTTGGAAATATCCTGTACCGCGCCTCGCAAGCCAGTGATGTTGCCGCGGCTGTCGCGGCTGATCTCGCCATGTGCGCATATCCAGCCCAACTCCTTGCTGGCTCGGACAATCTCCAGCTCATGTTCGAAGGAGAAGCCTGACTGCTTCAGTGAATCGATGGTTTTGAGCAGTTTGCGCCAGCTTTCATCGGTGACCAGGCGTCGGCATTGATCGAAGTTGGGTGCTGGAAGCGCAGGATCGAGCCCGAAGATGTTATACAGTTCCTCGGACCAGTGCATCTCCTGGGTTTCCATGTCGTAGGCCCAACTGCCCAGTTGGGCGATGTGTTGGGTCTCGCGCAGTTCTTGTTGGCGCAGCGACAGGACTCGAGAGGTATTCTTCTGCTCGGTGATGTCGGTGATAAAGCCTTCAATGGCTTCGAGCTCGCCATCGTTGCTGCGAATGCCGGTGCCTTTTTCGAGCACCCAGCGGGAGCCCTTCGATCGGGTGAGCAAGCGGTATTCAATCTCGTAAGGCACCCGGTTTTCGAGGGCGACCTGGATCGAGCTCCAGACTTGTTCGCGGAACTGCGGGTGAATAAGGTCAGCGAATGAGGGGTCGCCGTTTTCGACAATTTCATCGGGCGTGTAACCGGTGATCGCCAGCGTCATTCGGCTCATAAATTCCATCGGCCGGTCACGCTCGTTGCGACAGCGGAATGCAATGCCCGGCAGGTTGCCCATCAGCGTTTCCAGTTTTCGCTGATTGCTGGCGGCTTTGGTTTCGGCGCTCTTGAGGGCGGTGATGTCCTGGTGTATGCCGGTCATGTTCAATGGCTTGCCATCGGCGGTCCAGGATACGACCTTACCGGTGTCGAGTATCCAGACCCATGAGCCGTCCTTGTGCCGCATGCGTACCTCGGCCTGATACAGTTCGGCTTCACCATCGAAATGACTTTGCAGCAACTGCTCGGCTTTTTTCAGGTCGTCAGGGTGCGCCAGCATTGTCCAGGTGTCGATCGATGTGGGGCCGAGTTCGTCGAGTCTGTAGCCAATAACCGCTGCCCAGCGCTCATTGAACACAGTTTTCCCGGTCTGGATGTCCCATTCCCAGGTGCCCACGGCAGTCAGTTGCAGCAGGTCGAGGCTGCGTTCAATGCTTCTCGCGAAAGGCGCATGTTCCTGGTGCGACTTGAGGCGACGATGGTGCTGCCGGGTTAGGATGAGTAACAGTAGCGGGAAACACACGACAAGACTGCTCGCCAGGCCGGTGAAAAAGCTGGCGTTGAAAATCGTCGACGAAGCCGCTGCGGGCGCGAGGGAGGGCGTGCTGGCGCTTGCCATGAACGTGGTGGTCGCCATCGTGGCGAGGACACTGGCTTTAGAGGCCAGGCGTTTGTAACTGGGCTGCTTCATCGGATTTCAGGTTTCCATACTGCAAGAATCTATAGCTGACCGTACCGGGTCATGCCGTGACATTAATCAATAGGGGGCCGATTCATCGCGTCGTGATTATCGGACCGCAAATTCTTTCAGATCAATCCGCAGCAAATTATGGGCCAAATCTGCAAGGTCGGGGTCGGTCTGGTTGCGGGCACGCGAGCAGTGGCGGCGTTTAAGCGGGTGTTTTTGAGGTGGCATGTATCTTGCCTTATCGGAATTGATTCGGCCGACGGTCATTAATTGATCAAGCCTGGCCGACCCGGGCGTCGCAAGGCGTTGGCATGGACACTTGGACCTTAAATTTATGAAAAGCCCCCGCCAGGACACGAATAAACCCGAACAAATTGAAACCGACGACGGGGCCTTGCTCGGTCACTCCGAGCAAACCTTTCGTTATGCAAAGGATTTGCGTCTGATGATGGACAGCCATGAAAGATTACAGGCCGATTATCAACGCCTGCAAAGCAACAAGGAGCGATTGCTTGATCGCGACGAGGCTTTCAAGCGATTGTTACAGGACAATCGTAATCTGTACGTTTCAACCGATCGCTGGGGTCGAATCATGCATGCAAACCCAGCCGCCGTGTCGTTTCTGAATATGACCATGCCGCGCGGCGAGAGTATTCTGCGCTTGTTGCCGGACGAGCTGATCAAGGCGGGCAAGTCGCTGCAGATGGAGATCGATGAATCCCGCATGAATGCGCCGGTGATGCTCAAAGATGCCAGCGGAGCGAATCATGAATTCATGCTGAGGGTGATTCATGGGAGTAGCGAGTGGGCGGATAAAACGGTCACCCACTGGCTGTTTTTTCCGCAAGGTGAAGACGGCATCGATCTGTCCTGGACACTGGCGACGACCGTGTTCAATGGTGCGGGCGAGGGTATTCTGGTGACGGATTCAAACGCCATCGTGCTCACGGTAAACCCCGCTTTTTGTGCAATGACCGGGTTTCTGGCGCGGGAGGTGGCTGGGCAGTCACCGGATCAGGTTATTGTGAATTCCGATGACGCGGGTTGTTTCACTGAGCTACTGAGTACACTGGGCGAAAGCGAGCAGTGGCAGGGCAAAATCTATCTGCGTCACAAGCAGGGTGGCGTGACCCCGGCCTGGCTGGCGTTGTCGGTTAGTCGACACGGTGATGGACAAATGCATTCGTGCATCGGCCTGGTGTCGGATATCGCACCGTTGCTGAAATTCGAGCGAAGTCTGGAGTTTGCGGCGAACTATGATGCGCTCACCAATCTGCCCAACCGGAGCCTGTTTTTGAACCGGTTGGATAGTGCGCTGGCACTTGCCAAACGTCAGGGGGGGCATATTTCCGTGCTGTTCATCGACCTCGATGGCTTTAAGGCGGCGAATGATCGCCACGGTCATGATTTTGGTGATTTTGTTTTGCAGGAGGTTGCCCGGCGCTTGAGTGATCTGGTGCGGGAGTCGGATACTGTGGCGCGATACGGTGGCGATGAATTTGTAATGATCCTGCAAGGCATGCAGTTGCTGGCGGATGTCGAGGTGTTTGCCGCCAATATGATTGAGACCACGCGCCGCTCGATACGTTTCCAGGGCAAGGAAGCGCGTATTGGGTTTAGTGTCGGTTGCGCGCAGTACCCGCGCCACGCGGATAATTCGGCCAGCCTGGTGCAGATGGCGGATGCGGCGATGTATCTGGCCAAATCAGGCGGAGGCAATCGACTTCAGATTTTCGAGGCGTTTGAGAATCCCGCGCGCGCAGGCCAGGTCAAGAGCTGCGTTATCCAGACAGCGTTGGATAATGATTTGCTGACACTGGTTTACCAGCCGCAGTTTGATATTACGCTGACCCCGCCCCGTCTGATAGGCGTGGAGGCGTTGTTGCGCTGTCAGGGCTCGTCGGCCGGGCCTCTTCAAACGCCTGAAATGCTGCTGCAGAGCGCTGCGCGTGACCGTATGACCGGGCGTCTGTCGAAGTGGGTGCTGGAAACGGGTTGTCGCCAGTTAAAACTTTGGCATGAGCAGGGTTTAGATCATTTGCGCATGTCGATCAATTTGACCTCGATGCAGTTGCGCGACGTTAATTTTGCACACATGGTCCACGAGGCGCTAGATGCCATGCATATCAGGCAGAGCAGTGTATGGTTTGACGCGCCGCTCGATTTCGATGTCAATGGTTTCGACGGTTTGTATCAGGTCGAGGGCGGGCGTGAACAGTTGAAGCTGTTGCGCCGCCTCGGGGTCCGGTTGGCGATGGAAGACACGCTCAATCAGCGAGTCACCTTGCGCGGGCTGAGCGAAATGCCGTTTTCTAAATTAAAGGTCGGGCCGGAGACGGTTGCCGGTCTGGGGCGTGGTGGCCAGGCCGATGTGCAGTGCAAGGCGGTCGCGGTATTGGCTCGAGCCTTCGGTCTTGAGGTAGGCGCCGTGGGTATTGAAACGCCTGAACAGTTGGCTGCGCTGAATGCGTTCGGTTTCGATTTTGGTCAGGGCTTTTTGCTCGGGCAGCCTATGTCGGCAGACGATTTCTGGCGCTGGCTCAAGGCGGGTGGGGCTGCCTCTGGCGGCTGATGCAAGCGGTGCCTGATGCGGCGCGATGCAGGATGCGTAGCAAAACACGTCGCAATTTGCGACGCATATTCAGCAAGGCGGGTGTCACTCGCTTTTTGGCAGCCTTATTCGCATAAGTTTCTGGCGTTTAGATCTGGTGTGATTTTTGCAATCTTCGGGCTACAGGGTGTCGCAACGTGATCAGGTTAGCGCGCAGTCTGTTGATCGCTCGCACCGGGTGTTGTTCCGCTTGCGGCGGATAAAGGGTTTCAAAGACAGGAGTAATCAAATGAAGGTTCATACGCTCGCCAGACAAATGCTCATGGCGCTGTGGGTTGTTGCCATGCCGGTGGGTACGGCCTCGGCCGATCTGGATGAAATCAAGCAGCGCGGTGAGTTGCGTCATCTGGGCATTCCTTACGCGAATTTCGTGACCGGTGCGGGTGACGGTCTGGATGTTGAGCTGGTGCGTGGCTTTGCTGAGCATATTGGTGTGCGCTACGAGCTGGTGTATTCGGATTTCTACAATGTCATTCGTGATTTGCTGGGACAGGATGTCGAGCGTCGTGATGGCGAGGTGAAACTGGTGGGCCAATACCCGGTGCGCGGTGACATGATCGCGGCCGGGTTCACCGTTTTGCCGTGGAGGCAGGCGGTGTTGTTGTATTCCACGCCGACCTTCCCGTCCCAGGTGTTGCTGGTGGCGCCGGCGCAATCTGCAACCCAGCCCATTCCAGGTTCGAGTGATCTCGATAGAGACATACATCAAACCAAGGGGCTGATTGGTGACCAGAGCCTGCTGGTGATGGAGCGAACCTGTCTCGATCCGGCAAACTATGGGCTGAAGGATCAGGGTATCAATCTGCGCAGCTACACGCGAAGCACCAACATCAACGAGATGGCCCCGACACTGTTGTCCGGCGAAGCCGACCTGACGCTGCTTGACGTGCCGGATGTCATTCTCGATCTGCAAAAGTGGGCGGGAAAAATCAAGGTCATTGGCCCGATCTCTTCGCACCAGGATCTGGCAGCGGCTTTTCCCAAAGACTCGCCCCGACTGCGCGAGGCCTATAACGAATATCTTGAGATGTTGAAGGCGAGCGGTGAATACCGGCGCCTGGTGGACAAGTACTATCCAGGTATTGATAGCTGGTTTCCGGAGTTTTTTGTCAGCAAATAATGCCTGAACTCGAACCAGGAGCGGCGTCATGTTGAGTGGCTTGCGGCGTCGTATTGAGGGGTATCCGGCGACTGTCGTTGCCGGTGCATTTGCCCTGTATGCGCTGATCATCACGCTGCATTCCCTGGATGCCTGGCGTCAAATGGTTGAAGATGCCGAGCGCTATCTGGTTGAGGATGTGGATCGCTCGGTGATCGAGCTGGCGAACCTCGTTGCGCGCTTTGAGGCAGATAACGGCATGCATGCCGATATCTATGAGATACAGGCCTTTCTGCAGAATCGCGATCTGGGCATGTCGATGCGTTATGGTCTGGGGGCGAGTTTGCAGGCCATAGAGCGTCGCTTCGAGTCCCATCTTGAGGAGCATGCCTCCGATCAGCGCATTCTGTATTACGCCAGCGATGGCCGAATGCTGGTCGATACAGCTCCCGACAGTCCTGTGCCCGAGGGGGTAGTTGACAGGATTGGCAAGGTTTCGGCCGGGGTCTGGTTGGATGTTTCGCGTAAGCAGGTGGTCGCGATTCGATCCGTGCGTTACAAGAATACCGGTGGGGGCGTCGTTGTCTCAATAGATTCGCTGGAGCATATATTGAAGCCGATGATGCTGGCCGATGCGAAACCCTGGCGAGAGCTGGTGCTGGATGCAACAATGCGGCACTGGTTGATTCCCGATGAGCCGTCGGGGATGCCGGGTATGTTGCGCGCCATTGAATCGCTGGAGCAGGGTGCGGTGGCCGTCACGGATGGGGTGCTGGCCTCGTGGCTGGATCGAGAGCAGGCCGTTGTGGTGAGGCGGGGCGTGTCGGACCTTGGCCTGCAGTTGGTGAAGGTTATGCCGGCGGAGTTGGTGTATGGGCATATTCCAGCGCTCGATGTGTTGCTGGCGGCGGCGGCATTGCCACTGGTTATGGTGTGGGGCGCCCATCGTCTGGATAGGATTCGCCTGTCTGCTGAGCGCTTGAAAACCGAGGTGGCCCTGTCCAATCAGCGACGTCAGTTGGTTGAGCAGCGCAACGAGGAGTTGTCGCAGGAAATCGAGCGTCGAGAACAGGTGGAGCAGGCCCTGACCACGAGTGAGGAGCGCTGGTCACTTGCAATCAGTGGCGCCAATGACGGTATCTGGGACTGGCGGCCATTGACTGGTGAGACCTTTTTTTCCGAACGCTGGAAAAAACTGCTGGGTTACCAGGACGATGAAATCGCCGCCGATATTGAAGAGAGGGATCGGCGGATACATCCCGATGACTGGGTGATGGTCATGCGGCGCATGCAGAAACATCTGGACGGTGCGACGCGTTTTTACCAGTGTGAATATCGCATGCGGCAAAAGGATGGAGATTATATCTGGGTACTGGAGCGAGGCCAGGCTCTGCACGATGAACAGGGCAATACGCTGCGCGTGACAGGTTCCATGACCGATATCAGTGAACGACGCAGAGCCGAGGCGTTGCTTGAAGAGCGAAATGTTCAGCTCAACACGATCTTCGAGATTTCACCTGATGGGATGGTGTCGTTCGGGCATGGGCATCGGGTGGAATATGTCAATCCTGCTTTTTTGCGCATGACCCATCTGGAGCTGTCGGATGTGCGGGGATTGGGCGAGTCCGAATTCGACGCGTTGATGAATGAGTTGTGTGCCGACGGGCAGCGTTTTCGCGGTATTGCAGCTATGCAGGATCATCCTTTGCCCGAGGAACAGCGCGAAACGTTGGGTTTGAAGGGTGCGGGAGAGCGCATCCTGGCGGTGCAGTTGGTGGTGTCGAAAAGTGAAACCATCTCCAGGATTCTGTTTTTTCGCGACATCACGGTGGAGAGCGAGGTCGATCGCATGAAGTCTGAATTTGTATCGACCGCTGCACATGAGTTGCGTACGCCCCTGGCAAGCATTTATGGCTATGCCGAATTGCTGGTCGCCGAAAGTCAGGGCGAGTCGCGACCGCGTTTATTTGCTGAAACGATATTTCGCGAGGCGGCTCTGGTGGCTTCGATCATCGATGAATTGCTCGACCTGGCGAGAATCGAGTCGCGTCGTGGCGCGGATTTCGTGTTTAAGCGACAGGCGCTTGGGCAATTGGTCGCCACAGCCGTGGCCGCCTACCCTGTTCCGGAAGGGCGGGCCGCACCGATACTCAAATCAGCGGGGCAACCTTGCTGGGTGCGTGCAGATGCAAGTAAGCTTCGCCAATGCCTCAACAATATATTGTCCAATGCGTACAAGTATTCACCCGCTGGCGGCGCCATCGAGGTCGAGCTGACGTTTGGCCAGGGGGACTGTGGCGTGAGTGTGCGTGATCGCGGTATCGGCATGAGTAGTGAGCAGCTTGATCGTGTGTTCGAGCGTTTCTATCGGGCCGACAGTGCTGGTACGATTCCGGGCACCGGGCTTGGCATGAGCATCGTCAAAGAGATCATCGATCTGCATGGCGGTCGGGTGACGGTTGAAAGCCGCATGGGCGAGGGGACTGCTGTGCTGTTGCTGCTGCCCATGATCGATGCTGACGCGTCAACACAGGATCTCGTTGCGGTGCCGCTACTGTCGGTGCACCACTGAATATCTTGCAGCTATAAGTATTGGTTTAAGGTCTTGTGCGAACAAGTTGGTTTAATCCATCCTGGTTTGGATCGGGAACATGAATAACGTTTTATGATAGTGATGAATAACAGTCTGGCCACCGTGTTGATCGTTGAAGACGATCTGGATCTTGCGGAAATCTACAGAGGGCATCTGTCCAAAGAGGCCGTCTCGGTCTCACATATCAGTTCGGCGCGCAAGGCGATTGAAGCGATCGAGACCCAATTGCCGGATCTTGTCTTGCTCGATCTGCAGCTACCGGATGGCGATGGCATGGACATCCTGCGTCACGTACATGACAGCGGCATACCGTCTGCGGTGGTGATCATGACGGGTAACGGCTCGATGGAAGATGCGGTGCTGGCGATGCGTTACGGGGCCAAGGATTTTCTGGAAAAACCGTTTAACGGTGATCGTTTGAGGGCGACGGTTCGCAACGCCCTGGAGCTACATCATTTAAGCGGCCTGGTTTCGACCTATGAAGAAGAGTTTCTGCGCGATCAATTCCATGGCTTTGTCGGTAATAGTCTTGCCATGCAGATGGTGTATCGACTGGTCGAGGCGAGTGCGCCGAGCAGCGCAACCGTTCTGATACTGGGTGAAAGTGGCACCGGAAAGGAGTTATGTGCAGAGGCCATTCATCAGCATGGCCCGCGTCGCAACAAGCCCTTTGTTGCGGTTAACTGTGCCGCTATTCCAGCCGACCTGATCGAAAGTGAACTGTTCGGTCATCGCCGTGGCGCGTTTACCGGGGCGGTCAATGATCATGAGGGCGCGGTATCCCGCGCCGACGGCGGCGTATTGTTCCTCGATGAAATTGCCGAGATGCATCTGGATCTGCAGAGCAAGCTATTGCGCTTCCTGCAGACAGGCAAGTTTTTCAAGGTCGGTGGTAAAACCGAAGAAACCGTCGATGTGCGCATCGTGTGCGCCACCAATCGTGATCCATTGAACGAGGTTAAAAGAGGACGTTTTCGCGAAGATTTGTATTATCGTCTGAACGTCGTGCCGATCACCCTGCCGGCACTGCGCGAGCGCGACGGCGATATCTTGCGTCTGGCTGAACACTTTTTGAAACTATACACGGCTAAAGAAGGCAAGCGTTTCAGGCAGTTTTCGCCGGCGGTGCAATCCGTGCTGGATGATTATCAATGGCCCGGTAATGTGCGGCAACTGCAGAATGTTGTGCATAACATTACCGTGTTACACGATGGTGATGTGGTCGACCTCGAACACCTGCCGCCGCCTCTGGATAACCTCATGGTTCCCGCCTCAACCCAGGCGGCCATGCTCGCGTCGGGCGAGCTTGAGCTGGATGAGATTACGTTGAGCAATATTCGGCCGTTGGCCGATATCGAGCGTGAGGCGATTCAGCGCGCGCTGGCGATTTGCAACGACAATGTGCCCAAGGCGGCCGCGTTGCTGGACGTGCACCCGTCGACGATTTATCGAAAAAAGCAGGGCTGGACCTGACCGATTTGGCCAGCCGCTGTGTGCAGCGGCCTGGCAGCGACACTTCACCCGGGTGGTGTCATGACCCGGGTAGCATCCTGCACTCTTGAGGGCCCGCGTTTTGCGACGGTATTTGCGGCGCGAGTTGCGAGTGGCGTCGATTGTTTATTCGTATCGTATTGTTTTTAAAGTTTATTTTTGTTGGTCTGTTTTTTGCGTTGGTGGTTATCAAAAAATCGAAACAGTTGATGTTGGCCTGTTTGTGCATCACTTAAAAGCGGTGAGGCGGATGCGCTAACTCAGCGATTGCGTCAGACGACTGGCTATGACGTCGTGTGGCTGTTGCTGGGCTGATTTCGCTGCAGTTCGCTGTCGCGCTGCCGACTTGATCGGGTGGTGGGGCGTTCATAGCAATAACCGGGCTGATAATTCTATGTACCACCAACCAGACGATTGCAAACCCCCTGAGTATGGGATAGAGACTGCGTCCGCGTGCCATGAACCCCGGCCGCAGCCCCGTTCGACGGTGTCGGCCGGTAAATCCGCTGATCCGCCGATCGGGTTGACCTGGCTCGGCAACGCAAAGGTGTTGGTAATCGATGACGCACGCTGCTTTGGGCGAGAGCTTGAGGGTTTGTTTCACTTTCTCGGCTGCTCATCGCATCTCGTCGATGATATTGACGGGCTTGCACAGTCGTTTTCCGGTGATGCTGAACCCTCCTGGCAGGTTGTGTTCGCCGGCTCCGAGCTTGGTCGTGATAATTTGTTGAAAGTGGCCGAGATGGCGGCGCAGTTCTCTGAACGGTTGCCGGTGTTTCTGGTCGCTGAGGACTGTTCTGATGAGAACTCGCTGGACGCCGCCAATGTGATCGGGCGCCTGAATTGGCCGGTCACCCTGGAACACCTGGCGGATTTGATGGTGCGCGCCGAGGGTTTCACCGGGCAATCGCCTGATCTGGTTACGCCGACGCGGCGTGGCGCTGCGCAGCCTGCGGTCAGCACCGCGACTCGCCAGGTTGAGGCCATGGTGCATAAAGTGGCGGCAACTACAGCCACGGTGCTGATCCTGGGTGAATCGGGCGTGGGCAAGGAGGTTGTTGCGCGAAGAATTCATGACCTTTCGCCGCGCTGCGATAGGCCCTTTGTGCCGATCAATTGCGGCGCAATTCCCGAGGACCTGCTGGAAAGTGAATTATTCGGGCATGAGAAAGGGGCCTTCACCGGCGCTATTTCGGCTCGTCGCGGGCGGTTCGAGATGGCGGAAGGCGGCACATTGTTTCTGGATGAAATCGGTGATATGAGTCTGCCGATGCAGGTCAAAATCCTGCGCGTGTTGCAGGAAAGAAGCTTTGAGCCGGTGGGCAGCAACCGAACCATTCGTTGCGATGTTCGAATTCTGGCGGCAACCCATCGAGATCTGGAGGCGCGCATCGCCGAAGGGATGTTCCGCGAGGATTTGTTCTACCGTCTCAATGTTTTTCCGATTGAGATCGCGCCGCTCAGGGCGCGGGTCGACGATATTCCGATGCTGGTCAACGAGCTGACTCGCAGATTGCAACAGGAGCAGCGTGGTCAGGTCCGACTGAGCGCGAAGGCCGTTCGCGCGCTGGCCTTTTTTGACTGGCCGGGCAATGTGCGCGAACTGGCGAATCTTATCGAGCGACTAGCGATCCTGTTTCCGGGCGGGGTGGTGGGTGTAAGGAATTTGCCCGAAAAAATACGTGTCCCTGCCGAGCAGGCGTGGGCCCAAATGGACCAATCGGAGCCGCTTTGCGACGAGACCGACGCTGATGCGCCAACGCCGCAAGCGGTTATGCGCGAGGTTGTTTTGCCGCCTGGCGGGATCGATCTGAAGGCCTATCTGGCCGAACTGGAGACTGGCCTGATAGAACAGGCGCTGAAAGAGTCGGATGGCGTGGTTGCCCGAGCGGCAGATTTATTACAGTTGCGGCGCACAACGCTGGTTGAGAAATTGCGCAAATATGGATTGGCGCGCGATCAGGCCGCCTCTTCCAACTGATTGGTCGGGTGTTTGGCGGCGGGATTGGCGTTGCCACGCGCGTGCGGGTAATGCTGGCGCCTGCGTTTTCCGGTGAGTCGGCGATGGCTATTGTTTGACCCTTGCGCCGCGCCTGTATTACCGTGGGCCAGGGGTGTTGCTGCAGGTCGCCAGGCCCTGACGATTCCTGCCACCGCGTCGCAAATATAGTCGCAATTTGCGACGGAAATTGCGAGATGGCGTCGTGCCTACACCCGGATTCCTGCAGCTGGCGGCTGAAACAGCGATAAAATGCGTTATCTATAGCGGGCTAAATTGGTACGGCTCATGCTTACCATTGGAGTTGATCAGCGCTGTCTTTTGCCAGATGCGCTACACATGCTGTGGGCCCCGGACTGCGGGAGCGTCCTCGTGGGGGTTATCAAGTCATCTCCGGCGGTCAACGGCATTTAATTCCGGTTGAAGATGAATTTATCTGGTGTTCAGTTCTGGTTACTCGGGAATCGGTACGGCGGCTCTGCAGGTAAGTGAGTCAGACATCCGGTTTATAGGTGACAAGTCAGGATTTAAATACATGAAAAAAGTGCTCATTGTCGATGATCATGAAGATATCAGGCGCATGATCGCGTTGACGTTGGCCAGTGACTATCAAATCTTTGAAGCCAGTGATGCAGACCATGCGGAAGAGATTATTCGGCGTGAGCTGCCGGATGTGGTTGTGCTGGACGTTATGATGCCAGGCAGTATGGATGGCTTTCAATTGTGCCAGGTGGTGAAGCAGAACGATGCGCTCAAGCACATCTGGGTTATTCTGGTGACCGCGCGGGGACAGGAGTCCGATCTCGAGCGCGGTGGCGAGGTGGGTGCGGATTCCTACTATGTGAAGCCCTTCAGCCCGCTCGCCCTGATCAAGGAAATTGAGGAGCAGACCTGAAGGCCTGTCGCTGCAGCTGAACGGGCGGTCTGGACTGCTGCTGTCAGGTTGAGCTTAATCGTGCAATGAGCACCCGGCCATGAGTCGGCGGGAAAGTCGGCCCTCAGCCTGGTTGCTCGCCGTGTCCCCATCATGCAGAGTGCCGATGGCTAGAGCATTCGGGTCGTATGGATTTTGTGCTCAGGATGCGCAGCGCCTTGCGAATCCGGGATNGTCGGGAATTGGCGACAAANCCTGACTCAGCCAGGTCTGAAGCATTCCGGCGTTGCTTGGTATCGTCAGAGCTGACAACAACGCTCGATCACAGGGTTACAACGGTAGTTGCTAGCGTGTATTGGGAATAAATCGTAGCGGGGTAAATCATGGGGCGTGTTGTTGTTATCTTACTGTTATGGCTCAGTATCACGCATGTCTGGGGTCAGGACAGGGTGTATCGCTTTGGCGTGTCGCCGCAGAAATCAGCCTCGCAGTTGGCGCAGGCGTGGACGCCGTTTTTGAATTATCTGTCTGCGCACTCAGGGTTGGCGTTGCGCTTTGGCACGTCCCCTGATAGTGAGGCTTTCTCAAAACGGCTGGCTGACGGGGAATTTGATTTTTGTTTTGTTAATCCGCAGCAATACGTTTTGTTGCACGAAGATCCGGGTTATGAGGCGCTGGCGCGCGAGAAAGGGCGCCTTCTTAAAGGCTTGCTGGTGATCCACAAGGATAGCCCGATAGAGTCGATTGAGGCGCTTGATGGTGCGCAAATCGCTTTTCCCTCAACCACGTCGTTTGCCGCGAGTGTACTGCCGCAGGCCGCGCTGCGCGCGGCGGGTGTCGATTTTACGCCGCGTTATGTTGGCTCGCACGCTTCGGTGTACCTGAATGTTGCCAAGAAGATCTTCCCTGCGGGTGGCGGAATTACCCGCAGCCTCGAACTGGCGCCTGAATCGGTTCGTCAACAACTAAAGGTGTTTCTGAAAACGCCGGGTTATACCCCTCATGCCATCGCCAGTCATCCACGGATCAGCGAGGAAGATCGTGCCAAGATACGGGCAGCGATCGTGGCGCTGGAAAATGATCCTGATAGCCAGTTTATTCTCGATGCAATCGGTTTTAAGGGTATCCAGCTAGCTGTCGATGGCGATTGGGACACGTTGCGTCACCTGGCGCTTCCCGCGCCGCCCAGATAATCGACTATTTATCCCGTCTATACGCCGATGTCGTTCCGCTCAAAAACCATTATTGGTGTAGCCTTTATCGAGGCCGTTTCGCTGACCTTGTTGCTGATTGCGATGATGGGTTTTCTGCGTGATTCGCACGAGGTTCAGGTTCAGCGTTATTCCAGGGCGACAGTGTCGAATTTTGCGTCGATGATTCAGGACTCGTTGCTGTCGATGGATCTGGCGCGCCTGCAATCATTTGCCGAAGAAGTTACGACCGAATCGAACATCGTGTATGCCAGAATCATCGACAGTGATGAGCGGAATCTGGCGCATAGTGGAACGTCTGAGATGCTCGACAGGCTATTCACTGCGGATACTTCACTGGTTGCAGTGGATGATGGCGTATTCGATATTTCAGCCGAGGTCATCGTCGCCGGGCAAAGATACGGCCGGGTCGAGATTGGTATTGCGGTGGATGAGATTCAGGCCATGTTTGGCCAGACCTTGTTATGGGGGCTGTCAATCGCCGGCGGTGAAATGCTCCTGGTTGCGCTTTTTTCGCTGGCCCTGGGTGTCTATCTGACGCGCCAGCTGGCGCACCTTAAAAAGGGGGCAGAGAAGTTGTCATCCGGGGATCTGGGCTATCAGGTGCCGGTGCGCGGAGACGATGAACTGGCCGCGACGGCGGAGGCATTTAATGTGATGTCAAGCGCGTTGCGAATTCGTGGTGAACAGTTAAGCGCTATATTTGCGCTGTCGCCGGACGGCTTTTTAAGTCTGGACAGCGATGATAGCGTTCGCATGGTCAACCCAAGCCTGTGCAGTATGTTGGGCATAGCGGCGGAAACCCTGCTCGGTAAAAAGGCTTCTCAGCTGGAAACCCTGTTGCGCGACATGAGCTCCCCGGCGCAGCCGTTTGAAAGCATCTCCCGCGTGCTGGAACTCTCCGGCGATCAGGCGTCACCAAAGACTGGTCGATGTATCTTCGAGACGGCGCTGATGCCGAAGCGGAGCCTGCAGGTTCTGGCTCGTCGGGGCAATGGTTCCGAGGTGGCGCTGTTACTGCATTTTCGCGATATCTCGCATGAGCGTCAGGTCGATCGAATGAAGAGCGAGTTTTTATCCACCGCCGCCCATGAATTGCGCACGCCAATGTCGAGTATTTTTGGTTTTTCCGAGGTGTTGCTGCATACACAGCAGACACCTGAGCAGCAGCGCGAGATTCTTGGCATCATCCACAAACAGTCGGCATTGCTGGTGCGCATTGTGAATGATCTGCTGGATCTGTCGCGTATCGAAGCCTGTGCCGGAAAGGGCTTGAGCCTGACCGAGACATCTCTTCAGCAGGTTGTGCATGAAAGCATCGGCGGGTTTCCGCCGCAACAGCAGCCGCGCATCAAAGTGAGCTTCGATGGCGATGATAGATTGATCATCGCGGACGTTGACAAATTGCAGCAGGCGTTGACTAATCTGGTCTCCAATGCGTGCAAATATTCCGAACACGATCAGCCGGTATTTGTGCGTACCGCCAGTCGGCAGCACTCAGGAGTGGTATGGGTCGGCGTGGAGGTTGTGGACCAGGGAGTCGGCATGTCCGACGAGGAGCTGAAGCATTGTTTCGATCGCTTTTGGCGTGCTGACCGCAGCGGCCACTTTCCAGGAACGGGTCTTGGAATGAGTCTGGTCAAGGAGATCGTTGAGCTGCATGATGGACAGATCGAGTTGTTCAGTCGGCCCGGCGAGGGCACCCGCGTGACCATGTGGTTCAGGTCGACTGTGTAAAATTAATTCAAACAATTTAATCCAACCTAGGTTCAAATCATTGGGTCCTGTTGCTGCGCCTGCCACAAAAGGGGGCAGTATGTGAATCCATCATGCCGTTCTGGATGTCGCATTTTGCGTCGCGATTCAAGACGCTTTTATCCAGCGTCGCTGATCGGCGCCGGGAATTGAGCCCTGCCCCCTCACAGGGTCTGCCAGGTTGACCGATAAAAAATACTGGCAGACGCATGTCTTTAATGGCTGCCGCCTTCATTCTGCGCGCCAGATTCCGAGATCAGGCAGCTGGTCTGTTTATTGCTTTGGCTGTTTCATCGTCCGTCTGGATGAGTATGCAACAGGGTTGCAACGGTCAACGAAGCACCTTATCCGATAGCACAATTGGCAAGGGGTTTCCTTGAGCCGCGTTTAAAGCGCCCGCATGAGCCAAACAGGAACAATTTACTATGCATCGATCTGCGCTAAGACTTGCGGCAGGGTTACTGGCGGTCGCCGCCATGTGGTTTACGCCTGGCAATCCGGGGTATGCCGCCAACGGGCATCTGGTTTATCTGGTGTCTGACCTGCGCCTCCCGTATTGGGAGGTTCTGTGGCGAGGTATTCGTCAGCAAGCGCACGAACTCGGTTATACCATCGACGTGTTTAGTGCCGAAAACGATCCCCGGCAAGAGCTTGAGCTGCTGATGCTCGCTGCCAGCAAATCAGTGGATGGCATTGTCTTGTCGCCGACAAATTCGTCGGCTGCAGTGACGCTGATAAAGATGGCCAAACAGGCCGGGATTCCGGTCGTGATGGCCGATGTCGGATCAGAGTCTGATGGTTATGTCAGTTACATTGGTTCTGATAACTTCCACGGAGGATATAATCTCGGCCGGCTGCTGACGAAGACAATGCAGGAAAAACAGTGGCAAAATGGACGTGTAGGTATCATCGCCATCCCGCAGAAACGCGCCACAGGTCGGGCGCGAACAAAGGGGTTTCTGCAGGCGCTGTCCGAGGCCGACATCAAGAGCAGCAGCCTGCTTCAACAGGTTGAATTTTCTGCCCAGGAAACCTACGACTTGATGCTGCAGATGATCAGGGAAAACCCAAACCTTCGCGCAATCTGGTTGCAGTCATCGAGTCATTACCGAAGAGCGCTGGACGCCATCGATATCTCGGGCAAGCGTCACAAAATTCTGCTGGTTTTCTCGGATGCTGAACCTGCATTCCTCGAATTGATTCCGGCAGGTGTTATTGTCGGGGCCGGTGTGCAGCAACCATACCTTATGGGTGAAAAAGCCGTGCAGCAACTGCACAATCACTTGCAGGGAAAGCCGGTGTTGCAGGACGTTCAATTGCCCATGCTGACCCTTTCGGCGCAAAACATCAGGCCCCAGCTGGCGAATATTCGTCGGAATGTCCTTGGCCTGGATGTCGAATAAGGCGATTCGGATAGCCCGCCCGGCGGGATAATTCGGCGCATCCCTGCGTCTCACCCCTGTGGGGCTCGCTGCGCTCGCGCTAAATCGCTCCGGGCGATTTAGTCGAACCCTGGGGGCAACAGGTTTTTTTGTCGTTGGTTTTGAGTGTGTCGCTGCGATGGAGGATGTTGCGCCTGGAAGGAGGGTCCTCGCCCCTGGCCGACCACGCCATAACCAAAAAACCCGCTTGTTGCGGGTCTTTTGGTTATGGCGCGCCCGGCGGGATTCGAACCCACGACCTTTGGCTTCGGAGGCCAACACTCTATCCAACTGAGCTACGGGCGCATGTGTGGAAAATCAGGGCGCGTAGTCTAGCAGCTTTGTGGGTTTTCGGGTAAAGGTTTGCACGGGCTGATGGGGCGTTTTTTGTAAAACCAAGGTGGGCGAATAAAACCATGCCGGTTTTCCCTTTGGATGTGGAGGGGTGCCATCGTCGGGTGGGATTATTCGGGCCATCCGGGCCCTCACCCCTGCGGGGCCAGCCTGCGGCTGTTCAAAATCGATCCGGTCGATTTTGTCGAACCCACGACCTTTGGCTTCGGAGGCCAACACTCTATCCAACTGAGCTACGGGCGCATGTGTGGAAATTCAGGGCGCGTAGTCTAGCAGCTTTGTGGCGGTCGCGGTAAGATTTTGAAAGGCTTAAACCGTGTTTCATGTATGGTTTTTGTTTCAATACGGGTATAAAAAAATTCAGTCGAAAAAGCATGGGCCGTGACTGGTTTTGAGCCTGTTTTTACAACAAAATTGCGCCTCTCAATAACTACACACAGGACAAAAACACATGAGCGATTTATTTAGTGACGATTGGATGAAGAAGTTTCAACAGGAGTGGAACAATGAGCCGGAACTGTCGGATGCCCTGGGCAAGATCGAGTTCAGCTCGGTGATTGGTTACGGTTTCAAGGGTGATGACCAGGCCCGCGGTTTCATCAAGGTCGAAAACGGCAAGGTCACTGATGCGGGTAGTTATGCTGGTCAGCAATTGAACTGGGACATGCGCGCCGACGATACGAGCTGGAAGAAGTGGTTCGAGAAGGATCTGGGCATGGCTGGTCTGGGCATGGCTGTAACGACTGGCAAGCTGAAATTCAATTCGGGTGATTTCAAGGCGATGGTTAAAGATCCTCGTATGGCGGGTCCTTTCGTCAAGAGCTTTTCTGTAATGGGCAAGGTCTGATTGAAATTGCATTGATCACCTGATTCGCTTGCGAATCAGGTGCCAAAAAAAGGGGCGTAAACGGCCCCTTTTTTGTGCCTGTCACTCAGTCGCTGTGTGCGAGGTAGTGCTCGCGCAATCGGTCGATTCGTTTGCGATTGACCCCCAGGTCGGAGGTGCCCGCGCGCGATGCGGAGCGCAGCGCGATGTGGTTATCCTCCATGCGGGCTTCCAGGTCGTCGCGAAAGCGGAACAGGGTGGAGGTGAATACGGCGTGCAGGTAGCGACCGTCGTCGACCTGTATGTTGCCGCCCGCGGCGCGGACTGCGCTGATCAGACGTTGCCAACTCGCGTGTGCAGCGCCGTCTTTGAGCGGCAGGGGTTCGATGTGATGACGTTCGCGCTGATCGTTGCTGGAGACGCAATTCGGCTTGTTCTGGCAGGGGCGAATGCTGTGTTCACTGGCATCGCGGAGTTCGCCATGCCGGGTAGACCACGACAGGTAGGCGAAATACGCGACGAATACAAGCAGCGTCGCGAGCACGGCCCATTTAATCATCGTCGTCTTTTCCCATCATCGCCTTGAGTGCGGCGAAGGGGTTGTGGGTGGCCTCGGTTTCGGCTTTCTTGCCGTGGCCGTATTGGCCGCCCTTGACGTAGTCGGCATAACGCGAATGTTCGTTATCGTGACAGTACAGGCATAGCAGCTCCCAGTTGCTGCCATCCTCGGGGTTGTTGTCATGATTGTGGTCGCGATGGTGTACGGTCAGTTCGCTGAGGTTTTCACGGGTGAATTCGCGCGCGCAGCGGCCGCAGATCCACGGGTACATGTTGATTGCCTTTTCGCGGTAACCCTGACTGCGTTTGTCGCGGTTTGCATGCGCGTCGGCGACGATTTTATCCAGCTTTGCCTGGTCGAATGTTCGGCTCATGATGTTCGTGTTTTCAAGTTGGGGTAAGATGGCCAAAAAATGGCGCTAAGCCCTATGATATGAATCGGGAGACAAATTTGAAACAGCGAATTTTATCGGCACTGCTGGGTCTGGCATTTATTGTGCCCGGTATGGCCAATGCCGGTTTTCCCGAGATTCCGTTTTGTCCGCTGGGCGGTCCGCCGGGCTGGGTCAATACACTGTTCGATTCGGATGACAGGCCGCGTTATCCACCCCCTTATGTCCGCTATCCGCCCGCTTACGCGCCGCCAGCGCCGGGTTATTTCTATCCTGCCGTGCGCTACCCTGGGCCACCCCCGCCCTGGATGTCGGGGCGCTAGCGGCGCCCTGACAGCATCAAAACATCTCGATGTCGCCGCTACTGCTCGCGCCGACGGCCTCGGCTGTCTGTTCCAGAATCGTCTGTTTGTAACTCTCGGCCAGCGCATCCAGCAGTTCGATCATTTCGCGGCTGGCGCTTTCCATATCGTGCAAGCATGTTATGCAGTCCTCGTGACGCTGTTCGGACTTCGCCTGTAGCGCTTTGACACCCGCAGCGTGAAGCTGTTTATGCGGTTGCTCAAGCTGTTTATAAACCGGCTGCGAGGACATGATTTGTCCCTGACCCTGGTAATACCAGTGTCCGAGTTCGCATTGCTGGTGATTGTTGAATGTTTCCAGNGCCTGATTGCTGATGCCGAAGATNNNNTGATACACATCGGCCTTGAAGATGACNTGTTCGAGCTTGACCGTTTCGATAAATGCCTGGGTGGTGGATGAGCTGATCACGCGCGTCATGTCGTTGGCCAGTTCGACCACCTCGCTGATGACCTCGCCCACCGTGTTGACCGAGCTGTTCATGGTGTCAGCCGATGTGATGACCTGATCGAAGTTGTAACGCGTGGCCTGGGACTGTTCGTTGATGGTCTGTACCAGGTCCTTGATCTGTTCGGTTGCCGATGCCGTTTTGGAGGCCAGCTTGCGCACTTCATCGGCGACCACGGCGAAACCTCGGCCTTTTTCGCCGGCGCGCGCGGCTTCGATCGCCGCATTCAATGCCAGCAGGTTGGTCTGGCTTGAAATATCCGAGATCATGCGGGTGAACTGTTCGATGTTGACTGTCGCCTGCTCCAGCTTGTTGATCGAGTTTTCACCCTGACTGGTGACGCTGTTGACGGTGTCGATGGCGCTGGAGATGCGGGTCAGGATCATCGATGTCTGCTGAAACAGGGTCGATGTCTCGCGCAGCTTGGAGCGCTCCGTTTCCAGCGTTTGCGAGGCCCTGGCGGAGCTGTCGCGGATGGCTGAAAGCGAGTCTCGAAGGTCAGAGAAGTGGGTGATCTCCGAGGTAATATGCGCGTGACGTTTGATCAACTGGTTCAGCTGCTCGTACAGCCCGCCCTGCGAGCCCTGCAAGCGCTCGATCGAGCGATCCTTTTCGGCGAGCGCGGAGGTGAGCGTCTGGATCTGGTTTTCCAGTGCGCGAATCTTGTTAAATGGCCATATCATGTTTGTGCACAAATGCTTGCAATAGACTGATTATCGGCTGGAAATTCAAATGCTGTACTGATCGACGGCAACTAAAAGCTTGTTTGTTGCGCTGTTTTCAGGACAGGCGGTCGCGTATGCCGCGCAGAACGATGTCGGTATATCCGATGATGCCAATGACTTTTTTGTTTTCCACGACCGGTACCCGGCTCAGGCCAAAGTTCTCGAACAACCGGGTGCAGTAGCGTATGTCCATGTCAGGGTCGACGCTGATCACGGGCTTGGACATGATCTCGTAGATATTGACTCGATCGGGCGATTTATCGCGCGCCAGCACCTTCTTGGCGATGTCGGACAATAGCACGATGCCGTATTCATCGTTGTCATGGCGTACGTTGACGATGAAACATTTACTTTCGGCATGTTCCGAGTTTTTCAATACCTGGGCGACTGTATCCATGCCGTCGACCAGATCGAAGTTGGGCTTCATGACATCGCGAACGCGCACGATAGTTTTGCCGGTCATAGTTCTTCCTCCACAATTTCACTGAGTTTTTGCGCCTGGTGGCTGATGCCCACGGCATCCTCGACATCGATGCTGAATGCAATCCCGCTGCCCGGATTGGCCTCGAACTGGCCGGTCTCGGCGATGGCTTCGAGAATTTCGCGGCACATGTGTTCTTCTACCAGCAGCAATACGACATCGCGTTGTGTCTCGAGGCTCAGGCCCATGAAGGTCTTGGCGACATTCAGGCCCTCGCCGCGTGCGCTGTTGATGACGGTTGAGCCGGTCGCGCCCTTCTTGCGCGCGGCTTCGAGGATCTTGTCGGTGATCTTGTCCTCGGTGAGTGCAACGATCAGTTTAAAGTGCATGGTGTAGGTCTCTTCAGGTGGTTGTCTTGTTACGCCGCCTGGCCTGCCACTCGGATATCTGGGCATAGGCCATGACGGACATGATGGGAAACAGGCTGGCGAATGCTATCAGGCCGAAGCCGTCCAGCAGTGGGCTGCGGCCGGGCACAGTGGTGGCCAGGCCCAGTCCCAGCGCGGCGACCAACGGCACGGTGACGGTTGAGGTGGTGACCCCGCCGGAGTCGTAGGCGAGGGCGATGATGAGCTTCGGCGCATGCCAGGTCTGGATGACGACAAAGATATAACCGGTGACGATATACCAGTACAAAGGCGTCCCGGTGACTATGCGAAATACCCCGAGAGCGATGCCGATAGCCACACCCAACGCCACCGCGATGCGCAGGCCCCAGATGCCGATACTGCCCGCCGAGACCTGGTTGGCCTTGATGGCCACGGCGAGCAGCGAGGGTTCGGCGATGGTGGTTGAAAAGCCGATGGCAAAGGCGAACAGGTACACCCACTTGTAGTTCCACCAGTTGAGTTCGCCATCATCTGCGCCCTGCAAAATGAAGCTGGGGTCGGTGAGTTGTTCGGCCATGAGCTTGCCGAGCGGGAACAGTGCGGCTTCGAGCCCTTCGAGAAAAAATGCCAGCCCCAGCAATACGAAAATGAAGCCGGTGATGATTTTTTTCAGGTTGGGAATAGGCTTGCGCAGCACAAACAGTTGGAAGCCGAAGATGATTGCCGCGATCGGCAGTACATCCCACACCGTCGACAGGATGGTGAAAAACAGGTCATGTATGAGCTGAATCGGGTGCATCAGATCACCATGCCATAGCCCATGACGAAAATCATGGGTGTCAGTGAGGCGAAGGCGATGAGGCCGAAACCGTCGGTCATTGGGTTGCGTCCCTTGATGGAACTGGCCAGACCGACACCCAGCGCCGTGACCAGCGGCACGGTGATGGTCGAGGTCGTCACGCCGCCCGAATCGTAGGCGATGCCGATGATTTCTTCCGGTGCAAACACGGTCATGATGACGACACCGATGTAACCGCCGATAATCAGGTACTGAATGGGCCAACCCTTGATGATGCGAAACACGCCCAGCACGATGGCGAACCCGACCGAGATGGCCACGGTCAGGCGCAGTCCAAAGGCGTAGGATTCGCGCGCTTCCTGGCTGTCTTCAATCACCTCACCGGTGGCGGCGACCTTGGCCGCCTCGTCGGCGACGGCGATCAGCGCCGGTTCCGCCACCGTGGTGCCAAAACCCAGTGCGAATGCGAACAGCAGCAGCCACGCCAGACTGCCCTTGCTGGCGAAGGCGTAAGCCATGGACTCGCCAATAGGGAACAGGCCCATGTTGAGGCCCTGTACAAACAGGGTCAGGCCGATGACCACGAACAGGATGCCGATGGCGATATCACCGAAATTGGGGATTGGCTGTTGCAACACCAGCACCTGAAAGAAACCGATCACCAGAATAATCGGCAATAGGTCGCGCAGACTGTCGAACAGGGAATTGAGTATCGCCCTGAATGTTTTCATTTAGTGTTGAAGGGATGCGCCCATTTTGTTGAAGCTTTCAGGCCAAGGAGTATAGCCGTCATTTTGGTTCTATGGGCGCGATGTGGCTATTTCTGCCGACTCAAATTGATGCCTTGCTTTAGATCGATCATGTCGCCGATGAAAGCGAATTCACCATCGCGGGAAATGTACAGGGTTTTGCCGTTGACGCTAATCTCAAAAATATCGGCATAGCGCGTTGGCAGCGGCGTGCCGATGTCGACATCGCCCAGATGTTTTTGCAAATATTCCAGGTTGACCGGGGTGTGCGGCTTAACGGCGTAGGTTTTGGCCCAGCCGGCATAGGTTTGTTCGGGCCATAACGATTGGAAGAAGGCTATGATGCTGTCGATTTGCCGGGCGTCGAGGATGTGTTCAAAGGGCGGCATCCAGCCACCCAGTTTTTGTCCGCCTTCGCGGATGCTCAAACGCAGGGTATCCAGGCTGTGATGCCATGCATGCGCCGAGCCGTTGAGCGGTGGCGGAGGGTAGCGTCCCTGGGCATCGCGTTGTTTCCAGTCGGAAGTGGACTCGGCGTTGTGCCCATGGCAGGCCGCGCAGTGCTGACGAAAAAGCGTTCTGCCCTGGGCGATCTGATCCGCTGTGAACCAGTAGCTCGATGAGGCCGATATCGCCACAGGCGGCAGTGTGGTCAAAAAAACGAATACGAGCAGGCGAATCATGCGCCAATCGTAACACCAACAGGCCTTTCATGCTCGATCACGATGCTGTGCCTGCCGGCAAAAAATCAACGTGGATCCGAGGGATAAATGCTCGATATTTGCGCGCAAAGTGGCGTGCCTTGGGCAAACCGGTTGTTACCATGGCGCCGAAAAATCAGCATGCGTTGAGGCAGCCGGGTTCGGCAGATTTATGGATTCACATTGCCCAAAACCAATACAATACGCCCGATTCGAATTACAGCCGTCTTCAAGGAGTTTTAGCCCATGATAACAATTCCCCGCACCATTCTTGCTTTGTTGATGTCAGGCATTCTAATGCTGAGTCAACCGCTGCAGGCCCAGTCAGAGCCTGCGCAAACGCCCTCGGCTGGCGATGCGGCGCCTGCGCAGGCGCAGCCAGATCCGGCGCCAGAGCAATCCGCGGATTCAGATTCGCGCGAGATACTCGATGCGCTGACCAAGATCAATGGGCTACTCGACGAGATATCCGCGCTCGAAGCGAAGCTCAATTCCGCTGAAGGTGATGAGCTGAATGCCACGCTTATCCTGCGCCGAAACAAGTCGGGTGAACTGGTGACCGAGTTGAAGCAGTTCAGCAAACTTGCCGCCGCGTATAGCGATGAAGGCAATGACCTGAATGAATTACTCAAGCAGGATCGAGACCGCCTGCTACAAACCGGCGCGGTGTTGCGGCGTGATATCGATCAGTACCTGGCGCGGCTGGCCAAAAACAGCGAAAAGCGCGATACCCTGAAAACCGAGGGCCTTAAAAGTTATACCAGTGATAGCGAACTGATCGATGTTAGCCTGACGCTGCTGGCCCAGTACATCGACATCATCAAGAGCATCAATTTTCAGCCCGAACCGTCGATCAGGTATCTGCAACAGGCATTGCCGGAGCGGGCTGAATTCCTGGCCGGCCGCATTGCCTTATCGAAGGATCGGCAGGCTGATTTTATCAAGGCGGTGAAAGCTGACAAAGAAAATGCCGATGCCAGGACACAACTGGCGCTGATCGAGGAGAAGCTGAAGTCTGATACCGACAGCCTGAGACTGGTCATCGACCTGGCGAAAAGATTCGACGTCGACATGCGTGATTACCAGACCCTGCTGGTCAAGGCGACCGGTGAGATCAGTTCGGAAACCCTGGACACCGAGGTGTTGAGCGTACTGTTCGAAGAGTGGTGGCTGAAATCCAAGTTCGCGATACAGGAAAACAGTATCGGTTACCTGATCAAGGCAATCGTGTTCGTACTCATCATACTGGGGTTCAAGATGTTGGCCAAGCTGGCCAGTCGTATCATCGAGCGCAGTCTTCAGTCGGGCCGGGTCAAGGCCTCCATGCTGTTGCGCAACATGCTGGTGTCGGTGACATCGAAGATCATCATTTTGATGGGTGTGCTGGTCGCGCTATCGCAACTGGGGGTTTCGCTGGCGCCCGTGCTGGCCGGTCTCGGTGTCGTCGGTTTCATCGTCGGTTTCGCGCTGCAGGATACGCTCGGCAACTTCGCCGCAGGCATCATGATCCTGTTCTACCGCCCTTATGATGTGGGTGACGCGGTCGAGGTCGGTGGTGTTGCGGGCAAGGTGCGTGACATGAGTATCGTCAACACGACTATTCTGACCTTCGATAACCAGACACTGATTCTACCCAACAGCAAGATCTGGGGCGATGTGATCAAGAATGTGACCGCGCAGAAAATGCGCCGTGTCGACATGGTGTTCGGTATTGGTTACGCGGATGACATCGAGCAGGCGGAACGTGTGCTGCTGGAAATTGTCAGCGCCCATGACAAGGTGCTCGCTGATCCGGCCCCGGTCATCAAGCTACACAACCTCGGTGAGTCATCGGTCGATTTTGTCGTCAGGCCATGGGTCAATACGGTGGATTACTGGGACGTGTACTGGGATATCACGCGCACGGTCAAGCTGCGTTTCGATGCCGAGGGCATTTCGATACCTTTTCCGCAGCGCGATGTTCACCTGTACCAGGCGGCGCCAGCGTCTACCTGAGACCCACCAGGCAAACCAGTGGTTGTGATTTGCCCCGGTGTCATTGCGAATTGAAATCGTCGACGAAGCGTTGGAAATTCGGGTTGTCGAGCAGGAGTTCGCGTCCGGCCCTGATCAGTTCGCCCACCTCGTGTCTGGGCAGGCTCAGTGTGACCGGAATCTGGTTGAAAAACAGGCGGCGTTCCGGTTGCATGATGCTGTTGAAATCGAGTTCGATCAGGTATTGATTGACCTTGAATTGATCATCGGATAACTCGTTGGACCAGCGTTGCATGGCGCTGGAAAACTGTTCCAGAGTGGTGGCGTTGGTGCGGTGTAACTGGGTGTCCGCCATGGCGTTGACGGTTTCCTCCAGCGACGGCTGGCGGTTGGTCGATTCCATCTGGTATTGCGGTGAGGTCGAGGCATTAACCGAAATGACCACGAAATAGGGCGCCGCTTTAACCTTGAGTCGGGACAGAAAGTTTTTGGCGCCGCCTGCCATCTCAATGACCTCGTATACCGATTGCAGGCCCAGGTTGTCGGTAATGCCGCCATCGACCAGGTGGATGTATTGGCGCCGCTGCTTGTCGCTGTAACTGCTCAGGCCATCGACCACCGCTTCCAATTGGGGTGAGCCGCGTACGTGCTCGCGCGCCTGTTGCAACAGGGCGTTACTGCCGCTGTTGCAGTCGGCGTGGTTTTTTAGCACGACCGGATTGAATAATACCGGCACCGCCGACGATGCGGTCACGGCGCGTGAAACCTGGAACGAGGAGAGATCGGAGCACAGCAGGTCGAAGTAATCCTGCAGGAACGAGAAGCGCACGCCGCGGCCGAGATCCGATGCGTTGATGACGATCACAGGCCCCTTGCTGTGGTAGAGATCGGCAAAGGTGGCGCCCTTGAAAACCTTGTCCTCGTAGAAATCAACCGCCATCTCGGTGCGCCCGTGATTGGAAAACCACAGCACCGGATTGAACAGCCCGCTGATCAGTTCACCGGTGACGTCGCGATGCAGAAAATCATCCTCGAAGTCTGAAAAAATTTTTTCCCCGAACAGGCCGTAATATGCCGCGGTGAAGCTGCCGCCTGACACTGAGCTGATCAGGTCGATTTCATCGATCAGGCGCATGGGTTGTTCATCGACCACTATATCCACATCGCGCAAGGCCTGCAGCACGCCATAAGCCAAAGCCGCTGCGCGCGTACCACCGCCTGAGAAGGCGAGCACAAGGGTTACCTCGCGCGAGGTCGATGAATTGGCTGCCAGACGAATGGAGTAATTCAGCGCATCCGGATTGTCAGATTTGGGCAGGTTGCTGACCTTGCCGTAGGAGGCGCAACCGCTCATCAGCATGACCAGCAGCAGCGCGGTCAGTCGCAGTGGCCGGGTGCAAGGTATCAGGTTTGACATGGGGTATAGATAGCTAATTTAAGTCATGTAGTATATTGAATGATGTCGCTGCAATGCCACCATGGCAAGCTGGAACGCATCTCGCGCGATGTAGCTCCGGGGGGTGCCGCGCCACCGACCTTGCCGACCGCGTCAGTACTGGGGGTGGGTAAGGTTTCGTATCGAGATCGCAACGCAGTGTTGCCCGGGGTTAAATTCGGCTCAGGTTGCCCTCAGCTTGTAAAAGCAACACACTATTGCTCGATAAACGCCACAGGAGGCCTGAATGTCTAACCTGATTCGCCTGGTCTATGTCAGCCGGGCGGCTTTCGAACCCACGTCTTCTGCGCAGGGCATACATCCCACCGTTGCCAGAATTCTCCTGCAGTCGCGGCGCAATAATCCGCAGCGCGAGATTGGCGGGGTGTTGTATTACGGCAACGGTTATTTTTTTCAATGCCTCGAGGGTGCATCCGACGCCGTCAATCAACTGGTTTCACGACTGATGAAAGATGATCGGCACCGAGACTTTGAGATCTTGAAGGTCAACCCGGTCAAACAGCGCCTGTTCAATAACTGGTCGATGAAATTCATTCCGCTGGAAAACGATGTCAAGAACCTGCTGCGCGAATTTGGTCACGATGCCTTTGCACCGGATATTCTCAACGACCGCTTGATCGATCGTCTGGTTGAGCTATTCGCTGCATCTGCCAACCCGGAAAGCGAGCCGGACCAGAACTATGCAAAACCAGCCGGTAAACCAAGGAGTGTGTGGCGACGTTTCCTGGACTGGCTGGGTTTATAACCGGCGCGAGGCTGCCAGTCTGATCACACCATGCTCCACTTCTTGGTGAACTCGTCGCGTAACTTCTGGTCGGGAATCTCGTTGGCGAGGTTGTGTATAAATTCATCCTTGTCGCTCGATTCCTGACAGTAATAATCGACCAGACGCATTGCAAAGGGGCCAATGTAGTTGATGTAATCCTGGCCAATCTTCTGAATGGTGTTGTCATCGACACGAATCTTCGAGCCGCGTGTTGATTGTGCGCCTGTGTCCTGGGTGCTGCCGAGGCTGCTACCAAGACTGCGCTGGCCGCTCTGGCTTTGCCAGTCACGCAGAAAACGTTCGCGCTGCGCGGTATCGGGAATTTCCTGGGCAATCGCCACGACCATATCCTGCATCGATGTGTGGCGGGTGGTGACGTCGCGCATGACATTCCTGGCGACCGGTCCGATGTAGCTGGTGAGCATGCTGGTCAGCGTATCGAGTTCCTCGGATAACATCGATTCGGTCATTTCAGACCCGGCCACGATCTTCGTGGCATCGGTTTCAGGGCAGGGCGAGGCCTGCTTGAGTCTGGGCAGGGCCGCCTTGATCGCCTCGGCAAAATCACGCGCGTTCTGAAAACGATCGGCAGCCTTGCTCGCCAGCGCCCTGGTCAGGACAGGTATCAGGGCATTTGGATAACTGATTGTATAGTTGATTTTGTTGTTGGGTGGCAGCCCCTCGATGGGCGCGATGCGAGATGACGGATAACAGGGCGCTGGCTGCAGAGCACCAAGCAGTTCGATGAACACCATGGCGATTGAAAACAGGTCGGCGCGTTCATCGACCTTGAGACCGAACATCTGTTCGGGCGCCATGTAACGCGGTGTGCCAACCACGGCGCCGGTCATGGTCATGGAACTGGCGTCGTTGAAGCGGGCAATACCGAAATCGGCCAGTTTGACGTTATTGTCCTCACGGCTGATGATGATGTTGGCGGTTTTTATGTCGCGGTGAATGACGCCTAATTTGTGTGCGGCATGAATCGCCTTGAGCAACTGCGACACGATCTTGAGTACGTTTTTCAGGCTGACTTTCTTCCGCGCCTGCATCAGGTCATGCAGTGAGTAACCGTCGATGTACTCCATGGCGATGAACGGCAGGCCGTTGTCTTCACCGTATTCGAGAATGGTGACGACGTTGGGATGCGTGCAGCGCGCGGCCGACCGTGCCTCGCGTTTGAAACGTTCCAGAAACTCGCTGCCATTCTTGTTGTTGATCAGGTGCGGGTGCAGGGTTTTGATGGCGACGCGGCGCTCGATGGCCTCATCTTCACCTTCGAATACCTGGCCCATCGCGCCCTCGCCAAGCATGCGCTTGACGCGGTATTTTCCAATCGTTGGCGGCAACTCACCCATCAGCGAATGCCCGCCTGGGTTTTGTCGAGCAGTTTGACGGCGCTGCACAGGCTGCGATAAATCAGGTTGAATGAATGGCCAAGCGAATCGATTTCATCCTTGCCGCTGGTTGGCAGTTCGGGCGAACTCATGTCGCCCTTGCTGATCTTTTCCGCCGTCATGGAAATCTGGTTGATACGTTTGATGATGACCAGATACAGCATCAGGTTGAGGATTGCCCAGATCACGACGAAGATGATGCCAAGAATGATCATAAACGTGGTGAAGGCCTCTTCGGCGCGCGCCAGCGGTATCGACATGGGCACGTTAACGATCTGGGCGCCGATAATCTGGTTGTGTTTCCAGCCAAAGCCATTGCTGCGACCGTATTTTTCGATCATGTTCGGCGGTGCGATAGACGGGTCGCTGTGACAGGCGAGGCAGGCCTGGTTGGTGATCTTGAACGGGCTGCTCAGAAACAGGTACTGGCCGGTCGGCGTCTCACGCACGCCGGAATACTCCTTGACGTCTTCATAGGTCTGAAAGTAATGAATGATGTCTTCTTCCCAGTCCGCCGCCTTGTGTTCGGGGTTGGTGGGGTTCAACGCGGCTTCCTTGTAGGTGTAGTCGGGAAAGGTCTTGCGCAGGCGTTTCATGCTCTCCGTGGCCGAGTAGGCCGGAACCGTCTGGGGCAGGAATTCGTCGCTGTCCAGCTGGTGTAGCAGCGGTCGTATCTCTTCCACCGTGTAGGAACGCGCGCTGCGTGCGGCGGCCATCATGATGCCGGCATTCAGCTCGACCTCCTGCTTGGCGTTTTCGATCAGCACCTGTTTGACCAGATAGGCCGAAGCCGCGAAGCCTGCAACAAAGACTAACAGTATGATCAGATTGAACTTAAAGCGGATTCCCATGGCCCCTCCAGGTGATTCCGTTGCGGTTGCCGATTGCGCCCGGCGAGTTGCAAGTCTGCCGCATTGAAAACGGTTTAGTCCAGCAGTCGGACCGACATGATCAGATTCACCCCGTTGGTGCAGCAGGTGAGTGTTATTATTTGCACCCGCGGCATGCGTCTGCCAACTGCAATATGCAGGATAATGTTATACCATTGGCCTGCTTTCCGGTGCTGCTCTGCCAGCCGACCACGAAATGTCGCTGATGCGGGCGATAACTGGTTAATCCATTGAATTTATATGGAATTTTGACTGCAACCGGATTTGATTTATGTTAACTCATTTTTATTCAGATGCCCATTAACCGATGAGCGAGTACACCATTCTGTTTGCTGATATTGCCGGAAGCACCGCGTTGTACGAAAGCGTGGGTGATACGCGCGCCGAGTCGATCATCAGTAAGGCGCTCGAGCGACTTTCCAGCATCGTCTGCCAGTATCAGGGGCGTGTCATCAAGACCATTGGTGACGAGGTGATGTGTCAGTTCGATAGCCCCACCTCGGCGTTGCAGGCCGCTAATCACATGCATGAGTATTTTAGCAATCACAGTGCGCGTGATTTCGAGCAGCAACTGGCGATCCGCATCGGCGCGCATGTCGGTCGCGTGATCGACAGTGGCGACGATCTGTATGGCGACACCGTCAACGTGTCGGCGCGTATCGCAGCCCTGGCCCGGCCGGGCAAGACCATGATCAGTGAAACCACCTATCAGTCCCTGCCGGATGCCTTGCGCCCGAGCTGCCGCCTGCTGATGGAAACCCATGTGAAGGGCAAGGAGCAGCCCCTAAAGCTGTATGATGCCGTGTGGGAGCAGAATGACCAGCTGACACGGATCGCCTCCGGCCCGCGTTCGCAGCTGACGGGTATAGTGCTGGCGCTTGAATACAATGGTCAGCGTAAAACGCTGGAAGCCGGTTCGTTGCGCATTGGGCGCGGCACGGAATGCGATCTCATCGTCGAGGCGCCGCAGGCGTCGCGTTGCCATTGCGATATTCGCCATAGCGGTTACAAGTTCTCCCTGATCGACGGCAGCACCAATGGAACCTACATCATGCAGAACAGTGTCGAGCTGTTTTTCCACAATGAAACCGTACCCCTTCAGCAATCAGGCATTATCAGTCTGGGACAGATGAGTTCGCAAAACGCGCGGCATCTGATCCATTTCTCGATTGAACAGGTGCAGAGCTAGTTCCTGATCCCCCGGGGCTTGCCGGGTTGCTCAGCCCTGCTGACCCTGTTGAGTGATGTCTGGGCGAGTCATCGGCGCCCCCTGTAGTTTCCACCCTGTTGCCCGCCCATGCTCGGCCGTTGTCGCATCTGCCCTGAATCATGGGTTCCATGCGGCAACCGCGAGCCGCGCGGCAGTGCCTGGCGCGCCACGGGGGTGATGAGTACAGCGCCCTGTGGACGACGCTCCAATTCAAAGACCTCGGTCGTATCCTGCTGATGTGTGCTCGTTTGTGTTTGCCCATCGGGCGCAGCGCGATAACGCTGGCTGAATCCTTCGATGCGCCAGTTGCTCACGCCGGGGTAGGGAAAAATCGGGTCAGGCTCCAATGTCGAGACCTGTACCTCGGTACCGATCAAGCGACCGCGGATGAGCACGGCCTGTTGCGGGGTTTGCCCGGGAGCGAGCAGTCGAAGTCGTTGATCGCCCAGCCTTGGCCCGCGGTGATCCTGTTGCAGTACGCCGCGTAACAACACCTCGCTGCCAGCAGAAGCGGCGCTGATGCGGCTGGCATGAATTACGCCCTGTGCGTCACGGAAACCCGCCACAGCCACCCAGTCGCCGGCAGCAAGATGCATCGGCTGCGTGGCGGTGGCGCTCAGGCGGACGCGCTGTCCCAGTATGCTGAGCTGTTGCGAGTCGTTATCGATTTGTTCGATCGGACCTATGGCTTCATGGCGCAGGTTTATACGTGTCGCCTGCGTGTAAGGCCGGTTGTCCTGTGTCAGCACTTCCACGACATCGCCCAGATGAAAAAGCGAAACCGCCTGTGCCTGCCCATCGACACGCAGATCACTGTGCGCTGTCGTTTCGATTTCGATGCCGTTGACGAAAATGGAGCCGTATCCGGTGACCTGGCCGATGATGCCGAGCCCTGAGTCGGCCACGATTCCGGTGCCGCCGATGCCAAATTCATCGTCGTCATTGCTTGCCAGGCGGGTTGGCGTGGCCAGGCTGCAGGCGCCGCTCAACAGGGCAATCGCCAGGCTCAAGATAAGGGTGCGACGATTCATCATGATGTCTCCTGTTGATGCCAGTAGCAGCCAAAGCGAAAGCGATGCCGCGCATTGGGTTTGTCCTTGTCCTGCTCGTGATATTGCATGGCCAGATGGTTGAGGTCAGTGAGCAAGGCCATGCCCCCCGCGTGGGCCTGCTCACGTATTTTGTCGATCGAGTCTGCACTTAGCCGTGCGTAATATACGCTGCGTTCGAGCAAGGGGTCGCCGTCTGCCAACAGGTTGTGGGTGGCCGATGCCAGGTGGTCGTGTACGTTGCGCTCCAGGTAGTAACACAGCTTGTCGAAATCGGCGCTGGGCACGAAGGCCTGCTCATTCAGAACAACCCGATCGTTTTCGATATGCACCAGGCCCTGGCGTAGCCATTCATCGAGCAAGGCGCGAGGACGAATATCTTTACTGACCTGGGTGACCAGTTGATCGAATCCGGCTGATTCATCGTTAGTGACCTTGGAAAGCGCGCGCGGGCGCCCAGCATCGTCGATGAATTCAGCCTGCGCGCTCCAGCGCGCAATGATCTCACCACCCAGAGACAGGTTGGCGCTGGCGGGGGCGTCGTCGGTTTCCTGTTCAGACAGGCGTTTGATGTCCTTGCGATGTACGCCGGTCAGAATGAACAGTCGGCTGTGGCTGGGTTCTTCGCCATCATCGCGGATCATTTGTTGCGCGACCTCGATATACACGCCTTTGAGCAGATCCCTGAGTGCGGGGAAGGTGATCTGGTGGCTGATCAGCAGCCGAACGAGAGGGCGCAAGATTCGCTTCAAGGCGCGTAGCAGCGCATCGCGTGGCGACTGATTTGTGATTTTATTCATAATCCGGGCCTGGATTCTCTCTGGATGGCGCTCTGTAACTATTTGAAAAAAATGGAAAAAACATGGTTTCAGTGTTGTGAGTCAAAGATTTCATGGCATGTTGGTCTGTAATACTAGCTTGACGTGGGAAAGTTTACCACATACATTTGCTGTATGCGGGAATATTTCCCACGCATTAACTTAACGGAGACTGTCATGAAATCCACAACCCTTATCCTTGCAACATTGGCCGCGAGCAGCTTGTTCGGTTCATCATTCGTTTATGCCGAGGAGGTGACACAACCGAACCGGTATGAATACCAGCATGCCTACCAGTATCAGTTGAACAGTAGCAGTGAAGATGCCGCGCTCGAGCGTGATCGCCTGCGAACCCGTCAGCAGCTGCGCGACCAGGAGCTGGCCGAAGATCATGCAGCGGCCAGGCAGCAAACCCGATCGGAATTGCGCGAGCATCGCGACAGCATGGACGGCAAACGCGCAGACCGCGGCATGTCGATGAGTCGCGCAGCACGTGGTTTTGGCGCTGGTTCTGCCGCGGGTTTTGCACGCGGTGGCAGGCATTAACGCGGCATGGGGGCGCATTGGCGCCCCCCTGTTGTCAACTCGCATTGCCAGGCAGAGGTGATGATCATGAAAATATTTAACGTTCAGCATGGCAGATTTCGGCTCCTGTTAGCGGCCGTGTTGCTTTCGGCCATACCTTCGCTGCACGCCGACAAACTGGTGGCGGCCGCCTCTCAGAGTTTTGAAAGCGGCGACTACGGCGGCGCCACGACCACCGACATCAACACGACGTCCCTTAAGTTGGCGTACTTCGGTGAGGTCTGGAGCGCATCGATCAAGATTCCGTACGTCACTGTCTCGGGTATCGACAGCATCATTCCCGGAACGCGCGGCAATGTGCGGGGAAATGGCTCGGGGGCCGCGACCACGACCTCCACCCTGACCCGGGTGACGCGCTCGGGTATTGGTGATACTCAGTTGGCGCTGGCGCGCGCCTTTCTACCTGAAATGGATGACGACCTGTTCGTTGAATGGACGTTGGGCGTCAAGCTGGCCACGGCGGATGAGGCGCAGCTATTGGGTAGTGGCGAGAATGATTACTCGATCAAGTTGTATGCCGACAGGCAATTCGGTGACTGGTTGCCGGGTGTTTCCATCGGTTTCCAGTTCACCGGGGATACGCCGCAAACCGATTACAACGATATTGTGTTCGCTTCCATTGTCGCCGCGTATCGTCTAGGCCAGCACAGTTCGCTCGGATTCAGTTACGATTTTGAACAGGCCAGCAGTGATGGCGTTGAGGATTTTGCTGCGTTAGGCGTCGATTTTTCTTCCGATATCAGCCGCAACAGCCGCTTTGGTGTGGCTGTGCAGCGCGGTCTGACTGACAGTAGTCCCGATACCGGACTCAGCCTGTTTGTAAACATGTCGTTCTAGCGAGTTTTGTGCAGACAGCAGCAGCCGAATAGCTCGTTTAAGAAGCTTAAAACAGGCGTACGAAGCGAGTGAACAAGGCCTCATCGAAATGATCGACCATTTCGCGTTTCATCAGGCTGAGCGCATCGAATGGCTTCATCGCTTTCTTGTACGAGCGCTCCGCGGTCAGCGCGTCGAACACATCGGCCATGGCGCAGATCTTGCCATACAGGTGAATCTCCTTGTCTTTCAGGCGTCGCGGATAACCGCTGCCATCGACGTATTCATGGTGTTGCATGACGATGATCGAGCATTCTTCGGATAATGCGTTGGCTTCTTTCAGCAACTTGTAACCCTGGTAGGGGTGGGTCTTGATATGCTGATACTCGATGTCGGTCAGGCGCCCCGGTTTGTTGAGTATTTTGGGGTCGATCTTGACCTTGCCCAGATCATGCAAAAAGAAACCGGCGGCCAGTTCCTGCAGGTCATGGGTATCGGAGTTGGCGAACAGGGCTTTGCTCAACATGATACTGGTCAGCCCCACATTGACCGAATGGGTGTAGGTGTAAAAATCGTGCGAGGTGATGCGCAACAGGTTTTGCGCGGTGTCCTGCTCTCTCAGCACGGTATCCGACAGGGCGTAAATGGCCTCCTTACTGGCCTGAATGTTTTCAATGGTCGGAAATTCCAGTAGTTGCTCCATCATGCTGACTGAATGCCGGTAGATCGCCTGTGATTTCTGTTCCGGCGCAAGCTGCTGGTCTTCAAGCACGTTGCGCAGGTCATCCGTCATGAGTTGGTCGGATGACCATTTCGATGGCGCAGCGCCGAGTTTCGGGTCGCTGACCGGGTGGTTTTCGCTGGGCGGTTCGTTGTGAGTTGGATCGGGCGTGATGCCCGACCCTTTGAGTTCGCTGCGGGCCAGGTCAACCGTGACGGTTTTAATGCCCTGCTTTTTGACCCGCGCCAATTCCTTCTGGTCTCTGATCAAAAAGCTGTTGGACAGGAAATCATGCGAGAACCATGATTGCGGCAGCTCGACATACATGCCGACCTGCAAATCATTAACGTCCAGTGTTCGTTTGGTCATTGCTGTCAATTGGTAACTGCTTGTACAACAAATTTATAGCGCGGAAACTGCAAAACACCATGCGCCAGATGAATTAAAGTTGCCCGCACAGAACCGGCGTGTGAAGCCTATTTGAACAGGCTGACCATGCGTTGCAGGACATTGATGCGACGCTCGGCTGTGAACAGCGAGTTCGCGTCATCACCAAAGAACTCCCGGCGCTGCTCGCCAGTGAGAATTTGGGTGCGGTCTTCGTCCTTATCGGGATGGTCAAGCGGGGTCGTGTCGTCTGAATGCATAGTCGGTGTAAAATGCTCGTGAGGCGGGTGATTGTAAGATTCAGCCAAATCACAACCGTGATTGTATTCACACAAATCAATGCTGCGGATACGCGACGACGAGTGGCGATCAGGCCTGACTCAGGATGCGATCCTGACCTGGGTGGAGGCGTCATCCAGACAAATGAGAAACTCCAGCTCGGCATACTCGTTGATTTTATCCACCGGGCTGGGGTCGTCGGCGCAACTGCAACCGCCGATTACGCTGGTAAAAAATACCCCGGCCGTCACCCGCAATTGTTGCTCGTCGCAGTCGATGCTGTTGATCATCACCTGTGGCGCATCGTCCGTGACCATGTTGCCCTGGGCCATGGCTTGCTGTAATGGCAGGCTGCCGGATGGCAGTGCTGACACCTCGGCGATAAAACAGCGGGTGAAATCGGGCGTACCATATGATGCGCTTGAGCGTGGCAGCTTCATAGGGGAGGTGTCAATGTGGCTTTGACGCTGCGGCTGTTGCTCTTCATCCGCGTCAGTTCGTTGTGTATGTGATCAAGCAGGTCATCCAGCGACTCCTGTCCGTCGGTTTCCACCACGGCGGCATGTATATGCACGCGACCTATGTCGGGCAGGTCGGTATTCTCGATGGTGAGCTTCATGCGCTCGGTAATGTTCATGGCCGAATCCGACGCTGTGCGTGGCAGCGCCATGATGAAGCGGTTTTCATCCCAGCGCGCAAAGATGTCGACGCGTCGGCTCAAATCTAGAATGATGCGGGTTAACGCGCGCAGGGCTTTCTCCGTGAGCAGGGTGTTTTGGCTATCGAGGCCCGGCATTTCTATGTCCATCATCAGCGCCGACAATTTCTCGCCATGGCGTTTGCAGCGTTCGAGTTCAAGCTCCAGTTGCTGCAGGAAGAATGGCCGGGTCAATGCGCCGGTGAGTTCATCGCGGTACCCGCAGTTCTCCTGGGTTTTGCGAATGAAGCGGCGGCTCAGCACGATGGCCAGATTGCGAAACAGCTTCATCGATATACGTGGATGGAAACGCTCCATGTCGCGGATACTCTGCCATTTAATGATCAGCACCTTGGCGTGGGCCAGCGCGCTCACGCGGGCGGTTCGTTCGAGGTTTGACAACAACGAGATTTCACCAAACAGTTCGCCCGCATCGAGTTCGCCCAGGGTGTGGATGGAGCCGTCCTCATCTTTATGGGTAACGCGGGCATGGCCTTCGAGAATGACGTACATATCGGGCCCGCGGCTGCCCTGTTCTACCATGATCTCGCCGTCCTCGTACTGGCGGATGGTGCCGGACAGTATCGCTTTGCGAATCTGGATGTTGTTCATTCCGTTGAAGATGACGCTGCGTTTCAATACGGACGATTTGAGATTTAGCGACAGCATATCCCACACCGTGATGAGGCGGGTGAAGGACAACAGAATCGGGGTCAGGACAAAGGTTGAAAACATCGCCAGCAACATGACCAGCGCGCTCAATGCGCCGAAGTTGACGACCGGCTGAAAGCTCGACAGGGTCAGGGTCAGGAAGCCCAGCGCCAGCGCCAGCGAGGTCGTTGAGATGGGTGTCGCCTCATGCGCGACGGTTTTGAGCAGGGCCTGTTCGACATTCTGCGCGCCGCGCGTAAATACATGATAACGGCTGAGAAAATGGATGGTGTCATCGACGCAGATGCCCAGTGCAATGACCGCGACCATGGTGGTGCCCGTATCCAGAGGGATGTTGAAATACCCCATCACGCCGAACAAAACGAACACCGGGAACACATTGGGCGCCAGCGCCAGCAGTCCGGCGCGCAGGTCAATGAATAACACCGATACGAGCAGGAAGATGACCACCACCATCAATAACAACGACTGTATCTGGCCCAGCGCCATGGCGTCAGCGGCGTGGCTGGTGAGTACCGATTCGCCCGAAAAGCTGACATTGAGCCGGGTTTTGAGCTCGTGTTGTACGAATTCACGAATGCGCGCGATTTCCTCGTCGAGTTGTCGGGACGAGCCGATATTGTGGCGCACAAGGATGCGTGACTGGCTGAAATCGCGAGTGACATAGTCCTTGACGGTATCGAATTGCACCAGGCCCATGTAGGCGGTGACGATTTCATCCTCGTCCGGCAGGCGGTCGGTGGCGCTACCCTCCATCACGCGGTGAGTGAGTTTGACGAAATCGGCAAAGGAAAAGGTCTTGTCGAATACTCCGCGTTCAGCAATGAAGGCCTGGATGCGTTCGATTTCCTCAAGGTAGCGCAGCTTGAGAAAGGTGTCTTCGATCCCCGATTCCAGCAGAATGGAAAAGGTCTGCATGCCGGAGAGATCTTCGTGAATACGCTGCGCGCGCTGGTTGATGTCTGACTGCGGTGAGAAATACGACAGTGTATTGTTGTTGACCTCAAGCAGCCTCGCACCCCAGGTAAAGAAAGCCAGGGTCAGCACCAATAACAACAAGATCGACTTCTTGTAACGGATGACCAGGCCGAATATGGCGCTGGCAAAACGCTGGTAGATGTTGGGCGCGTGTTTGAACGGCAGGCGTTTGACGCCAAACAGCGTCAACCAGGCCGGAACGAACAGGATAGTGATCACGAAGTTGATCAGTAAACCGGCGGAAATAAGCAGGCCAAATTCACGCAACAGGTCGAGTTTGCTGACGCTGATCGACAGAAAACCAATGAAGGTCGTCAGGAACGCCAGCGAAACCGCCATGGTCTGGTTGACCGGCAATAATTCCACCGCTTCTTCGCGAGGCAGGCCGCGACGAATGCCGTCATTGTATTCGGCAATCAGGTGCACATCCTCGGTTGAGCCAACGATGATGAGCAACGCCGGAATGATCGAGGTCAGCACATTGATTGGTATATCAAGCACCGCCATCAGGGCCAGTGTGGCGATGATGCTCATCAGCGAGGTGAACAGCGGGATCAGCGATGAATTGAGCGAGCGCAGGCTGAGGCCGAGCACGATGATCAACACGCCGAGAGCGGCCGGTAGTATGCCTTGCTGGTCAAGCTGGATCTGCTGCGAGATCACGCTGCGCACATAGGGTGAACTCATCTGGAAAACCAGCGAAAAATGGCCGCGTAAGGGTTCCAGCAGTTGTTCCAGGGTCTGCGTCACCTGCTGGTCCTGGCCTGGATGGTGGAGTGCGCCATCCAGCGCCAGGTTGATGGCCATGGATTGGCCGTTGCTGGATATCAGGTTGTTGGCCACTAACGGGTTACGCACGGCTTCGTCGATGATCTTTTGCGCCTGGTGCGCATCGCCGGGCAGAACCTTGAGGAAGGCGTCGGTGGTGATGAAGCCGTCGCGTTCGACCACATTGGGCACACTGAACAGGCTGCTGCTGCTCTTGACGAAATCCTGAGCATTGATTTTTTTCAATTGTTGCCCGAGGAGCGCCAGTTTGTCCGGGGCGAACAGGTTTTCGTCGTGCAGGAAGATGATCACGACATTGTCGGAGCCGAAGTTTTCAAGTGATTCCTGATAGGTCTGCCACAGCGGATCATCGCGCACCATCATGCCCTGCGCCGAGATGTCGAACTTCAGTTGTGGCAGTTGGGTGCTCAGCAGGCCGGTCATAATCAGCAGCGCCAGAATGACCAGAATGGGAAAGCGGATGGCGAAACGAAGCAGGTTAATCAAGGATCGCGAGACTCAGTCAGAGGTGAATGGAAAACTGGCGACAATTACCAAGCATAGACCATGCAGCCATGTCCGCCGTAACGGATGCGGCCAGATCGACTGCCAGGGTGGGCATGGGGGTCATATTCCTGCTTGATGGCCGCGATGCCCTGAACCCGTCAGACTCCAGGGTAAATAAATAGACGGCGAGGCCGAATTCTTGAATTATACTTTGAACATCGGCTGCAAAGAAGCAGGGGACCCAAAGGAGAGGCAATGCAAGCCAGCCCAATTTCAAGACAGTGCATCATCAGGATTAAACAATATCTTTTCGGCGCTTCACGGATGACGCCCGGCCTCGCCACCCGTTATAGCCTGGGTTTGTCGGTTTGCCTGATGTTGGTGAGTCCGGCCTGGGGGCAGATGATCAGCCTCAATTCGGGGCCCGACATGGCGATCGAGGCCGAATACCGTCCGGGCGATTCGTCCAGGCCGCTGATCCTGTTCATTCATGGATTTCTGCAAACGCGCGATTTTTCAACCGTGCGCCGACTCGCTGATGCACTGGCGGACAACGGTTATTCGACGCTGTCGCCAAACCTGTCACTGGGTATCTCGAAACGCAAGCGCAGCGTGTCCTGCGAGTCGATTCAACTGCATTCGCTGAATGCATCGGCGCGCGAGATCGGCTTGTGGGTCGATTGGGCGCGGCAACAAGGCCACCGTAAAATTGTTGTGCTCGGGCATAGTGCGGGCAGTGTCATGGTCAGCGCCTACCTGGCTTTGCAGCCCAATACACCGGTCGACAAGACGATTTTGATCAGCCTCGATTATTTTGGCCCGGGGCGACCGGCCGCGTTTGAGTCCGAGGCGCATGCGATCAGCGCGCAAAAAATGCTCGACAAGGGCGACGACGGGTTGGCAACCTTTGCACTGTCGTTTTGCAGACAGTATGTAACAACCGCTTCACGTTTTCTGTCCTATTTCAACTGGAATGAGCAAAAGGTATTGTCCGCCATTAAAAACAGCTCGGTTTCCAATCATGTGATTTTTGGTGGACAGGACAAACGCATAGGCAAATCCTGGATCGAGGATCTGGTGTCAAAACATGCGCTGGTGCATATTATCGACGGGGCCAATCATTTTTTCGATGAGACCCATGAATTCGATCTGCTCGATGTGGTCGAGCAAATTTTAGGCGACGACCCAGTGTCGGAAACGCGGTGAAAAGCTATCGTAAAATCATTACCATGAGCATCAGCGGTTACGCAATTGTGTTCATGTTTCTGGTTGCCGTGATGTTTATCGGTACCGGCCTGTATTCCAAAAACAGCATTGAAAGCGCACGCGCCGGGATGCTCGACAGTAACCGGGTTTCCGCGCGCAACGAGATCAGCAACGCCATCGTGCTGCTGGAGGCCTCGCTGCGGCGGCTTGAATCATCGCTGGTGGAATGGGACGAACTCTTTCAACAGATCGATCATCCCGAGTATTACGGTTACTGGCGGGAACATCGCATGCTCAACACTGATTTCCTGCCGCCCCTGGTCGAATCCGCCGAGTTGTTCGACCGTGATGGCAAGGTGCTGGCCCGGTTCAACAACAGTCGCTTCGACGCGCAGATCGACGACACCAACCTGAAGCCACGCATTGGCCTGGAATCGGGACGTCTGGTCATGCGAAGTTTTCTCAAGGTCTTTCGAACGCGTTCACCGCTTGAAGAGGCCAAGGGATACCTGGGGATCATTCAGCCGTTTTTACCGACCTTGAACGAATTTTCGCGTTTCAACTATGTCAACGCCGACAGCCTGAGCCTCGGTCTGGCGGAAGGTGAGTCGATCCGCCTCGATGAGGTCATGCAGCGCATCGAGTTCGATATTCGCACCAGCGCCGAGGCCGAGTCGATGCTTGAGATTGTCCGCAACTCGGTACTGCAACTGGCCTCGGTAATCGCCCTGCTGTGCCTGCTGTTCTACCTGCTCATGACCTACCTGTTCAGCAAGCCGTTGTGGCGTATCTCCCAGTATGTCGATCGCTTGCGCTATTCCGATCCCGGATCGCTGGAACAGGATATTCACAGCCTGTTGCAGGTGACGGAGCTTGAAAAGGTGCGCGAGTCACTGAATAAATACCACTCTGACCTGGCGGCTGCGAAAGACAATCTCGACCGCAAAAATCGCGAATTGTGGAAGCTGGCCCATCATGATGCGCTGACCGGCATGATGAACCGACGCGCGTTTGAGCTGGAGTTCAAGAAATCGAGTGACCTGTTGATGTATCACCGCGTCGGACTGGGTCTGATTCTGTTCGATCTCAATCATTTCAAGGCCATCAATGATTCCTATGGTCATCAGGTTGGTGATGAGGTATTGAAGGCGGTCAGCCAGTGTATTCAGAAATCACTGCGCAAGAACGAAAACCTGTATCGTCTGGGTGGAGATGAATTTGCCGCCATCATTATCGGTAGCGATTCGGCCGATGCCGTGATGGTCGCGCAACGCTGCATGGATCTGATCAATGAATACGATTTCAAGAATCTTGGCATACTCGAATCGGTACGTGTCAGTTGCGGTATTGCGCATTGCCAGGCGCATGAACTGGACCGGCTGGAAAGCCTGCAATGGCAGGCCGATGTGGCGGTCTATCAGGCTAAACGACCCGGCGTGAATCGACCGGTATTGTTCAGTGATGATATGGCGGATGGTTCTGAATCTGTTTTTTCGAGCTGGATCAACAACGCCGTGTACGAGGCCGTGGTCAATCTGGCCGGTATCGAGATGCATTACCAGCCGATAGTGAGTAATGCCAACGGCGAGATTGTGTACTACGAATCGCTGCTCAGAATACGCCACGATGGTGATATCGTGCCACCGGCCAGTATCTTTCCGGTGGTGGCCCTGCGTCACCTCGAAACGGAAATGGATCAGGCCGTTATCCAGTGCATTACCCGCGACCTGCGTGATGGATTGATTCCACGCCACACCGGTGTTGCCATCAACCTGTCGGCCGAATCACTCAGCCGTGAGGACCTGATTGAATGGTTGCACCCGCTAAAGCCCTTTTTGAAGGACTATAGCCTGCTGCTGGAAATTACCGAGACCTCGCTGATTACACGTATGGGCACCGCAGCGGACACCCTGGAGTCGTTGCGCAAGTCGGGCTTCAAGGTGGCGCTGGATGATTTTGGCAGTGGGTATTCGTCGCTGCGTTATCTGACCGGTATGCCGGTGGATACCATCAAGTTCGATATTTCGTTGATTCAGGGAATGCAGGAACCGCGCCTGCACAAGATGGTGAATGACCTGTCTGCGATGCTGGCCGAACTCAACTTCGACCTGGTGGCCGAAGGCATCGAGACGCGCGACCTGCTGGATAAGGTCGTGGCAGCGGGGTTCAACTATTCACAGGGCTTCTACTTTGGCAAACCCCAGCGCGGCCCGGAGGTTTCAATCAGGCCGCGGCAGCGCTCAGGTAGTCTCGGTTAGCTCAAATATCGCGGCCTGGCCCCGATACACGTCGGCCTCGTCGATGACATTCCATATCGTTGCGTGGTATATCGCAAAACGCCGGCCGCTGGCGCAAATCCTTAGCCCACTGTAGCCGCTTACAAAACCCTTCTGCGTCACCTGTTGCATCAACCTTTGCCGGTCTTCGCGGGCATCCGGCGCAACCGAGCGGCGTGAAGGCAGGCGAATGAAATCGTCCCACGACATCTCAAAAGCCTGCTGGGCTGCCAGATTGGCATAGTTGAAAATCGGGTCGCTGTCGGTGTTGTGTGAAACCACGGCAAAGGGGGACAGGTACAGTGCGCGAGCCGGGTTGTCGGGGTTGCCCGCCAGCGCGGGTAAAACCGAGCCGGTTAAACGCAGGAAACTCGTGCTCAACAATCGGGCGTGAGCGGCCTGAAACTGGTTTTGTTCGCCCGGCTGCAGCATCTGTTCAGTCGCCGCCACCGGGCTGTTCGAAGCTGAAATCGGGGTAACGGCTGCGCGCGACCTTGGCTACCTCGGCAAAGAATGGGCGGTCGGGAAAGCTGCCATTGTTGCGCGTGCGCAGGGTCGCGGCCACCTCCATCAAGGCCGGGTGCAGACGCAGGCGCTGCGCCTGCTTCAATAACCAGGGCTGTGAACGTTGATCTTCGAGCAGGCGAATCAGGGACAGAAAGCGGGCGATGAAATCGCTGGTGAGTTCATGGTCGCCGTCGAACCTTTCCAGACACCAGGGATAAAGCTGGTTTTCATCGAATGCTTCGTCGTTATCCGTTTCCGCCATGAGGCTGAAGAACAGGTAGGTGAATGTGCGCGGTTCAAAGGCCTGTGCTCGCGATGACATGGGTTACTCCAAAGGTTTGTGCCAGAATTCGGCGTGACCCGAGGCCGGGTCGAGTTGATACCGGGTAAAGCCGAAGCGCTGATAGGCCGCGCGAGCCGCGCTGTTGCCGTGCAGAACTTCGAGTGTGATCTTGCAGCAGTCTCGCGCTCGCGCAATGTCTTGCACCTGGTGCAGCAGTAATTGACTGATGCCTTTGCCGCGATGTTGCCGGACCACCATGAAATCATGAATGTTGATAACGGGCCTGCAGGCAAAGGTGGAAAAAGAGCCCAGGCAATTCACCAGGCCCACCGGCTCATCGTCAAGGTAGGCGAGCAATGAAAACGCGTCCGGCAATGCCGCCAGGGCATTGACCAGGTTATCTCTGGCGAAATTTGCCAGGGGTTTACCACCGCCCATCGGGTCGCGGGCGTAGTCATCGAGCAACACGATGATATGGGTCGCCTGCCGGGGATTGGCATAATCCGCCGTGATGATGCGCAGATTCATCGCGCTGATCGCTGTGGCGACAGGCTTCAATGTTCAGATGGGCATGATCTCAGGAATATGGGCGACCTTGATGACAAGGTTGAAGTGTTTCTTGTGTTCGAATAAACCGCCCACATCCACACCCCCGGGATGTTCCAGGACCTGAATGATGTTGTGATAAAAGAAATGATGGGTGTAACCCTTGTTTTCATCCACCACCGAGAAATAATCATCCTGTACCGCCTTCAGGATTGCCGAGTCGATGCGCATCGGGCGTTCGATATTGATGCCGATTTCCTGATCCAGATAATTTTCAAGAATGTTTCTCATGCGGTGATCCCGGTGTGATATGAATGCCGGGTGATTTTAGGGTGAGTGGGCGGCGAGGTAAACCGGGCCTTATCCTTATGCTGGCTGCCCCGCGTTTTTTTATGTCAGACCCGGTGACAAATTATTGCCAATCGCCGCACAAATGGCCATCGCCGCCTATACTCGAAGGGCATGCGCCATGACGCCTGTTCGTCGGCGTTTACCAGCCCAAGAGAATTGACATGCTAATCGATACCCTGCACTACGCTAACAACATCTGGACCAGCATCAAGAACGAGATTACGGACCGCTCGGAGGCCGATATCGTATTCGTGTTCGGTGATTCCGATACCCTCAAGGATGCCGCCAATTACCGCGAAATCATCGAGCTTTACCCGGCCGCCAGAGTGGTTGGCGCGTCGTCCTCCGGCAACATCATGGGGCCAGAGATCGCCGGTCATTCAATGGTGGCCACGGCAGTCAAGTTCGAGCGCTGTGCAGTCGCGGTCAGCAGCGTGAATATCAGTGAAGACAATGATCTGGAACGGCTGTCGGCCACACTGCTCAATCGCTTGCCGCAGCAAGACCTGAAGCACGTTTTCGTCATGTCGGACGGCCTCAATGTCAATGGCTCCAATCTGACGCGCGGGTTAAATCATATGCAGTCGGTTTTCAGCATTTCCGGCGGCATGGCCGGCGACGGTCAGCGCTTTCAGGAAACCTGGATCGTCGATCAGGGGCGTTCAATGCAGAACCAGATTGTGGCAATCGGTTTTTATGGAGACGATCTGACCGTGTCCACCGGCTGTTACGCGGGTTGGAGTTCGTTTGGCGCCGAACGCATCGTCACCCGTTCCGAGGGCAATGTGTTATATGAGCTGGATGGCCGTCCGGCGCTTGATCTGTACAAGGACTACCTGGGCGACTTCGCTAAAGATCTGCCCTATAGCGGCATGCGCTTCCCGCTCAACATCAAGGCCGATGCCGACAGCGGTGAGGTCATTCGGACCTTGCTCGCGATCGATGAAACGGCGCATTCAATCACGTTTGCCGGTGATATTCCCGAGGGTTATATCGCACGCCTGATGAAGCCCGATCTGGATGTGCTGATCGAAGGCGCTGAAAAGGCCGCGCAGGATATCAAGCAGGTCGCAGGCAAACGGGGACTGGCGCTGGTGGTCAGCTGTGTCGGGCGCAGGGCGGTTATGCAGGAATTGTCGGAAGAAGAACTGGAGGCCATCAGCGATACCCTGGGCGACAATGTACACATGACCGGGTTCTACTCCTACGGCGAGATTGCACCGATGCAGGGCGACAGCATGTTTTGCCAACTGCACAACCAGACAATGACGCTGACCACCCTTTACGAGTAATGCTGCAAGGACGCCAGGCAAGGGCAGGCAGAACCTGATGCATCGACTGTTGCTGCGTCAGATCAAACGTGTTTACGGCAAGGATGTCGATATCGAAACCCTGACCGGGCAAGAGCGCAGGCTGTTGGACAGCATCAACGAAACCTACCAGAACATCGATCGCGAACGTAAATTTCTGGAACACACGCTGGAGTTGAACTCAAGCGAGCTCACCCAGCGCAACCGCGAGGCCCAGCATGCACTGGCGCAGCTGAAAGAAGCCCACGAGGAACTTGAACGTGAGCGTGGGCAGCTGGCTTTTCATGTGGCGCAACGCACCGAGGAGTTATCCCAGGCCCTGCAGCTGGCGCAGCAGGCCAGTCGCGCCAAGTCACAGTTTCTCGCCACCATGAGTCATGAAATCCGCACACCGATGAATGGCATTCTCGGCATGACCCAGCTGTTGGTGGACACGCAGCTTGACGACGAACAAAAAGATTACGTCAGCACCATCAAGCTGTCGGGCGATAACCTGTTGTCATTGATCAACGACATACTCGACTTTTCCAAGCTCGAAGCGGGCATGTTGCGTTTCGAGAAGATCGTTTTCAATCTGGAGCGGGTGTGCCAGGAATGTATGGATCTGGTCTCCGGAAATGCCATTGGCCGTGATATCGATTTTATTCTTGACTATGACCCCAAAAGCCGACGTTTCTTTGTTGGCGACCCATCGCGCATTCGCCAGGTGTTACTGAACCTGCTGGGTAACGCGGTCAAGTTTACCGAGCAAGGGCATGTTTGCCTGGCGCTGTCAGTGCGCGAAGACAATGGCCAGAGCCTGATACAGGGCAGCGTGCGCGACACCGGAATAGGCATGAGTAGCGAAGAACAGCAGCATATCTTCGATGAATTCACCCAGGCTGATCAATCAACGGCGCGCCGTTATGGTGGTACCGGGCTGGGTCTTGCGATCACCAGAAAGCTGGTCAAGATGATGGATGGCGATATCGGCGTCGATTCGCGTTCCGGTCAGGGCAGTCGTTTCTGGTTTGACCTACGCCTGGAAAATGCCGAACTGCCGTCGCCGCCTGCCGCGCGTTCACTACGTGGAATACGTGTGTTGCTGGCTGACAGCGACCTGCGCCACCGGAGAATCTTTGACCGCATGCTCAGGCACCTCGGCGCGGAGGTGGCGATGATCGATGACATGCAGCGGGTCATCGAGGTGCTCGACAACGGCGTTGAATTGCAGCGGCCCTACCAGTTACTGGTGCTCGAACACAAGGCTGAACCTTTTGACAGTATCGATCTGGGGCGACGCATTCGTCGCCACGCACGCTTCAACGACCTCAAGATGTTGATTATCTACCCGGTGGGTAACAAGGGCGACGCCAGGGTGATTGCCAGCGCCGGTTTCGATGCTTTCCTGAGTCGCCTGTGCCGACTTGAAATTCTGCAATCGATGCTGACCGCCATGCTCGATCACCAGACCGGCGCCCCCGTCATCACCCAGCACAGCGTGGAAGATGCGTTGAGCCGCCAGGGCCGTGAACAGCCGCCGCGCTTTGAGGCCCGGGTACTGTTGGTCGATGATGTTGACATCAACCTGACTGTCGCCACTAAAATCCTTGAGCGCATGGGGGTTCAGGTGGAGGTTGCCAGTGACGGTTTGGCCGCAGTGAAAAAATTCGAGCACGGTGGCTACGATCTGGTATTTATGGATTGCATGATGCCTGTCATGGATGGAATGCAGGCCACAGCCGCCATCCGCGAACTCGAAAGCAATTCATCGCGCCCACGAATTCCGGTCGTTGCCTTGACCGCCAATGCCACGGCTGACGATATCGAGGCCTGCCGTCACGCGGGCATGGATGATGTCGTCACCAAACCGATTCGTCTACAGGACCTGTCCGCCTGCCTGCAACGCTGGCTCAACGCCTGATTCCTGCCGTTTGCGACAAGTTGCGGCTAACTGGCAGGCGCCAGGGAATTGCGCGCGGCGGCCTGATCGATCGCGCTGTGTATGGCGGCAAACAGGCTGCCGGGGTCGGCGCGGCCACTGCCAGCCAGCGCCAGTGCGGTGCCGTGATCGACCGAGCTGCGAATGATGGGCAGGCCCAGGGTGGTATTGATGGCATTGCTGAAACCGACATGTTTGAGCACAGGCAGGCCCTGATCGTGATACATGGCAAGGATTACGTCAGCATCACGCAGCGAATCGGGGGTGAACACAGTATCGGCCGGATAAGGCCCGCTGACCTTGATGCCCTGCCCGCGCATGGCCTCGATCGCCGGTGTGATGATCTCGATCTCCTCACGTCCGAGGTAGCCGTTCTCGCCGGCATGCGGATTCAGGCCGCAGACCTTGATATGTGGCGCGCCCAGCCCGAACCGGGCCTGCAGGTCCTTGTGCAGCACGCCGATGATGTATTCTAGCTCGTCCGCATTGATGGCATCGGCCACCGCGCGCAACGGCAGGTGGGTGGTGGCCAGCGCGACCCGAAGGGAACCGCTGGCCAGCATCATGATCGGTTTCTTGACGCCGCATAACGCGGCCAGATATTCGGTGTGNCCGCTGAAGGCGATACCCGCAGCATTGATAATGTCCTTTTGTACCGGCGCCGTCACCATGGCGTCGAAACGTCCCTGCAGGCANCCGTGGCAGGCGATATCGAGTGTTTCGAGCACATAGGTGGCGTTCGCGGTTTGCAGCCTGCCGGGAAGTGCAGCCTCGTGCAGGGGGACGTGAATGACTTCCAGGCAGTCGTTACGCGCCTCGCTGGCCGGATGATAGGTCATCAACTGCAGTCGTTGACCGGTTTCCAGACAACGCTGCTGAAGAAATGACTGATCCCCGATGATGACCAGGCGGGCCGGGAAATCGGCGGCGCGAATCGCCCCCATCAACTCCGGGCCTATGCCCGCGGGCTCACCGCTGGTGATCGCGATAATCGGTTGTGGCATGAATGGACCGGCTTCAGGCGTCGAAGATCTTGACGAAGGCCTGATCGCGCAGGCGTTGGCGCCACAGATCGAGGACTTCCTGTTTTTTCTGCTCCTGTAGCTGCGCACGAATCTTCTGACGGCGGCTTTCCTCGGTCTCATCGACCGTGCGCTCGCCCAGCAGTTGCAAAAAATGCCAGCCAAACTGGGTCTGGAAGATCTCGCTGATCTCATCGACCTTGACCTGTTTCAGCATGGCATTGAATTCCGCCACCATGGTGCCCGCATCGAACCAGCCCAGATCGCCACCAAGTCCGCCTGAGCCCTTGTCGTCGGAATGGCGTTTGGCCAGCTCGGTGAAGTCCTCGCCATCGATGACACGCTGGCGAATGGCTTCGAGCTTGCGCTGGGCCATGTCGTCGGTGGTCAGTTCATCGGTGCGGATCAGAATGTGACGTGCATGAAACTGTTGGGTCAGCACCTGATCGGCGTTGCGTTTTGCTGTGACCGTCACCAGGTGAAAGCCGCTGGCGCTGCGCAGCGGTGCGCTGACCTCGCCGACGGCCAGGCTAGGCACGATCTCGGCGAACAGGCTGGGGATCTCGGCCGGTTTGCGCCAGCCCAGATCGCCGCCCTGCAGGGCATTGGGACCATCTGACTGGTCGCTGGCGATGCGCGCGAAATCGCCACCAGCGCGCACCTCGTTGGCAATCGACTCGATGCGTTCGCGCGCACGCGTCACCTGTTCGCTGCTGGCGCCGTCGGGCAAGGCCACCAGAATATGCGCCAGATGGTATTCCACGCTCTGAGGGGTGTCATTGCGTTGCAGGAAATCAGTGACCTCCTGTTCCGATACCTCGACGTTGGATGAGGCATAGCTGTTCTGAATGCGCGTGATCGCCAGTTCGCGGCGAATATTCTCTCTGAACTGGCGATAATCCATGCCCTTGGCCAGCAGGGCCTCGCGGAAACCCGCCAGGTTCAGTCCGTTTTGTCTGGCCAGGTTTTGCATGGCGCGATTGAGCTGGGTATCGGTGATCTTGATGCCACGGTTGTCAGCCTCCTGGAAGATGATGGACTTGGTGATCATCAGCTCCAGCACCTGGCGTTTGAGCGAGTCGGATTCGGGCAGACGCCGCCCCTGACGGGCAAAATCCTCTTGCAGGCGGTCGATCTCGCGCGACAGCTGCTGATCGGTGATGACGTCATCCTCGACAATGGCGATCACCGCGTCGATGTATTGCGCCTGCTGTGCCTGCAGGGGTGACATAGCAAAAAACAGGATAAAAAGTGGAAACAGGAATCTCATGGGTGTTAATCAATCTCAGCGGGACGGCGAATAACCAAGAATACCATCTTCAAGCACCGAGTCGATATCGTTGCCGGCACCGCCGAAGCCCTTGAAGGTAAACTGGAACGATACGGAACGGTCGGTTGCTTCGAACAGGGTATCCGACTCCTCCTGATATAACAGGTCAAAACGCCAGCAGCAGCTCTCGTAGCTGAAGCCGGCCAGGTTCTGCACCGGCCTGTCATGCAGAATCGAACGCTGCTCTTTCATAAATACATTCCATGCCGGAGACAGGGGATAGACCAGCGCCACGGTCGATTGTTCCAGCTCATCACGGCGGAGATGGTATTCCAGATTGAACACCGTGCCACCCTCGACGCGCTGAATACTCACGCTGTTCTGATCAGCCTCGTTGCTGGCCTGGTTGTAGATGCGGGTCATGTCGATCTTCCACCAGGGGTCAGGGCGAATGCGAATGCGCGTGATAACGCCTGATTTATCGCGCTCATCATCCACTCGGTTACCCAGATTGACGCGGCGTTGCGCCTGATAAAAAGCCTGCCCCATGGCGATGCTGAACACCTCGCGGCCATCGTCCTGATCGATAAATCGTGAACTCAGGGCAAAACTGACCTGCTGGCTGTCGCCGATGCGATCGCCGCCGCTAAACCGGTTGTTGCGAAACAGGCCGTCGAAGGATTCGAGCTGAAGCGCCGAATCGAACAGCGGAATGTCGGTCTGATCGCGATAGGGCGCATACAACAGGTACAGGCGCGGTTCGAGTGTTTGCAACCAGCGCCCCTGATCGTCGAGAAGACGCTCGAAAAACAGGCCGCTGTCGATGCTGGCCAGCGGCAGGCTGCGTTCGATGTTGTCGACGCCGGCCGGATTGTCCTGCAGCCGGTACTGGCTGGCGTCGAGTTGCAGCGACGGGGTGAGGAAATAGTAGTCGCCCTCGATCGGGTAACTCAGCGTTGGGTAGATGCGCAGGCGCTCACCCCTGACCTTGACCTCATGATCGAGCTTGACGTATTCGCTGTTCCATTTCAGCCAGGGCGTGCCATCGTCGAGAGTAAAGTTTCTGCTCAGTGTCAGTTGCGGTACGCGCTTGTATTGATCGCTGGCTGCAGTGGCATTCGGTATCAGGGTCTGGTGTTCGTCGAACATCATGACGCCATCCCATTCACCGAGGCGGGCGCTGACCCTGACCATGCTCTTCAGAAAATCGACATCCTCCACCTTTTGGGCATGGCGAAAATCATGTGCAAAATCGACATCGGACACACGTTGCCGCAGGATCGAGACACTGATGCCCGAATCCCAGCTCGAATCCTGCTTCCAGTAGCGAAACGAGCGATCACGGCCGGTGATATCGTCATCGATGTCTGACAGGCGGATTTCACCCTGGGTATTGTCCAGCAGGTAGCGATTCTCGGTGTTCAGCATCAGCCCGCGTTTGGAATACAGGGCCGGGGTGATGGTCATGTCGTAATTGTCGGCCAGATTCCAGTAGAACGGTGTCGTCAGCAGGCTGCCGTCATCGCTCGACCCGGCGATCAATGGCGGCAGGAAACCGCTCATGCGTTCATTGGTGATGGGGAAACGAAACCACGGGAAGTAGAACACCGGCACCGGTCCGATGCGAAGCACCGCATGATGCGCGGTGCCCATGCCGGTTTCATCATCGAGCAACAGGCGTGATGCCGCCAGCGACCAGTCATTGCGGCCGGGGTCGCAGGTGGTATAACGCACGTCGTCGAATTCGCGTTGAAAGCTGTTCTTCTGTTCCAGCCGAGCGGTCGTACCGCGCAGGTGATTCTCATACAGGGTAAAGCTGGCATTATGGAACAGGCTGTAATCGCTCTCACTGTCCAGCGCCATATCATCGGCACTGAGTTTCAGGGTGGTATCGGAGAACGCCACGTTGCCTTTGGCCGACATGCGCTGCGGGTTCTGCAGCAGGGTCAGGTAGTCGGCGCGAATGGTCTGGCTGGCGCGTAACACTTCGACATCGCCGCGAAACTCGATGACATCGCGTTGTTCGCTGAACAACAGATCCGCCGTGACCTCGGTCTCTGCCCTGTCGGGCGAGGCTGGCGTAGCGGGCGTCAGCGCGGGTACCGCGCACAGGCTCCAGTCCTCGGCAGCGGCGGCAGCCGTTGACAGCAGTAACAACAAGCACAGGGAGGCGAGGCGAGGGGGCGAGAACAAGACGAAAAGCGGTAACAATGAACAAAGGGCGGATTTTGGCATAGACGCCATGGTTCAGCGAGCAGTGATTGGCTGAATCAGGCGCATTAATGGAAGAACCAGTAACCGGCCAGTATGGCCGTGGTGATGCCGGCCAGGTCGGCGAGCAATGCACAGCCGATGGCGTGACGCACATGACGGATGCCGACACTGCCGAAATATACCGCCAACACGTAAAACGTGGTTTCGGTGCTGCCCTGCATGATGGCGGCGATGGTGGCGGGGAAGGAGTCAACGCCGAAGTTGTTCATGGTTTCCAGCATCATCGCGCGCGCGCCGCTGCCGGACAGGGGTTTCATCAGTGCCGTGGGCAGGGCCTGAATGAAGTCGGTATTGACGCCGAGCCCGCTAAAAAACCGTTCCAGTATCCACACCAGGCCATCGAGCAGGCCGCTGCTGCGCAGCAGGCCGATCGCCACCAGCATGGCGACAAGATAGGGAATCAGGCGAATGGCGACATCGAAACCCTGGCGCGCACCGTCGATGAAATCGCTGTAGATATCGTTTTTCTTGATCCAGCCCCAGCCCAGGAACAGCATGATCAGGCTGAACAGGATCAGGTTGCCGAGCAAGGACGATTGCGCCGACATCTGCTCGGCGGGCAGTTGCATCAGCCACGCGCCCAGCCCGGCCAGCATCACGGCAAAGGCCGCGAGGTATAACAGCACAGTGCGGTTCAACAGGTTGATGCGTTGCACCCAGGACACGGCCAGCAGGCCGGTCAGGGTCGATGCGCTGGTGGCGAGCAGAATGGGAATAAACACGGCCGTCGGCTCGGCCGCGCCCTGCTGCGCGCGGTACATGAAGATGGTGACCGGCAGCAGCGTCACTGACGAGCTGTTCAGCACCAGGAACAGGATCTGGGCGTTGCTGGCGACATCGCGGTTGTTATTGAGCGACTGCAGATCCTGCATCGCGCGCAGGCCCATCGGCGTCGCCGCATTGTCCAGCCCCAGCATATTGGCGGCGATGTTCATGGTCATGCTGCCGTGCGCGGCGTGGCCGCGTGGCACCTCGGGCATCAGGCGCAGGAACAGCGGTTCCAGTGCGCGCGAAAGAATCTGAATCAACCCCGACTTTTCGGCGATGCGAAACAGCCCCAGCCACAGGCACAATACGCCGATCAGGCCGATGGCGACCTCGACGCTGAGCGCCGCCATGTCGAAGGTCGACTGCATCAGCTGGCCGAAGATGGCGGAATTGCCCGCGATCAACCACTGGTATAGCGCCGCAACGAAGGACAGCGCGAAGAATGCGAACCACAGATGAACCAGCATCAGCCCACTCCCGACCTCGCGACGCCAGCGACCGCGGCTTGCGGCTCAGTCATCTGTTGCCTTCATCATCGGAATTGGGCAGTCGAGGGTATCGGCAACCGCACGCAGTAACTCGATCTCGCGGCTGGTGATGCGCTGATCATGCAGGATGCCCGTGGCGCAGGCGCGAATGAGCTGTTCCTTGATTGCCGGCGCCGCCTGCTGCAGGCGCAGCAGGGCCCGGTCCAGGCTTTCCAGGTTGAGCTGCGCGCGTTCCAGCGGTTCGTTGATCGACAGCCCCATCTTGGCGCTGGCGGCGGCGAAGGCCGCGCTGACCTGGTTTTCATCCCTGTGCCCGGCATGCGCCAGCAGGGTCAGCACCACGCCGAGCTCGAATAACAGTTCGCGGGTTTGCGTGAAACGAACGCGGCCTGGCGGCAGGTTGTGAAAGGCGCTGTCGAGGTGATTGAACAGGATACGGCTGAGCGCCCACTCCATCAGGTTGATGCGCTTGTCCATGCGGATGAGCCGGTCGACATTGTCGCGAAAGACCTGGTATTGCTGGTTCGACAGCTGGTTCAAGGCCGGCAGCGCCAGATCGACCAGGGGCAGGCGAAAACGCGGCGGCAGCGCGTCGATGTCGTGCATGAGCTTGTTCAGCAATACATATACATCGCGATCGGCGTGGTATTGCAGGTGTTCGAGCTGTTTGACGCGTTGATCGTACTGGCCATCCATGAGCAATCCGTACACCAGCGCACGTGCGCCCCAGGGATCACGCGCGGTGTCCGCCAGCAGTGCTGGCATGGCATTGATCGTGGCGCGGGCCAGTTCGACGTCCTGGTCATTGGGTTCACCAACGCGATCAATGGCCTGTTCCACACCGGCCAGGCCACTGACCGCCGCGCTGGCCGAACCCGCGGCCTGCTCGCGAGGCGCATGGCTAGTGCTGGATGGCAACACGAAACTGCCATCCCAGCCGGGTTCGAGGCGGCGAATGCGCTGTGTAAGCGGCGGATGCGTGGCCCACAGTGACATCAGCCATGACGAGATGCCACTGGCGAAGAAGGCATGGCTGATCTCGCTGGCCGATGGCGCCTGCACATACGAACTGGCGCTCAGTCCGCCGATGCGTTTCAGCGCCCCGGCGATGCCCTGCGGGTTGCGCGTGAACTGAACGGCCGATGCGTCGGCCAGAAACTCGCGCTGGCGGCTGACCGCGGCCTTGATCAGGTTGCCGAAGAATACCCCCAGGTAGCCGATAATCAGCAGGCCTAGACCGACCAGTATGATACCGCCCGCCACACTGCCGCCCTTGCCGGACGAACTGCTGCGATGGCGTACGCCGCGAAACGGCGAGCGGGCGATCTCCCAGCCGATGCGGCCAATCACCAGTATGCCGTTGAGTACACCGATGAGCTGGATGTTGAGGCGCATGTCGCCGTTGAAGATATGGCTGAATTCGTGCGCGATGACGCCCTGTAATTCATCACGGTCGAGATTATCGATGAGGCCCTCGGTCACGCCGATCACCGCATCGCGCGGCGTGAACCCGGCGGCGAAGGCGTTGATGCCGCGTTCGCCCGCAAGCAGGTAAACCGGCGGCGCTGGTGTGCCGGAGGCGATCGCCATCTCTTCCACCACATTGAGTAGCTGGCGCTGCTTGTGATCGCTGGTGTTGCGCTGGACCAGTTGTCCACCCATGGATTCGGCCACCACCTTGCCGCCCCCGCCCAGGCTCATGATCTTGTACAGGCTGCCGGCCAGGATGACGACGGTCACTCCCAGACCGATCAGCATGAAGCTTTGCCAGTCGATGTTTTCAAGCGTTGGCAGTCCTGGCTCGGTCCACTGGCCCTGTATGCCGCCCACCACCAGCATGACGAACAGGTTGGTGACCACGATCATAGCGATCACGGCCAGCGTGAACAGGGTCACCAGCCAGATGCTGTTCTTGCGCGCCTGTTCCTGGTGGCGAAAAAAATTCATGCGCGGATAGCTGCTGGAAACGGGTCTTAGAACGAGACCTTGGGTGCGTCCTGTATGGCCTGGCTGTCGGCGAACTCAAGCAGGGTCGCGTCTTTGGGATGGCCGAAGCTGGCGGCAAAAAACACCGGTGGAAAGGACTGGCGGTAGGTATTGTATTCCATCACCGAATCATTGAAGGCCTGGCGTGCAAAGGCCACGCGGTTCTCGGTGCTGACCAGTTCCTCGGATACCTGCATCATGTTCTGATTGGCCTTGAGATCGGGATAGGCCTCCATGACCACGTTGAGGCGCCCCAGCGCCCCGGCCAGCCCGCTTTCCGCGCCCATCAGTTGTTGCAGGGCGGCCGCATCGCCGGGGTCGGCGGCGGCCCGGTCCAGGCTTTGCGCGGCCTGGTTACGCGCCTGGATTACCGCTTCCAGCGTTTCGCGTTCGTGTTTGAGATAGGCTCTGGCGGTCTCAACCAGGTTGGGGATGAGGTCGTAGCGGCGTTTCAACTGCACCTCGATCTGGGCAAAGGCGTTCTGGAAGCGATTCTTCAGCGTAACCAGCTTGTTGTAGATGGCGATGATGTAGAGCACGATCAGTGCAATGATCACGAGGGTGACAATGGTTGAGATTTCCATGTTTGGGTTCCTGATGGCGGTTTGTTCAAGGTCCTGGGTCAGGCTGCATTTTAGACGATGGGCGGGCGAATGTGATCAAGGGATTGAGCGGAATACTTGATGAAAGTTGGAATTGGTAAGTCTGCTATTGATTTAGGGGTGAGGTTTCACGCGCCTTTATGGTCTGATCGCTGTAGTGGGGGTGTTGCCCGCGCGCGAGGCCCTTTTACGGCGAAAAGGACCGCAAACGCCTTTTCCCAATTGAGCGGCCTGCGGCTCCCCGAAAATCGAGCCATTTGATGGGGCACGGGCCGAGTCGCTCCTGCTCCACGGCCCTCATCGGGCATCCCTGCCCGCTGACCCCATATAATGACTCGATGTTCGGCGCTCAAAAAGGGAAGGAGGAAAGCAGTCGATCCTGAAAACTGAGGTGCACTCGCCTCATAAACTACGTAGAACCACTATTTGTGGCGCGTGAAACTGCTGGCGGTGAAATCAAATAATTCGAGTGATTTTAAAACAGGCATAAAAAAACCGGCCATAAGACCGGTTTTTTAAATCCAGATGGAAAACCTCAGATCACTTGATCTTGGCTTCCTTGTACTCAACGTGTTTACGCACCACGGGATCGTACTTCTTCATCACCATTTTATCCGGTGTGTTCTTCTTGTTCTTGTCGGTGGTGTAGAAATGACCGGTGCCGGCACTGGATACCAGTTTGATCTTGTCTCTCATGATTTACACCTTGACTCCACGTTTACGCATGTCGGCGAGTACCGCGTCGATGCCGTTTTTATCGATGATACGCATGCCCTTGGTCGACAGACGCAGTTTGACCCAACGATTCTCCGATTCAACCCAAAACTTGTGCGTGTGCAGGTTAGGCAGGAAACGGCGACGCGTTTTATTGTGCGCGTGCGAAACATTGTTTCCGGTTATCGGCGCTTTGCCGGTCACTTGACATACCCGGGACATGATATTCTCCGAAATTTGCTGCTCGAAATTACAAGGGCGCGAACTCTATCAGAACAACCTGACCTTATCAACCCGAAATCGCGCTTAAAAGACAGTGCATGCAAGGCCTTGTCCCGGGTGGGTGGATAACGCGGCGATTAAGCTGAATAATACACCCACTTTAGAAGACAGTGACCCACGCGGCATGGACATAGTATTTATCAGAGAACTCGAAATCGAGACCGTCATCGGCATCTATGACTGGGAGCGCAAGATTCGCCAGACCATCAGCATCGACCTGGACATGGCGACCGACATTCGCAAGGCAGCCGACTCGGACCACATCGATGATACTCTGGACTACAAGGCCGTGGCCAAACGCCTGATCGCGTTCGTCGAAGAAAGCCGCTTCGAGCTGGTCGAGTCGCTGGCGGAAAACATCTGCGCCATCGTCATGCATGAATTCAAGGTGCCCTGGGTGCGCCTGACGCTGCATAAACCGGGCGCTGTCAGCGGCTCGAAATCGGTGGGTGTCATCATCGAACGCGGCAATAAAACCTGATATGGCCAGGGTCAGCATCAGTCTGGGCAGCAATATCCAGCGCGAGCGCAATCTTCGCTGTGCGGTCGATGCCCTGCGCGCGCGTTATCCGCAACTTGTCGTGTCACCGGTTTACGAGACCGAGGCCGTCGGATTCGAGGGCGATGATTTTCTCAACCTGGTGGTGGCCTTCGATACCGAAGATGCAGTGCAGGAGATCGCCCGCCAGCTCAAGCAGATCGAGGACAGCATCGGTCGCGACCGCAGTCAGCCGCGCTTCTCGGCGCGAACCATCGACCTTGACCTGCTGACCTACGATCAGGCGGTGATCGACGAGGAGGGCATCCAAGTGCCGCGCCACGAGATTCTTAAGAACGCATTCGTGCTGAAACCCCTGAGCGATATCCTGGGTGATGAATGGCATCCCACTCTGGGTGAGTCCTACCGTGAACTGTGGCTGGCGATGGCGCCGACGGCCGGGCGCATCACGGTTTTTGATCTCAAGCTGGATTGAAAAGCCCGTCTTGAATCGCAAACGGGCCGATCTGGATTCGCCCTGTCAAACCGGTGATCGGACAAACCTCATCGCGCCGCTTACCAGGCGCTGACAAATAGTGACAGCGGCGGCGGGCCTGTTATACTTCGCCGCCTTATTCCTACCGGCCACCGCCATGCCCGAATCCTCCCCTCCCGACAGCTTTAGCGATCTCGGGCTGTCTGCTTTATTGCAAAAAAATCTCAGTGAACTTGGCTACGAGACGCCCACACCGATACAGGCCGCGTGTATTCCCAGCCTGTTGCAGGGCGGCGATCTGATCGGCCAGGCGCAGACCGGCACCGGCAAGACGGCCGCGTTTGCCTTGCCATTGATCGACAAAATCGATGTGCGCCAGCAAGGCGTGCAGTTGCTGGTACTGACGCCGACGCGTGAGCTGGCGATCCAGGTGGCCGAGGCGTTCAAAACCTACGCCCGCCCATTGAAAGATTTTCACGTGCTGCCGATCTATGGCGGCCAGGCCTACCACAACCAGCTGCGTTCGTTACAGCGTGGCGTGCAGGTCGTGGTGGGCACACCCGGTCGTATCATGGATCACATCGAGCGCGGCACCCTGAAGCTGGACAAGCTCAAGGCGCTGGTGCTCGACGAGGCCGATGAAATGTTGCGCATGGGGTTTATCGAGGACGTTGAATGGATTCTTGGGCATACCCCCGAGCAGCGCCAGATCGCGCTGTTCTCGGCGACCATGCCGGAGGCCATCAAAAAGATTGCCGGCACCTACCTGCGTTCTGCCGAGGTCATCAAGGTCGCCAGCCACCGCCATGCGATCAGCCCGATCACGCAGAACTTCTGTACCGTCAACGCGCGCCAGAAGATGGATGCATTGACGCGGATCCTCGAGGTCATCGAGATGGATGCCGCGATCATCTTCGTGCGTACCAAGACTGCCACGCTGGAAGTGGCCGAACGCCTCGACGCGCGGGGTTACCCGGTCGCCGCGCTGAATGGCGATATTCCGCAGAACCAGCGTGAACGCACCATCGAACAACTCAAGTCGGGCAAGCTGGATATCGTGGTCGCCACCGATGTCGCGGCACGCGGGCTGGATGTGTCGCGCATCAGCCACGTCATCAACTATGACGTGCCCAGCGACAACGAAACCTACGTACACCGTATCGGCCGGACCGGACGCGCCGGTCGCCTGGGTGAGGCGATCCTGTTCGTCACGCCGCGTGAACGGCGTCTGCTGAATGGTCTCGAGCGGGTCACCGGGCAACCCATCAAGGCCCTCGAAATGCCCTCGATCGGCCAGATCAATGCGCAGCGCCAGCGCCGTTTTTACGAGCGCCTGAGCCAGTCCATCGAACACGAGGACCTGACGGCCTGCCGTAGCCTGGTGGAAGATTTCATTCGTGAAACCGAGATCGATCCGTTGCAGGTCGCTGCGGCCCTGGCGCGCATGCTGCAGGGTGACTCGCCGTTGTTGCTCAGCGATGAGCCGCGTGGCCGTGGTGGCAAACGCTGGGAGTCGGACGATGGCGGCAAGGCCCCGCGTGAGCGTCCATTCAAGGACAAATCCGGTTCGGACAGGCCATTCAAGGAAAAAGCATCCGGCGACCGGCCGTTCAGGGAAAAGTCGTTCGACGAGCGTCCTTTCAAGGACAGGTCGTCCGACGACAAGCCATTCAAGGAGCGTCCGTTCAGGGAAAAAACCTCTGACGACAAACCGCTGCGCCTGCAAGCACGCCCATTGAGGGAGTTTCCCGACGTGCCCATGCGCCGCTACCGCATCGAGGTCGGCCACGACGACCAGGTCAAACCCGGCAACATCGTTGGCGCCATTGCCAACGAGGGCGAACTCGACAGTTGTTATATCGGCAGTGTCGATATCTATGACGACTTCACCCTGGTCGATCTGCCCGATGGCATGCCCAAAGAGGTCCTCAGTACCTTGCGCAAGGCGCGGGTCGCCGGCAAGCCGATGAACCTGTCGGCGGTGGATAAATCCATGGGCGAAAAGGGCGCGCCGGCCAGGCGCCAGGGCGGTGGCCGCG
>JGI10211J34971_10000066_pt1 | contig 74846 bp, 65 predicted proteins | sample Etolagsediment_FD_34971 | JGI IMG/M metagenome (IMG submission 34971) | reverse complement strand
AAGAAAGCGGCTTTTTCCAGCAGTCGTTTCCGGCCCATCTCCTGAAGGATGGAAAGTCCCGTATCTGCTGAAATATCTGCCGGCTCACAGCTGCTTCGGCTGTTTTCCACCGTGATCTGCTCTTCCGGGATGCGGATCACAGGAATTTTCTGCCGACGTTCATTGCGTACGAAGGTGGACGCATCCCGGTTTCGGAAAACCACGTGCAGAATGACGGTGTTGTAGTCAGGATTATTCTGATGGCCGTGCTGATACCAGTCCTGATTGTCAAAATGCAGCTCGATATCACCGGTCTGAAACACACCGTCTATATAGAGACGGGCGTTGCGGAAGTCCGGTCCATGCACCGGATTATGATCCCCTGGATCGAGTATCTGTATCTCCTCTCCGCCGCAGGCCCGGAAAAACTGTTTCCAGAGATCCCTTCTCCAGAGTGTCTGAAGATATGTCTCGGAAAAATACCTTGGATCCGGTTCGAAGAGACTGCCGTAAAAGGACAGTTCCATAATGAGCCTCCCTGTCTGCTGTATCTGTTTTTCAGATATCAGATAATAGGGAGAACCGCGGCAGGATTCAAATATTTTCTTACACAGGGAAGAATGAAGTCTTCAGAGATCTAAAATTTAATTATTTTTTTCTTCGCAAGGTCAGGGTAAAGCATTTCATAGCAGTCCTGACAGATGCCGTGTGAGAATTCGGCGTCAGTATGTTCCGATATGTATTTTTCCAGCTGTTCATAATAGCCGTCATCATTACGTATTTTTTTACAGCTTGCGCAGATCGGAATAAGACCTTTCAGGCTTTTCACATTATTCAGGCTTTCTCTCAGCTCCAGGATGAGTTTTTCTCTGTCCTTCTCGAGTTTTTCCCGTTCATGCATTTCTGTCTGAAGCAGGCTGCGGGCCTTTTCTATTTCGATGTTCTTTGCCCGCAGCAGACGGTTGTCCCGTTTGCTCTGCCGATACAGGTTCAGGACAAGGACTGCGAGGAGTGCACTGAATATCAGGACGACGACCATGAAGCGGATCCGGCTTTTAGAGCGCTGAAGTTCAAGGACACTGATCGTATTGGCCTGGGCCAGGCGAAGGTTTTCCCTTTCGGCGTTCTCCAGATCATAGGTGGCCTTGAGGGCGAGGGCCATCTTGTTCCGCTCCAGGTTGTCAATACTGTCTTTCAGGGTACGGAATTCACTGCCGAAATCATAGGCTTTATCCAGTTGGCCCTGTATGCGGTAGATGCGGCTCATATCATTGAGGAGGTTTGCCTGGTTCTGCAGCTCATTGAATTCTCTGGCTACAGTGAGGCTGCGCTGAAAATCTGCCATGGCAAGACTGGTGTCCCCGAGGGCAAGCCGGCTGAGTCCCCGGTAGCGGAGTGCGGTTGCGAGTCCGCCTCTGGCTAACATATTCTCGCGGAGCTCCACACTGCGGGACAGCTCATTGATGGCCGTTTCATAGTGGCCCATGGAATAATGGATCCTTCCGATTCCGGTATAGCCATCGGCAATACTCGAGGGAATATTGATCCTGAGACGCATGGCTAGGGCTTTCCGGTGATAATCCAAAGCCAGATCATAATTTCCCAGCAGACTGTGAATATCACCGAGCTGACCGTAGCAGATCATGATCCCGGCACTGTCGGATGTAACCTTCACCATGCCCTGATAAATTGAGAGCGCTTTTGTAGCGTATTGAAGCGCCTTGTCCAGGTCGCCCAGGGTACGATAAAGCATCGTAATGGAAAAATTCAGCCAGCCCAGTCCTTCGTCATAACCGACATCCTCGTAAATTCTGGATGTGGCTATAAAGAATTCCAGAGCTTTGTCATAATTGGCCCACTGACGATAGCTGTTGCCGATATTATTGTAAGCGCGTCCTTCCTCAAGCCGGTTGCCAAGTGCCCGGTGCAGATCCGCGGCTTCCCGGAACAGTTTAAATGCCTCGGTCTGATATCCCTGGTTCCATAGAATATTTCCCAGCCTGTTCTTCGCAAAGGCGATCGCTGAACTGTCGCCGATTTCTTCCCTGACAGACAGGGCATTTTCCATGTAATACCTTGCGGAATCATACTCAACGGTGCGGAAAAAGATAAATCCAAGGCTGTACAGAGCATCAGAATACAGGAGACGGTCTCCGGATGTCTCAGCAATTCTGATCGCAGACCGGCTGATGTCCAGACTGAGTTCTTCATCGCTTCCATAGAGGAGCTGTGCCTGCTCTGTCAATTCCTTCACCTGTGCAGCAGGATCCATCTGCCTCACACGGTTGAGAATATCATCTGCTGTCTGTGAATAGACAGTCATGCTTATCATGAGGCTTATTAGAAGGGTTTTGATCATAACTATTATGAATTTAAGACATGGATTCTTTATTGCAAATGATAATATGGAGTACGAAGGCTTATGAAGCTCCGAATTTCAGGAATTTAGGGTTTGAAGCAGAAGGAAATTTTACGAACTTTGAGGCCGCAGACAGGGGAGCAGACAGTCATGTACATACAGGCTTTGGCCAGCGGAAGCAAAGGAAACAGCTATCTGGTGGGAAGCGATAGGACGGCTTTCCTTGTGGATCAGGGACTCAGTGCGCTGCAGCTGACGCGGAGGCTTCAGGATGCCGGCATGAGCCCCGGGGAGCTGCAGGCAATCTTTGTGACCCATGAGCACGGCGATCACATCCGGGGAATCCGGGTGCTGGCGGCCCGGCATGACATCCCCGTATATGCCAGTCAGCCGCTTATGAGTGTCCTGAAGGAAAAGGGTGCGCTGGAAGGTGTGAAGCGGCTCCGTGTTTTTGAAAAGGGAGACACTGTACAGATGGGAGATCTGGAACTTCAGCCGTTCTCAGTAAGCCACGATGCGGTAGATCCGGTGAACTATCTAGTCCGGCATGGCGATCTGCAGGCTTCCATCGTAACCGATCTGGGTTTTGTCAGCCATCTGGTGAGAGAGAAAGTAAGGGCATGCCGCTGGCTTTATCTGGAGTCAAATCATGATCTGAAGATGTTGAGACAGGGTCCCTACCCCCTGGATCTTCAGAGAAGGATACGGGGCCGTCAGGGTCATCTCAGCAACGAACAGGCACTGGACCTTCTTGAGGAGCTGCTGCCGGGAGAGATGCTTCAGGGGGTTTCCTTTATTCACCTGAGTGAAGAGAATAACGACCCGTCCCTGCTCAGGGATGAGCTGCAAAGCAGATTGGAAACAATGGGAAAAAATATTAACTTTGAAATATGCACACAGCATTCCATTGCCGAGAGGCGGAAGATCTCATAATATCGGATTAACAGGAAGGGAATACAGATGAAAAGCCGTTTTTTACTTCTGTCTGTTCTTGTCCCGGCGCTGATCATGTTCAGCAGCTGCGGCGGAAGCCAGGAGAAAAAGGACTACGAAGCTGCACAGAAAAGCAGAGATATCCAGCAGATGCAGAATTTTATCAACAGTTATCCGGAAGGACAATATGNTATGGACATGGGAAAGGAAATAGAGAAGACGGAATTTGAGAGCTGTGAGACAGTCTTTGATTATGAAGCATTCGCCGAGAAATATCCACAGTCGGTGTTCCTGCGGGATGCATCTTATCGGAAGGCTGCACAGGCAATCGGGGACATACGCGCGGTCCTGGATAAAAATGCAGTGGACGCCGTTCTGGCTGAGGTGGCGATGACCCCTGCGGAACCGGTTGCTGAAGACGAGACGGCAACGATCGAAACTCCTTTCGGAAAAATGACGGTTCGCTTTTTTACAGAGGAAGCCCCGAATCACGCAGCAAATTTTAAACGCCTTGCAAAAGCCGGATATTATAACGGCACTACTTTTCACAGGATCATTCCGGGTTTTGTCATTCAGGGCGGAGACATTCTCAGTCGCGATGACAACCGCAATAATGACGGGACCGGCGGTCCGGGTTATACCGTGGACGCAGAATTCAACAGCATACACCACCGAATGGGGATACTCAGTATGGCGCGGGCCATGGACCCCAACAGTGCCGGATCTCAGTTCTTTGTCTGTGCCGGAGATATCCCTCATCTCGATAATAAGTACACGGTCTTCGGTGAGGTGACCGAAGGTCTGGAAGTCATTGAGCGGATTGTCAATCAGCCGCGGGATCAACGGGACAATCCGAAGGCGGCGATCCCGATGTATGTGTATATGAACTGATGTATATGTGAACTGAGCTTCCTTTCTTTGGAAGCAGCTCTGCGTTCAGAATACACACAGACGTTTGAAGTCTCTGTCGGTTTCAATCTAATTTTAAGAGGATGATCATGANGAAACTGGGAGTTGCGCTCGGCGGCGGCGGAGCGAGAGGCATTGCCCATATCGGAGTGCTTCAGGCCCTTGAGGAGGAGCGGATCCCGATACATGTTTTGAGCGGGACCTCAGCCGGCTCCATTGTGGGGGCACTGTATGCCCGTCACCGCAACAGTGTCAAGGTGCGGAAGCTGTTTCTGGAGTTTATGGAGACAGATGCCTTCAAACGTATGGGTTTTTCCCGTCTGGAGGTGGACAGCCCGGTGGAGCCGGGTTTTCTCGATCAGTTCAGCAAGATCATCAAAGGCCGGCTGGTCTTTACGATGCGGACTCTGAAAACGGGTCTTATCAGTCGGGAGAAGATGCATCAGTTCATTCGCACCGCTTTGACAGGTATCGAATTCAGGGATCTTCAGCTGCCCTTTGCGGCCTGTGCCGTGAATCTGCTCAGCGGGGAGGGACATTATTTTACGGAAGGGGATCTGGTGGACGCTGTTCAGGCATCCTCTTCAATTCCCGGCTGGGTAGAGCCGGCCGAGATCGGTGGAGAGCCCTATATTGACGGGATCATGTACGAGAGTGTCCCGGTCAACGCCTGCTATCAGCTGGGAGCCCGGAAGGTTCTGGCGGTGGATGTGACACGCAGAAATCTGGACAGTCTGCCCATCAGCAATGCGGTGGAGATTCTGGGACGCTCGGAACATATACTGAAGAACCATCTCACCGACCTGATCTGTGCCACAGCCGATCTGTCGATTCATCCTGACACCCGGGGTTATGAGTGGTATCAGTACAGTCATTTTGAAGAGCTGATGTATGAAGGCCGGCAGGCTGTGCGCAGCAATATCCGGGAGATCCGGGCTCTGCTTAGATAAGCTCTGAAGACAGTTATCCTTTTAAGATTTTGGCATTTTCAACAGGATGCGGAGGGCATCGTCTTCCGCGGAGGGAACATTTCTCATAGGCATGCTTTAAAAGGGTCAAAATAAAGGATGACAAAATGAAAATAAAAATATTCAGCCTCGTATTGATCCTGTTTTCCCTTGCGGCGCAGGCCCAGGCAAATGCTCTTCAGGCCCTGAGCCGTGAGATTGCCGATGTGACAGAAAAAGTGAGCCCNTCGGTTGTGACCATCACAGCGGAAAAGGTCATGAAAGCCGGAACACCTTTTGATGAATGGCATAGTGACTTTTTCTTCAATCCGCCGCGCAGCCCCAGAGAATACCGTTCTCAGGTTCTGGGCAGCGGTGTGATCGTGGACAGGGGAATTATCATAACCAACAATCATGTCATAGAGAATGCGGAAGAGATCACGATCCGTCTCAGTGACCGACGGGAACTGAAAGCGACCCTTGTAGGAGCAGATCCGAAATCGGATGTGGCAATTCTCAGGACCGAGGAAAAGGATCTCCCGGTTATAGAGATCGGGGATTCGGAGCAGATACGGGTCGGTGAATTTGTCTTTGCCATCGGTTCTCCTTTCAGCAACAACCTGAATTCCACCATTACCTTCGGTATTGTGTCTGCTTTAGGGCGCAGTGCCGTGGGAATCGTCGAATACGAGGATTTCATCCAGACTGATGCTGCCATCAACCCCGGGAACAGCGGCGGTGCACTGATTGATGCTGAAGGGAAACTGATCGGCATCAACACCGCCATTGCAAGCCGCAGCGGAGGCAATCAGGGCATCGGTTTTGCGATACCTGTCAATCTTGCCATGAGGAATATGCGGGATATCCTGGACAACGGCCGGGTGATCCGGGCCTGGATCGGTGTGCAGATTCAGGAGCTGGACCAGGATATTGCCAACAGCCTGGGCATGAACGATGTGAACGGTGCCATGATCGGAGAAGTTGTGGAGGACAGTCCCGCCAAGAAAGGCGGACTCAGTGCCGGCGATATCATCCTCAAGGTAAACGGGGATGTGATAAAAAGTGCATCCGATCTGAAGATGAATATCTCGACCCGGCGACCGGGGGACAAGGTGAAGCTGCAGCTGCTCAGGGACGGGAAAGAGATCAGTGCCACGGTGAAACTTGAGGAGCTTCCGGAAAATGTCAACCGCAGGGAGGACTCGGAGGAGGCCGGCGGGGAGCTGGGAATCTCCGTGAAAGATCTGAGTGATGAACTGAGGTCGCAGTACCGTCTTGATGAGGACGCGGCAGGGGTCCTGATCAGCTCGGTTGAGAGAAATTCAGAAGCAGCGAAAAAAGGGATGCTGCCCGGCATGCTTATCCTCAAGATCGGCAGTGAGGCGATCAGCAGTGTCAGAGATTATCGCCGGGAGATGCGGGCTTATGACAGCGGAGATGCTCTCCTCTTTTTTGTTGAATACAGAGGCAGTAAACGCTTCATCGGGCTGACACTCCCCTGATCAGCTGCTGAATACCCTGTAAGGGCACCCTTTCGGGTGCCTTTTTTTTATTTTAAAAGGCACATTTTCAGTGTATTTTTGGGCTTATGGACAGACGTGTTTACCCTGCTTATCCGCTGGATATGACCACTAGGGAGGCTCTGGGGCATATTGCCGCTGCCCTTCCCTCGCTGATAAAGCTTCTGTATCGACTGATACGGGACCCGCAGGTACCGCTGGCAGTGAAGATCTGGATCGGCGGCACAGCGCTGTACGTCATTTCCCCCCTCAACTTCAGCCCATCGCGGGACAGCATTCTGCCCTTTCGTGTCCTGCGCTATCTGGATGACATAGTACTGATCCTTCTGACACTGCAGAAAACATTCAGCAAAACACCTTTTGAGATCCTGCAGAAGCACTGGGATTACAGCATGCCCATTGATCAGTGGAACGATGTGGTGTTCAAAGTATACAGCGACTTAAAAAACGCCGTTTGAAATCGGAGAGGAGCATAGAGATCATGTCAAAAACTTTTTCTGAACTGGTGGTAGAAGGCCCTTTCATGCTTGTAAAAGGCTTTCTCATGGGCTATAAATACTCATGCCGAAAGGACCTGGCATATTTTTTTCATCGGAAGGCCGGCATACGCCGTGAAACGCTGAAGGATGTCCTTCAGGAATATTTTGAGCTGGACAGTGTGACGCACCTCTGCATTGAGGACGAAGCCTTCGACGGATTTTCAAAGGCCGTGGCGGATGCTGAGGAGGTCATCAGGCTGAAGATCCGCAGCCGCCGTGAGATCGAGGGCGCCCGATTCAGTTTTCATTTCGAAGTGTTCAACAGGGATCATGCCCGCACGGTGCGGGAGCTGGTGAACAGCATGCCTGAGACGCTGCGGCTTGAACAGTTCAAGGAAGATGAATACGAAAACAGTGAAGGCAAAGGGATTGAACTCTATGCTCCCCTGCATGACTACGGATATTCAGGTCGAGGCGCTGTAAACGGAGAGTTTTCCGATCTGATCGAGCTCTACCGACGTTTCAGCAACAGCGGACTGGTGGAGGCAGGATCTGTTCAGCTGGTACTGAAAGACTGATGGCGGCACATATCGAAAAAGAGCTACAGCGCAGCAGCGGACTTCTGATGCACATTTCATCTTTGCCGGGATACTGGGGCGGCGGAGATCTGGGTCCCTCCGCCTATACATTTGTGGACATGCTTGCCTCCTCCGGTCAGAAACTGTGGCAGATACTGCCTCTGACCATACCTGACATGACCGGTTCACCCTATTCCTCCTATTCTGCCTTTGCACAGCATACGGGCTTTGTTTCTCCTGAACTGCTGAGGCGTGAAGGTCATATCAGTGATGAGACCCTGTCATCTCTGGAAAAGGACAATCCTGATCCTTCAGTCCGCAGGGCGGCACTTATCCGTCTGCTCAGCCGCGACAGCCGTTTTATGTCATCTGTGTCTGAGGACATGGAGCGTTTTCAGAAGGAAGAGGCACACTGGCTGAACGATTTCGGTCTTTTCACATCCCTGATGTGGCATCTCGGGCCGATCTGGACAGACTGGCCTGATATGTATCGGGACCGGGATCCGCAGGCACTCTCCGGCTGGCAGCGGGAGCATGCCGGGGAGATCCTCAGCATCGCCCTTGGGCAGTATCTTTTCAGTCGTCAATGGGATGCGCTGCATCGCTATGCCGCAGAAAAAGGTATCCTGATCATCGGCGATATACCGATTTTTGTTGCTCATAATTCTGTGGATGTCTGGGCCCACCGGGACATTTTCAAGCTCGATAAAAAGGGTTTTCCCACCGTGGTGGCCGGGGTGCCGCCGGATGTCTTCAGTGAAACGGGGCAGCTCTGGGGCAATCCGCATTACCGCTGGGACAGGCTCGACGAACTGAACTACCGCTGGTGGTTTGACCGCATCGAACACCTTCTGGATAAAGTGGATTATCTTCGTCTCGACCATTTCAGAGGTTTTGAGGCCGCCTGGGAGATCCCCTTCGGCAATCCGACAGCAGAACAGGGGGAATGGGTCAAGGGCGGCGGTCAGAAATTCTTTGACAGTTTCCGAAACACCTTCGGTCAGCCGCCGATCATCGCCGAAGACCTGGGAATAATTACCGAAGAGGTGGAGTTTCTCATGGACCGCTACCATTTTCCCGGGATGAAAATTCTTCAGTTTTCCCTGGACAGCGGGCCTGACAACAGCTTTCTTCCCTGGAATTACGGGGACGGACACTGTGTTGTCTACACCGGGACGCACGACAACAACACCCTTGCCGGATGGTATCAGACTGCCTCTGAGACAGAACGCAGCAATCTGGCGGAATATCTCGGCATTGAGGGCCCAGATATCGTATGGCCGATGATAGAAACCGCCCTGAAAAGTCCTGCAGTATGGGCCGTTTTTCCGACGCAGGATCTCCTGGAACTGGGAGTTGAGGCCAGAATGAACCTTCCTAATACTACAGAGGGAAACTGGAACTGGCGCATGGAGGACCTGAGTCCTCTGAAGAAGGCACTGGGCAGACTGTCTGAATTGTGCTCAGACTACGAAAGATAGATTTGAATAATGTGATTTAAGTTTGTATATTTTCGGCACAGGCGCAGCCTGGTGAAATAAACAAAGAGGGAGCGATGAAGACACTGTTTAAAATGATGTTATCAGTTTCAGTTCTGATGGTGGGTCTCAATGCATTTGACAGCCATGCGGACTATGTAACAGGACCCTTTGACAGCGGCAAGGAAGTGACTGAGGCCTGTATCATGTGCCATGAGGAGGCGGCACACAGTTTTCTGGAATCGGTTCACTGGACCTGGAAAGATGCCTCTAATACGGTGACACGTGACGGGCAGACCATGGTTCTCGGAAAGCAGACGGTCGTGAATAATTTCTGCATCGGTCTGGAGAGCAACTGGCCGCGCTGCACCAGCTGCCATGCGGGATACGGCTGGCAGGACCATGATTTTGATTTTACTGATGTGGGGAATATTGACTGTCTTGTCTGCCATGAGAGCACCGGCAGCTATGTCAAAACTCCGACGACAGCCGGCCTGGAAGCTCCCGGGCTGGATCTGGAGAGCATTGCTCAGTCTGTGGGTCCCACAAGTAACAGGACCTGCGGATCCTGTCACTTTTACGGCGGCGGCGGAAACAACGTGAAGCACGGGGATCTGGACAATGCTATCCTCACAGCCTCCCGCAGCCTTGATGTACACATGAGTTCAGACGGCGGCGATCTGCAGTGTACGGCCTGTCACAAAACGAAGGATCACAATATTCCCGGGACGGCATTGAGTCTGAGCGTACGCCGGAGTGATCTCGTGCAGTGTGAAAACTGCCATTCATCCAATCCGCATGAGAGCGAGACACTCAATACGCATTATCGTTCAGTGGCCTGTCAGACCTGCCATATTCCTGAATTTGCCAGGGCGAATCCGACGAAGCTGCGCTGGGACTGGTCCACTGCGGGGCAGGATCTGCAGGCGGAGACAGACCGCTACGGGAAAGCGGTTTTTGATAAGAAAAAGGGAACTTTTGTCTGGGGAAAAGACGTACAGCCGACCTACGCCTGGTACAGCGGTGAAAGTGAGCGGATGGTTCTCGGAGACAAGGTGATCTTTGACGATGTCAACTATATCAGCAGACCGGTTGGAAACATGGAGGATACCAAGAGCAAGATCTATCCCTTCAAGATACACAGTGGAAAGCAGGTTGCAGACAAAAAGTATGAATATCTTCTGACTCCGCAGCTGTGGAAGGGATTCTGGAGTCATTTTGACTGGCAGAAAGCCCTGACNGCCGGGGCAGCGGACGGACACCTGCCCTACAGCGGTGAATACGGCTTTGTTGAGACAGTGATGTACTGGAAGATCAATCACATGGTCGCTCCGAAGGAGGAATCCCTGCAGTGTGTTGAATGTCACGGACCGCGGCAGACGCGTATGGACTGGGTGGCTCTGGGATACGAGCGGGGGGATCCGCGAAAATTCGGCGGACGCTTCAGCCATGCCCGGAACTGATCCGGACAGCAGTCAATAGAGCTTTGATAAAAAGGCACCTTTGACGGTGCCTTTTTTTATGGAAACAGCTTTAATTTATTCGGCTGTCTGATGATGTATCATCTGTCTGCTACCTGTCTTCTGCAGGGGAGAAAATTTTCTTTTCAGTTGAAAATAATTCTTGAAAGAATGCGGGAAATGAGTATAAATTAGGGAAACGATATATACGGAGTGCGTTTACTATGTCCGACGCTATGACCGAAAAGATCTTCAGCCATCTGGACCGCAGTCTTGGGAGAAGCGGTCTGGTATTTTTTACAGTGGATGGTCTTTCGAGGGAGTTGAGAATGAGTAAAAAAACCGTTTACCGTCGCTGGAGCAGCAAGGAGGCACTGATCAGGGACTATCTGTTTTCCAGGATTCACAGTCACAAGAGGGCCATTGATGCGCTGATTCTGGAGGATCGGGGGGATCTGGACACCTTTATGAAGGTGCTGATGATCCTTGTGCAGCGGATGATGCCGCTTATTCTTCCGCTGATGCCTGATCTGCAGCTGCATTACCCCGGCATCTGGGATGACGTGCTGGCTTTTCGGCGGGTGGCACTGGCGGACATACTTCAGATCCTGAAGAAACTGGAGCGCAGGGGTTTGACAAATGCGCAGGTGCCTGCGGAGCAGATGGTCTATATTCTGCTCAATATTATTCAGAGTACGATTCAGCCGAATTTTTTCACAGAGGGACAGTATTCTCCGAGGGCACTGCTGATCTCAACGCTCCGCATTCTACTGGAGGGCTGCTTCACCGAAGAGGCATACAGCAGGATAGAGTTGATGTTCCAAACCATTGAAAGAGAGGAGAGGCCGCTTTGAAACGCTTCATTCTGAATCAGTCCTTATCTCATCCGGTCCGCAGTGTGATACTTTCAGTCGTTCTGACCCTGCTGATGGGACTTGGTATCCCTTATGTCAGCATCGATGATGATCTCATGCGCCTGATCCCGGACAATATTGAAAGCCGGGTTCTCTGGGAGCATATTGAGGAGGAGTTCGGCAGTACAGATTTTATGTATGCGGCCCTCGGCAGCGGAGCATCAAGTGCCCTGACGCCGGAGACAGTGGAAAAGCTCCGGGTGATCAGCGGGGAGCTGGAGGACCTGCCGGAGGTGGAGGAGGTGATCTCCATGGCCACGATGAAAAAGATTGTCAGTGAGGACGGTTTCATGGTCGTCAGTGATCTGGTTCCGGACGGTGCCCTGAGTGAACAGGATATGGCGGAGATCGGGGACTATCTCAGGAGCAATGAGTTGAGCTCCCGGCGCAGCCTGAGCCGTGACGGCCGCTACATTAATATTATGGTGCGCCCCGCGACCTCTGTGTCGCAGAGCCGTTTTGCCACGGCGGTTCTCGAAGTGATAGAAGCTCACAGGGACGGCTTTGAGGTACACTATGGCGGGATGGCCTATATTACTGGTGAGGTTCCGAAACTCATGCTGAAGGATGTGAGTATCCTGATGAGGGCAGCGATCCTGATCATGATCGTCCTTCTTTATGCGAATCTGAGATCCTTTCCCGGTCTGATGATGATCCTGATCACCATTGTTCTGTCTGCTGCCTCCATGATGGGGTTTCTAGGCTGGATGTACCGGTTCAGCGGCGGCAGTGATGAATTTGTCTTTTCTCTGCTCAATTCATCCATGCCCATTATCATCCTTACGATCACCAACAGCTACGGCGTGCATGTTCTGACACATTTCTTTCGAAATATGAGAAAATTGAAAGACCGTCATCGGGCGGTGGAAGAAACGATCGGGAACCTGATACTGCCAATTTTCATGGCGGCGATAACCACTGTCATTGCCTTCATGACCCTGATCTTTGCACCGATCAAACCGATGATGGGCTATGGTCTGGCGATCAGCGTGGCTGTGCTCTGGGGGCTGATGCTCAGTATAGTTCTGATCCCCTCATTGATCATTCTGTTTCCCTGGAAGGAAGGCAACAGGGCCATGACCCGTGCCAGCCTGCTTGAGAAGGTGATCAATGCATTTTCCAGCCATGTACTGGCTCACCCGGCAAAGTATTTCAGTTTCGGACTGATGGTGGTCGCCCTGAGTGTATACGGCATCACCCTGATCAACGTGGAAGTGAACATCATGGATTTTCTTAAACCGGGGAACAGTATACGCGAAAGCATGGACTTTCTGGATGAACACATGACCGGTTCGATGAATATGGCCATGAAGATCGAAGGAGACATGCTGGACCCAGCCCTGCTCAAGGAAGTGGAGGCCCTGCAGGAGTTTATCGCTCAGAATCCGGAGGTCACGCTCACAGCTTCGATTGTGGACGTGGTGAAACAGATGCACCGAGTGGTCATGGACGATGATCCCGCCTATGAGAGTATACCCGATGAAGCTGACAAGGTGGCCAATCTCTTCACTCTCTACAGCATGAGCGGTGATCCGGATGACTTTTCGGCCCTGCTGGACTATGACTATCAGAATGCTCTGGGCATGGTGCAGCTCACTACGATCAGTACGAAAAAAATCATTCGTATGCTGGAGGATATTGAGACATACCTCGCAGAACATGTGGATGCTGAACGGACTCAGATCCGGCTCACAGGCCTGATGGTCTTTCTGAAGGATTTTGCCGCTCTGGTGATCCGAAGCTCCATGATCAGCATCATTGCCTCGGTGTTTCTGATTTTTGTGGTGGCATGGATCTTTTTTCGCCATTATTCCTGGGGACTCGTCGCCATTCTGCCCCTGACTGCCGCAGTACTTCTGAATTTCGGGCTGATGGGCTATTTCGGTGTCAACATGAATCATGTGATCTCACTGCTCACCTCCATCATTATCGGGGTCGGTGTTGATTTTGCAGTGCACTATATTGCCCGGTTCAGACTTTTTGCCGCCCAGGATCCGGATGACCCGGAGTTGAGTCTGAAAACAGCAAGAGATGTGGGTTATCCCATCGCCCTGGATGTTGTGAGCAATCTGGGCTTTGCCGCGCTCCTCTTTTCCCTGCTCAGGCCTCTGAACTATATGGGGGGACTCAGCCTCTTTGCGATGTTCTCCAGCAGTTTCGGAACCCTGATTCTGCTGGCGACGGCCATTGAACTGTGGAAAAAACCGCTGCTGCGCATTATTGAAAAGGAAAGGAAATCAATATGAGAAAAGTACTCTATACTGCAGCTGTCCTGGTTTTCAGCATGGGTTTCGTCCATGCTCAAAGTGGACGGGACATTGCAGAAAAGATGGATAGCGTAGACCGACCGGCGGATATGGCCTCAAACTCCACTCTGGTCCTGACCAATGCCCGGGGGAAAACGCAGGAAAAGACCATCCGAAGCCTTTCCGCGGAGGACAACAGCAGACAGATCATCTGGTTTCTGGCACCGGCCAGAGACAAAGGCGTGGCCTTTCTGAAGATCGAGCACAGCGACGCAGAGGACGATATGCTGCTCTGGCTTCCGGCATTCAAAAAAGTACGCCGTATAAAAAGCAGCCAGAAAGGCGAATCCTTTATGGGCAGTGATATGAGTTATGAGGATATGACCAGCCGGGAACTGTCGGAATACAGCTATGAACTCCTGGGAGAAGAGACTCTGGACGGGCGGCTCTGCTGGCTGCTGCTGTCGATTCCGGATGAAGCCGTTGAAAGCAGCTACAGCCGCATTGTAAGCTGGGTTGAAAAGAGCAGCGCCCTGCCGCTGAAGGAGGAGTTCTATGACAGGGCTGGCACTCTTTTCAAACGCAAGACAATCGTCTACAAAAGAGTGGAATCCTATGTCCTTCCTTCGGAGATCTTTATGGAGGATCTGCAGAATGGTAGCAGCACCCGGCTGAGCATCACTGAGCAGGAGGTGGACAAGGGCTACGGGGAGGATGTGTTCCAGGAAAAGAATCTGAGCCGAAGGCCGATGTAAGGGAGACTGAGAATGAAGCAAATGCCGCCCCTGATCAAAGCCGGTTTTTTTACACAGTTCACACTGCTACTCTGCATCCTCAGTCCGGTCTGGCTAAGTGCCCAGCTATCCTGGGATCTGGAAATCAGCCCTCTGTATCGACTGCAGATTCACGATGGAAGTGAACTGCAGCTCCCCGTACGGACAGCACAGGCGGGTCTGAACTGGAGCGGACGGACCTTTGAACTGCATCTGAACACAGACCTGCAGACCCGCTGGCAGGATCCGGACATGACGGAAGCGGGCCTTCGGGAATTCTATCTGCATGCCTACCCCTTCTTCGGCGAAGTCCGGCTCGGCCGGCAGATCCTGGCCTGGGGCTATGCCGATCAGAACAATCCCACCGACAACATCAATCCCTACAATTACTACTATCTTTTCGGACTGGGTATCGAACGAAAAGAGGCGGTGAATGCCCTAAGTGTCACCGTGGACCTCAATGTTTTCAGTCTTCAGGCTGAAATAAACGAACATAAAGCGAACATATTTCCCTGGGATGAAGCAGATTTTCCGATTCAATTCCCTCCCGAGGCCGACCCCCGGGGAAGGAGCAGAGACCCGGAGCAGCCCTGGGAATCAGGACTCAGACTCCGCTTTCCTGCAGGCGGCTGGGACCTGAGCCTGTCCTACCGCAGAGGATATGACAAGACCGCAACTCCCGTACTGCTGACCTATCTGCCGCCGAATCTCGTTTTCCCGCCGGATAATATCCTGTTCGGCTACAGGCGCACACAGACCCTGGGCATGGATGCCGTCGCTTTTATTATGAATGCCACGCTCCGGGCCGAGGCAGCCTGGTTCCGTACTGAAAACGAGCACAATACAGATGCCGTCTGGAACTATCTTATCTCCAGCAGGGCAGATTATCTGCAGTATATCCTGCAGCTGGAGTACGATCTGCCTCTGGAGCTCAGTTTCAGCGCACAGTATCTGGGACACAGCATACAAAAGGCGGAAGGCGTCAGTCTCAACGACCTGCGCACAGCTCTCATGGATGCCATCCTGAACGGTGCTCCGCTGAACTTGACTGAGTCAGATATGAAGACTCAACTGCAGATCGCATCAGGATCCCCCCTACACAGTTTTTTAGAATCCGCCGCCGTACTCAGTCTGTCCCGCAGCTTCCTGAACGACAGGCTCAATCTGAAGGGTGCGGGTATCATCAACCTTAAGGAAAGCGGACAGATCTACAGTATGTCGGCTGACTATTATCTCAACGACTGGCTTCAGCTCGAACTCTTCAGTTCTTTGATCCGCAGTGCCTCCGCAGAGGATACAAACTTTTTTAAGATGATGGAGGACTTCTCCCACATCGGCCTGGGCTTAAGTATGCAGTTTGCATCATTCTGAGCCCTGCTGTTCCGCAGTGAAACAGTTAGCTGTGGTCTGATTGTATAAATATCCGTAAATTCATGGTCCCAAGAATAAGGAGAAATCATGAAAATACTGATTACAGACGGACTCAGCGACCAGGGACAAAAGATGCTCCGGGAAGCAGGGCTGGATTTCCATATTGAACATTTTGATCCTCAGACTCTGCTGAAAGTGATACCGGACTATGAGGCCATTCTCGTACGCTCGGCGACCACGGTGACCCGCGAAGTCATTGAGGCCGGCAGAAAACTCAGAGCCATNGCCCGCGGCGGNGCCGGCATCGATAATATCGACCATGTTTACGCAGCCTCCAGGGGCATCCCTGTTCTGAACACCCCCGGTGCCAATTCCGCATCGGTTGCAGAACTNGTGCTGGCCCATCTTTTTGCTCTCGCCCGCTTTCTGCCAGCATCGAAGCTGTCTCTTCCTGAGGGCCGATGGGAGAAAAAGTCCTACAAGGGTTTTGANCTGGAAGGACGGACGCTGGGCATCGTGGGCTTTGGGAAGATCGGTCAGATTCTGGCTTCAAAAGCCCTGGCCCTCGGTATGAAAGTCCTGGCTTTTGATGTTGCAGACATAAAAACAGATCTGCCGCTGGAGTTCACGAGCTTTGAGGACCTTCTGCGCAGGTCGGATGCCGTCAGTCTCCATGTTCCTCGTCAGTCCAAAGCGCTTATCGGCGTGGATGAACTGGCAATGATGAAGACAGGTGCTGTTCTGATCAACTGTGCCCGGGGCGGCGTTGTGGATGAAGACGCTGTGCTGCATGCTCTGAATAGCGGCAAACTCTGGGGTTTGGGAACAGATGTTTTCACTGAGGAGCCCATCAGAAATCTAGAGCTGGCCGCCCATCCCAGAGTTTCAGCCACACCCCATATCGGCGCCTCCACTGAGGAGGCCCAGGACAGGGTCGGGACGGCCATTGCGGCGAAGCTGATTCAGACCCTCCAGCCCTGAAAGAATACAGCCGGCTTTCCCTCTCCGGATACACATTTATCTGTGCAGGAAAAAGCAGTCGGTACAGAAATACAGGAAAAATAAAAGGATCTGCTCATGGTAATGATCAAAGGATTCCGGGCCCTGCGCCCCAGGACCGACCTGGCGAAACGTATCGCCTCGAGACCCTATGATGTTCTGAATTCGGAGGAAGCCCGGCTGGAGGCGAAAGGGAATCCCTACAGCTTTCTGAGAGTGGTGAAAAGTGAGATCGATCTGCCGCAGGAAACCGGACACTACGATCCCATCGTCTATCAGAAGGCAGCCGATAATCTGCAGATGATGATCGAAGAAGGCTGGCTTGTTCAGGAACAGTCGGATGCAATGTATGTCTACCGGCAGATCATGGACGGCCACAGTCAGTACGGCCTGGTGGTCTCTTCTTCAGTGCAGGATTATCTGGATGGCAGGATAAAGATCCACGAGCTGACCCGTGAACTGAAGGAGAAAGACCGTATTACCCATGTGGATACGGTGAATGCCAATACCGGTCCTGTCTTTCTGACCTATCCTTCACGACCTTCCATCGACACCCTCATAGCCGAAGCTGTGCAGAGTGAAGCGGTATATGACTTCAGTGCCGACGACGGCATTCAGCACACCGTGTGGGTCATCCGCGACGAGGGACTGCAGCAGCGTCTCCGGGAGGCCTTTGCCGCATTGCCTGCAAGCTATGTGGCCGACGGGCATCACCGCAGCAAAAGTGCTGCGATGGTCGGGAAAATGAGAAAAGACCGAAATTCTGAGCATTCCGGCGAAGAGGAGTACAACTGGTTCCTGTCTGTTCTCTTTCCTCATGATCAGTTGATGATCCTGGATTATAACCGGGTGGTCACGGATCTGAACGGCCTGAGCAAAGCCGCCTTTTTCAAGGCATTGAATAAACACTTCGACGTCAGTGAATGTGCTTCAGCAGATGAGGCCAGACCCCGGCAGAAGGCTGATTTCGGTATGTATCTGGAAAAACAGTGGTATCGTCTCAGGACGCTGACGGGCGCCTATGACCCGGCAGATCCTGTCAAATCTCTGGATGTCAGCATTCTAGGAGACCATGTCCTCCACAGTGTCCTCGGGATAGGAGATATCCGCAGCGATGAACGTATTGATTTTGTGGGCGGTATCCGGGGACTGTCTGAACTGGAGAAACGAGTTGACAGCGGTGAGATGGCTGTCGCCTTTGCCCTCTATCCCACGGCCATCGAGGAACTGATGTCTATCGCGGACAGCGGCAGGATCATGCCGCCGAAATCCACCTGGTTCGAACCCAAGCTGCGCAGCGGTCTTCTGATCCACCTTCTGGATTGATCCGGGGGCTCCGGGAAAAGTATCCGGGTTCGAAGACAGTCTTTTCAGGGACTTATAAAAAATCCAGCATAAAACACAACAGCCCGGTCTGCGCCGGGCTGTTGTGATATATCGGATCTATATTAAGAGCTGATCCTACTTTAGGTACAGCTTTACATCCAGCGTAAAAATGTCCTCGATGGTCTTGTCTCCGAGATTGTCAAAGAAGCTGCTGCTGCCGTAGCGGACATTATATCGGCTGCGGTCCACAGAAATACGGCTCCGGTAGTAGTCGTCAACTTTTTCCACAGTGAAATTAACAGGGTGGGTCTGCCCTTTAATGGTCAGGTCTGCGCTGACCTCCGCCTTGTTTTTTGCATAGGTGTTCACCTTTGTGATATTCAGACGGCTTTCGCTGTGATCGGCCACTGAGAAGAAATCATCACTCTTCAGATGTCCCAGCAGTTTGTTCCGCATCGTCTCATTTGAAATATCATTATTGCTGATACTGTTCATGTCCACAACAAATTCACCGCCGATGACCTTGTCACCTTTGAATTTTAAACTTCCGCTTTTCAGGCTGACATATCCGTTATGAGCTCCGGTTACCTTTTTTGCATTCCAGAGTATTTCAGATTTTTCTGTGTCGGCTTCAAAATCCTTACTGAAACCCTGTACTGAGAACAGGAGCATCAGGAGGGTCATAAGTACTGTTGTTTTTTTCATGCTGTCCTTCCTTCTGTTTGTATTAAAACCGCTGATACACATTCAGGCGGCGACAGGATAAATATTGCATAAAATAAAAGGGAATGCAAGCATATTATTACTATGTAGTAGTAAAAATTTTAAAAAGGACATGGATGAACCGGTAGCAGGTATTGCTTTTTCTTAGCGCTGGCTCTTTCTGCGGGATTTCTATAAATTGCCGACCATGCGTTTCACGAAGAACAGGCCCCTTCCATCGCCCAGGCTAATACTGAGTATATTTCTGGTACTGACCCTGCTGAGTGCTTCTTATCTGTTTTATCTTTATCTGAGGGGAGAGGCTGTTCCAGGAGAGCTGCGTATAGACGGTGGGACTGTGATCAGCTCTGAGAAGGAGGAGGGGGTCCGCATATACCGGGTTGAGGCCCTGCAGTTTCAGGATTTGTTCACGGCACTGGGGTATATACACGGTTTTGAACATCTTCCCGGACTGGTGGAAAAGAGGAAGATGTTTCGGGGGAATCTGAGTGAGGACGGAGATTTATCAGAGATGGGCTGGAATGCTCTGGCGCGGCAGGCTACACTGGATGACAGTGCTGGACTGGGAGCCGAGGCGCTGGCACTTTTATCAGCCTATGCAGACGGTCTTAATCAGTATCAGAGTGAGAGAGCACTTCCCTGGCCGCTGAAGGGGATGCAGGGAATACCTGAAGCATGGACAGCAACGGATATTCTGGGCCTATACAGGCTGATCCCTTTTCTGGAGAGCAGGGAATGGAAAAAGGCGGTGGTGTATGAAGAGCTTCTGCGGTATTACGGTCCTATGCGGCTGACTGATATTCTGCCGCAGGCTGAGGCATGGCCTGAACCCCGCTGGGACCTTCCGTCTGCCTATCTGCAGATACTGCAGGCCTTTCATGAACTTCAGCAGGCGGGCCTGCAGGCTGCTGCGGGTGATGGTCACACACTTTTTCGGAGGAGTCGCAAATCGGCGGCTTCCTACAGAATCTCGGCGACACTGGGAGATAGAATCTATCACTACAGCGGCCGTACAGACAGGATACTGCCCTTTTATACTGAGCTGTCCGACAGTCTGGGTTCTGAAGTGCTGCAGCCGGCAGCTGAACTTATGCTGCGTTTTGATGCATTTGAAGTAGACAGGAAAGGTCTGATGCTGAAAGTGTACGGCGAATGGCTCCCATTGACCCTCCTGCGAATGGAGGACAGGACATTGAGACGTTTCGGCGGAGCACTCGTCCTAAACGACATTCTGAAGCTGGACATGCACGGTGAAAGGCTTCTGACCCTGTCGCTGGACAGCAGGGCGCTGGACAGTGAGATCAATATTCTTTTGCGGACACTGTCTGCAGCTTCCCCGTCGGCATTGTCTGCAGCGGCCGAAGGGGATGTGTCGGGCCCGGAGGACCCCGTATATGCGGAGGACACAGGATCAGCGGAAAAATCTGTGCCGGCGAAATACAGTTTGTACAATTCTGCTGACCCACTGCTGTTCAAACAGACAGCAGCTGCCGGGGACAGAATCGGGGACATAGACATTTCAAAGACAGAAGCGGCGGGAGATCTGGATATTCTCCGTGAGCTGTACCGGCTGGACAGGGCCAGGACACTTCTGGACCGGAAAGAAAGAGAGATGCTGGATATGTGCATCTATCCGAGGCAGGCACACGAGTACAGATTTTCAAAATACATGGCGGGACTGTATGCGGAGCGGGTGACCGGCAGCCTCTTCGGGGAAAAGACGGCTCGGATGCCCGGACTGGCCAGGGACTTCTTCTACAGTGACCGGGAGCTTACAGGACAGTGTCTGCGGGCCCTGTTTGAGAACCCGGATTCCTGGTGGTGTGATCTTGAGGCCACGGCAGAAAGGGAAGATCTTGCTGCGGTACTGAAACGGGAATGGCGGCGGCAGCTGTCTGAACTGGAAAGGGAGCTTGGGCCCTACTGGCGTGAATGGGAACATTCGATGCGGGATAACTGATGAAAGCTCAGCGGCCCTTCAGGATCTTTGCCCACAGGGGCTTCAGCGGGAAATACCCGGAAAACACTCTATCTGCATTTAGAAAAGCACTTGAATGCGGGTCAGAAGCCATCGAACTGGATGTGATTCGGAGTCAGGACGGTCAGTTCGCCGTCAGTCATGATGCGGTGATAGAGTGCAGTGACGGGCGAGAGCGGGATATTCGGCATACGCGGGCTGCGGAACTCGCAGACTGGCCCCTCCCGGAGAGATTTCGCGGCGAGGGTATTCCGCTGCTGCAGGATGTTCTGTCTCTGGTTCCGGCTGGAGTTATGATCAATATTGAACTGAAAGTGGACAGGTCGGAGGATGCCTGCCGCGTCTGCAGTGACTTTTCAGAGTTCTGCAGATCCAATGCGGAGCGGAGAAGCGATTTTCTGATTTCTTCCTTTCATCTTCATCTTCTGCGCTGTGTTCAGAAGAGTTTTCAAAAAAACAGCTGGAAGATCCCTACCGCATTTCTTCTGGACAGGGATCACTGCTGGGCCAACCGGTATTTTCTGCTGAGGGGCTGGTCGGCGGATTACCTGCATATCGGGCATGATATGAATATCAGGTTCTGGAGCCGTTTAAAGCGTTTTGGCGCGGTGCATGTCTATACAGTGAATGATATCGGGGCGGCAGAGCATCTGAGACAGATGGGTGCCGGGGGAATTTTCAGCGACTATCCGGACAGGATGCTGAAGCATTTTAAAGGGAGTTGAGATGGATCTGAAGGAAAGCCGAATTGAAGGACAGCGGGTCTATGAAGGCGTGCTTCTGAATGTGGAAAAGGACCGGGTGCTGCTGCCGAATGGCAAAGAATCCATACGGGAGTACATAAAGCATCCGGGAGCTGTACTGGTGATCCCTGTACTTCCGGACGGCCGGATTGTGATGGAGCGACAGTTCCGCTACCCGACAGGCATGACCTTTCTGGAACTCCCGGCGGGGAAACTGGATCCGGGTGAAAGTCCGGAGCAGTGCGGGCATCGTGAACTGCTGGAGGAAACCGGATACAGAGCAGGGAGTCTGCGCTATCTGACCCGGCTTCACCCCTGTATCGGCTACACGGATGAAGTGATTTACATCTACGCCGGCTTTGATCTGAGCTTTGAGGGAGAACAAAGCGATGCAGACGAATTCCTGGAGATCTTCAGTCTGGAGCTGCATGAGGCTTATGAGGCGATGCTGCGGGGTGAGATCAGCGATGCAAAAACCATGATCGCCCTGTTCTGGGCCAAACATCATCTGGAAATATAAAAAAACGGCCGGGAATACCGGCCGTTTGTAAAAGGCATTTATCAGACAGGAAAGGTCAGGAGGCGCTGCTGTCTGTGCCGGCGAATTCCACGAGTTTATAATTCTTAACCGTTTTCAGGCGTTCGATCTCCTGAATAAAGAGTTCGTTCTTCAGATCCTGTCCGGCGGTGGACTGCAGCTCTGCTTTGATCTCGTCATAGCTGCGGCTTTCCTTTGTGCGTTCCACAATTTTTAGAATATGGTATCCATAGGCAGTTTCCACAATATCGCTGACTGCACCGATGGGCAGGTTGAAAGAGGCCTCCTCAAATTCCGGCACCATGCGTCCGCGGGGAAAATCAGCATAGAGACCGCCGTTGTCCTTTGAGCCGGGATCTTCGGTGAATTCTGTGGCGAGGGCTGCGAAATCTTCTCCGGCTTTGGCTCTGGCCATGACGGCTTCAGCCTTTTTCAGAACCTCAGCTTTTTCTGGCCCGGTCTTTCCCTGTGTCAGAAAAAGTATATGTCGGACGGTGGCAGTGATGTCCTGATCCATCATCTCCCGGATTTTTTCCTCACTGATCTCAGAGGGTGCATTTTCAACCAGGCGGTTGACCAGGGCATCGATAGTGAGACTGATCTTCTGGTCATCGCGGACGATATCCAGAGTGAATCCGCCTTCGGAGATCATGGTGATAAAATTCTCTTTTCCGCCATAACTTTCAAAGATAGCTTCAAGGCTTGAATCGATGACGGCGGCATCAGGAGTCAGGCCAAGGGCGGCACCTTCATTGTAGAGCAGACGGCGTTCACATTCCTGCTGAGCCATGGAACTGATGACCTGTCGGATGGTTTCCGTCGGAACCTGCTGCAGGTCGATCTGCTGAATCTGCAGGCTGCGTAGAAAGAGGGGAAAGATATCGCTGTTAGTCACCTGGAAATCATCGGTACTGGCCAGGACGACGGAATTGCGGGGATCGAGTTCCGGAACCCGTTCAGAGGCCCGTTCAAGGATCTTCATCCCGGTACTATCGGGTGTGTAGGTTTTAAAGGCAGTGGTGCTGTCCTCCTTTTTTGAGCAGGCAGCAAGGGTCAGGGCCATGAGCAGGGCCATTGCAAAAAGACGTTTAGACATAATAAATCCTTCGGCTAGGGTGTTTGTTCGATTCATGAGCTGCGAAGTTAGCAAATCACAGGCATATAGTAAACAACAGTTTTCAATGGATGTCCCCTGTCTGTGCATATCCCGCAAGCATGGGTGCAGCTTGGAAAGCGTTCGATTGACAAATTGAATACAAATTCATGCAATAATGAACCGGTGATAGCACAATCCTGTTCCGGAACAGCTGTCAGGTTGTCAGTCTCTGATGCTTCTGTCAGTAAAAGAGAGCCACCCAAGAGACTCGAACTCTCGACCCACGCTTTACGAAAGCGTTGCTCTACCAACTGAGCTAGGGTGGCCTTTGCCCTTCCGGGGCCTGCTAATTTAGCAAGGGTGAATTTTAATTACAATGGATTAATCTCTATTTTTCATGAACTTAGATGAGAACATCAGGGGCTGAGGCAAGCTCAATTATCTATAGTAAAAACAAATATCTATAAACAGTTGAGCAGATGGATTTCCCGATTTCAGACGGGGAGGGAAAGAATGAGGGCCATCGTCAATGGAATGACAAGATTGTCGTCAATATTTTTTATGAGGCTTTCGGCCAGAGCAGCGGTAATGACAGCGGTGAGAGAGAGGAAGAGGGGCAGCTGGGGGAAGCCGAAGGAGAGGACAGCGATGCCGGTGAGGATGAATGCGAGGGTCCCTTCCACGGTATAGTTTCCAGTCCAGCGGTGTCGGCCCCAGTGTTTCCCGATGAGGGCTGCTGCTGCGTCGGACCAGTGGAGGACAAGGAGGGAGGCAACGGCAATCTGCAGGTCAAAAAGGCCGAGGATAAGGGTTTCGGCAAGCATCATCCATGTGGCTCCGGTGAGTCTGAAGCGCTTTTCCTCTTCTTCCCGCATGGCCCAGGCGGCGAAAAAGGAAAATAGGGAGCGCAGAGGGGGCAGGTGACGCCGGAGGAGGTCAACGGAAATAAAGATCAGGGTCGCTGCTGACAGGAGCGGATAGAGGACATGATAAGGAAGGAAAAGGAATGATATAGGAATGAGGGCGGAAAAGATGTGGATACTTTTCCGGTCCAGTTCGCTGCGCATCATAGAATATTAATCCAGGTTTTCAGGGAGTTTGGATATGACGAGGTTTATCGGCATTTTTTCCGTGAATTTGCGTCCGGGCTCCAGACTTTGACTTATGACGGTATAAGGAGTGAAGTCATCACTGACCTCGTAGATGATATTTCCCAGCTTGAATCCTGCTTTTTCGATCATTTCCACTGCGGAATGTTCACTGGAGAAGACGAGGTCGGGAACAGTGAATTCGCTGCTGATGCCGAGGGAGACCCTGAGGATAACGGGTGTATTCCGGGAGACCTTTGATCCTCGTTCGGGAAACTGCTGTACAACGACGTCCTTAGGGCGCGAACTGTTTACGTACAGAACCGTGTCGAGCTGAAGCTTGCTGTCGTCAATGAGCAGGGTGGCGCCGCGGAGGGTTTTTCCGATGAGATCAGGAATGGGGAAGTTTTTTTCTTCAGTACTCAGAGTCAGGTAGACCCGTCGGCCGAGTTTGACTTTCTGGCCGGCGGCGGGCCGCTGTTCGAGGACGGTGAAGGGCGGGAGATCGGGGACGGCGCGGGTATCGCCGCGCATGGCCTGAAAGCCCTCGCGCCGAAGCAGATCGCTGGCTTCCTCCCAGTTGAGGTCGACCACGGACAGTAGAATGCGTTCATTGCCCTTGCTGACGATAATGGGCATGATGACATAATTGACGATGAGGGCCACGACAGAGGAGACGGCGGTTAAAACAAGGATAAAATAGATTAATCGGGCAAGACGATGTTTCATGTCAGCGAAATTAAACTTTTTTCAGGGCAATAGCAAAAGAACCTTCGGCGGCATGGAGATGGGGAAGGGTCATAACGGCTTTTCCCTCATGGATCAAAGTGCGGGGGAAACCCGGAGGTACGCCGGCATAGGAGAAGCGGGGATGCTCGGCCAGAAACTTTTCGATGAGACCCATATTCTCATCCCGGTCGAAGGTGCAGGTGCTGTAGACGAGGATACCGCCTTTTTTTACTGAACGGGAGACGTTGTCAAGGATGCGGAGCTGCAGGGCTGTGAGATCCTTCACATCTCCGGGCTGTCGACGCCAGCGCAGATCGCTTCGTTTACGGATGACGCCGAAACCGCTGCAGGGTGCATCGACAAGGAAATGACTGCTGCGGGGAAAGCTGTGTGCGGAGGCATCGGCTTCCAGGAGATTGACGGATCCAAGATTGAGGCGCTGTAGATTTTTTTCGACGATCTTGAGTCGGAAGGGGGAGATATCGCATGCGGTGACAGGTATGGCCTGAGGAATGAGGCTGCGGAGCAGAGTGAGTTTGCCGCCCGGAGCGGCGCAGACATCAGTGATGGAGGCTGGATGTTCCTGGAGAAGAAGTTTAACCGGGAAGAGAGTACTCACATCCTGAATGCTGATCCTGCCCTTCTGCAGAAGCTCATGATTAAGGAGAGGCTGCAGGGAGGACACATGTATGAAGGCGGGATGATAGGGATTGGCACCGGGGGACAGTTCCAGACGGGAGAATTCCTCCATGACATCGTCCCTGTGATCTGGGTCGAAGACATAGACCATCTTCAGGGCATCGGAATTGAGGGTGGCGAGGAGGCTTTCCCAGGAGTCGGCGAACTGCTGTCGCCATCGCATGACCAGCCAGTCAGGGAAGGAGTAACGGACTCCGGGGGGGATTTTCTGATTGGAAAGAAAGCCGGACCATTCGGCAGAATCCCTGAAGCTGATGATCTTTCGGAAGAGGGCATTGAGAAATCCGGCTGAGCGGGGGGTGATCTTCTTGGCCAGATTGATCAGGCTGTGAACAGATGCATAGTCTTTGCTGCCGCCCATGTGAAGGAGTTCATAGACGCCCATCCATGCGATGATCCGGACACTGTTATGCAGGGGAGCACGGCTTTTTTTATAGCGTCCGATGATATGATCGAGCTGCCGGTGCATCATGACGCTGCCGTTGACGAGATTGTCAAGGAATCGACGGTCACGGTCACCGAGTTTTGTTCGATGGGATTCCAGGATATGGTCGATGTATTTTTCGCTGCTCAGCCAGGTGCTGAGGGCTTTAAAGGCCTGTAGACGAGCTTCGGACATGGGTCAGTCCGAATTCGGCGTAAAGGAGAAACCGTTCATAAAGGCCTTTCTGTCCATGCGTTTTCTGCCGCTGACCTGCAGTTCTTCAGGAAGGAGCCAGCCTTTGGCGCAGCTGAAGACGAAATGTTTTCTGTCCAGAATGAGAATATCCCCGAATCCTCGGCTGTTCTCCGCTTCCGGGTTTCTGTTCAGGACCTGCTGGGCTTCAGAAGGCAGTTCCCGCAAAGCGCTGGCCCGGAAAATCTTGATCTTTTCACCTTCCCACAGAGTATAGCAACCGGGGAAGGGGTCAAAGGCGCGTATATGGTTCACGAGATCGGGAGCGGAACGGCTGAAATCCAGGAGGCCCATTTCAGGGAAAATTTTCGGTGCCTGAGTGACTTCACTTTCGTTCTGAGGCATGGCCTGGAGGCTTCCGTTTTCCAGACCTTCAAATGTCTCGAGGAGGGCCTCGGCCGCCAGATGTTTCAGCCGGTCGTAGAGGGCTCCGCCGTTGTCTTCGGCCCGCAGGGCGGTTTTTTTCTGCAGGAGCAGACCGCCGGTATCGACCTGTCTGTCGATGCGGAAGGTGGAGATGCCGGTTTCTTTTTCTCCGTGATAGATGGCCCACTGAATGGGGGCAGCACCGCGGTATCTGGGCAGGAGGGATGCGTGGGCATTGACGGCACCGAGGGGGGGGATGGAAAAGACGGATCGGGGCAGAATACGGAAGGCGACGACGGCATAGATATCAGCGTTGAAAGCTATCAGCTGCTGCTGGAAATCGGGGCTGCGCAGGGATTCAGGCTGAAGCACAGGGAGACCGAGTGCAAGGGCGGCTTCCTTGACCTCGGAAAAGACAGTTTTCAGACCACGGCCTTTCTGACGGTCAGGTGCTGTGACCACGGCTAGAACTTCGTGGCGGCTGGAGTGGAGGGCTTCAAGGGAGGGCACTGCGAAATCCGGCGTGCCCATGAAAATGATCTTCATCAGCGGTGATGGGTCTGTGTGTCTGAAATGGCTTTCAACTGCTTTTTCAGGAGTTTGCGCTTGATCGGTGCAATGCGGTCGATGAAATAGACCCCGTTGAGGTGATCGAGTTCATGCTGAATGACGCGGGCAAGGAAGTCGTGGAATTCTTCGGTATGCTGCTGAAGGTTTTCGTCCTGATAACTGAGGACGATACGGGTGGCGCGTTCGATCTCAACGCGGATTCCAGGGAAACTGAGACAGCCTTCCTCCATGATTTCCAGGCCTTCACTCTCGAGGACCCGGCCGTTGATGATGACAAAATCATCGAGGTTCTCCTCTTCCAGGAGGGAGGCTCCGATGACTGCGAGATGATAGGGTGCCCCGACCTGATTGGCGGACAGACCGATACCGTCTTCCTCGTACATGGTGGCGTACATTCTGGGAATGAGTTCGCGGATCTCATCACTGATCTCCGTGACCTGCGGCATGGTTTCCCTGAGAATGGAGGACCCGAATTTATAAACCTCGAGGGGGGGTATTTTGAATTCTGTCATTGTATCTCCGTAGGTCCGCCGGGAGGGGGTTCAGGGGAATTATTTTTTTTCAGCCAGTTTCGCGATGGCGCTTTTCCGGACTTCGATTTTTGTATCTTTGCCGATCTTCAGGATCACGATATTGTCATCCTTGATAGAATCCACTTCACCGATGATGCCGCCGATGGTTTCTACGCGGTCTCTGGCTTTCAGGGCCGTGAGCATGGCCTGGGTTTCTTTCTGTCTTTTACTCTGCGGACGGATCATAAAGAACCAGATAATGACCATAATGAGGATAAAGGGCAGCAGGCTGACGATGGCAGAGGGCTGCTGGGCACCGGTTTGTGCGAAGATGTCTGTTAACATTCTGTGATTTCTCCTTTTAAATTGTGGGGGGAAACTACGAAAAAGCAGGTGATTAGTCAAGCTGAGTAGCGGAGGGACCGCAGATGGGTCAAAGAAGTCAGGGACAGGAATTTTTTAATGTGGAGAATAGTGAGGCAGATGCCGTGGACAGAAGGATTTTACTGGTGAAAATTCACAGCCAGATAGAGGCTGACGGTCTGCTTCAGATAGTCAAAGTAAGGGTCGTTGCTGTTATTGCTGCCGAGATCGTAATTCAGCTGGAGCATGGCACTACGGTCTTTACCCAGGAGTTTTGGGAGGGTCCATGCAAGGCGGGCATTGAGGGAATAGCCGCTGTCCTCGCGGGTGAATCCGCGGCTGATATAGTAGCCTTCTTCATCGAGGAGGAACTCCCCGGTGTCGAAATCATATTCATAGACCGGGCGGTTTCGGTAGAGTTTCTCGTAGAGATAGGCGGAGCTGCTGAAGCTGAATCTACGGGAGAATTTATATTTCAGATTCAGGGTCCAGGCGCTTTCTTCGTAGCCGAAATAATCGTCGATGGGGCTGAAGCTCATGATTTCCGGTTCGTAGGGATTTGATTCTGAGGGGTTGTAGCGGTAGGAAAATTCTGTATAGCCGCCCATGCTGCCGGAGAAACTCTGTGCGAGTCGAAGGGTGGCGAGGGCCTGCCAGAGAGTGGGAATCTCACCGGCGTAGAGATATCCGTCCATAAAGGCTTGATAGGGAGCAAAATCTCTGATATAGGTGATCAGACCGCCGCGGAGGGTGGTTCCTGTCTGCAAAAACAGGCTGTTCTGGGCGCCGATAGAAAATTCCTGATGATCCCAGGGAAGGTTCCAGGAGTACACATCGGGAAAACTCTTATTAGTGTAGCTGATCTCGGCTTTGGTGAGCATATTAGGGCGGGGATAGATCTTTCCGGCGGCATAGGCGCGGAACTGAGCAAAATTCCTGTAGCTGTAGTCATCCTGATTAATACGGAAGGACAGGGACGCGCCAAGGGTTGTTTTCAGACGGGACTGTGTGCTTTCCGGGTAAATTTCGGTTCCGATGGCATGGGTGAATGAATTATACTGACTGTTTTTCATCAGCTGAAGAATATCGGCACTGTAATACCAGTCACTCATGGGCTGGGAAAGGCTGAGGTTCAGGGAGGGGAGGAGGTAGAGATCCTGCTCGGCCTTGTAGGAGCTGAACACATTGTCATCCACCACGCTGTAGCCCGAAACACCCACCTGCAGCTGTGCAGACAGCGGGCTGTAAAGCAGGGCGAGGAGAAGTATGGGAGTCAGAAGGACAGGGAGAGTCCTGCGGGGCTTTATTTGACGGGGATGCCGTTTCAAGTCTGTATTCATGTTCTATATCCGGTTCTCACTGAGGATGCTGTGTTCATTCATGGTCTGTTCCCTGAGCAGAGGGCAGGGCGGGACAGTGTTGAAGAGAAAAAAATAGAGACGGTGCCAGGGGAGAGAGGGGTACCGGCACCGCCTCCGGGGCAAAATGCATCAGGGATGGCGGGGTCGGCCGGGTGTTCTGGGGCCTCGATCCATGCCCTGAAAGTCTTCATCCTGGAAATTAGGAATCCCGTCGCCGTCGGCGTCAATGCGGTCATTGATCCCGTCTCCGTTGGCGTCAAGAAATGCACGCGGTCCGCGGGTCATGCCTTCGAAATCCTCATCTTCATAATTAGGAATCCCGTCACCGTCGGCATCGATGCGGTCATTGATACCATCACCGTTGGCGTCAATAAAACCATGTCCACGGGGGCCTTCATAATCTTCATCATAGAAATTTGGGATGCCGTCGCCGTCATCATCAGGGGCATTGTCATTAAAGCCGTCACCGTCTTCATCGATAAAGGGAAGCGGTGCATGCCGCCGTCCGCGCCGGCCTTCAAAATCTTCATCGGCATAATTGGGGATGCCGTCGCCGTCATCATCGGGTGCCAGATCATTGTAGCCGTCACCGTCCTCATCGACGAAGGTACCGGGTCCCGGGGGCGGTGTCTGGGCAAGGGCCTGACTGACACTGAAAAGGAAGAGGGCGGATATCAGCAGGTATATATTTCTTTTCATGATCGTCTCCTTGTCTTTTGATTAGACTGCTTCAAATGCTGTGCCAGTTGAGAATATCCGAAAAAGATGTAAAATTTGGGCTTATTCTGCTGTCGGAAGCTGTCTGTGGCTTGAGTCGTGCCGGAAACTTCGACGAATCCGTCGAGACCCTCGACGAAATTAACGAAAGGATTCCTTTTCGAGGCCGTATTTCTGCATTTTGTAGCGGAGGTTGCGTTCGGTGAGTCCAAGCGATTCGGCCGCACGGGTCTGTGTTCCTTCGTGCAGCTGCAGGGCATTGCGGATCAGTCGTAATTCCAGCGCTTCGACCTGATCTGAGAGTGTTCCGCCAGTGTGTTCAGATCCTGCAGCGGTGCTTTGCAGATCAGGAATATCCCGGGGCTGCAGGACCTCGCTGCGGGTAAGTATGACAGCACGTTCGATAATATTCTCCAGTTCTCTCACATTGCCGGGAAAGCCGTAGTGCATAAGCTTGTTCAGGGCTTCGGGAGAAATATCCCTGACGGCTCTGCGGTTCCTTTCGGCGTGTTTCTGAATAAAATGCCGACAGAGCAGGGGGATGTCAGCTTTACGTTCCCGGAGCGGGGGAATCGTCAGGGGAACGACATTGAGGCGGTAGAAGAGGTCTGCGCGGAAGCTTCCCTCTGAGATGAGTTCATCCATATTTTTATTTGTTGCCGAGAGGATACGGACATCGGCCTGCAGGGTCTGGCTGCTGCCGAGACGCTGGTAGTCACCGTTCTGCAGCACCCTCAGGAGCTTGACCTGGAAATTCAGGGGAATATCCGCCACTTCATCGAGGAAGAGTGTACCGCCTGCAGCGGATTCGAGGCGCCCGTGTTTACGTTCATGTGCTCCTGTGAAGGCGCCTTTCTCATGGCCGAAGAATTCACTTTCAAAGAGAGCCTCGGGAATGGCTGCGCAGTTCACTGCGGTGAAGGGTTTGGCGGCGCGGGAGGACGCCTGATGTATGGCGAGAGCGATCATTTCCTTGCCGGTGCCGCTTTCTCCGCGGATCAGGACGGATGCCATACTGTCGCTGACACGTGAAACAAGATTCAGGACCTCATCCATGGCCGGAGCATCGTAGATAATGGAGGCAGAGGCATTTCTGTCCCGGAGCTGTTCCTTAAGAATGCGGTTCTCACTTTGCAGCAGACGGTGCTCGAAGAGTTTTTCCAGTCTCAACTGCAATTCATCGAGGTCCACGGGTTTACTCAGGAAGTCGGAAGCCCCTTCACGCATGGCCTGTACTGCATCCTCCACCGTTCCGAAGGCGGTGATAAGGATGACTGAGATATCCGGATTCAGGGATTTTGTTCGCTGCAGCAGTTCAAGACCGCTCATCTCAGGCATTTTCAGATCGGTGATCACACAGTCTGCATAATCCTTTTCCAGATGTTTTATACAGGCCGACGCTGAGCTGAAGGATCGGGCGTGATAGCCGCTTTCGTTCAGGTAGGCACTGAGTTCCTCTGCCTGTGAGGCTTCGTCATCAATAACGCAGATTCTGTAACGGCTCATTGTATTAGTCATCCTTATCTGGTTTATTCAGGGCTTTTCAGTATGGGGTTCAGGGGTAAACGAACGCGGAATTCACTTCCCTTGCCGAGCTGTGAATGCACCTCAATGCTCCCTCTGTGCGCTGTGATGATCTGATATACAGTGGACAGGCCGAGACCCCCACCCTCTTCTTTGGTTGAGAAATACAGATTGAAGATCTTCGGCAGATCTTGTTCCGGGATGCCCGGACCGCTGTCTTTCACGGTGATCAGGACAGAGTCCCTCAGTTCTGAGCAGCGCAGAGAGATCTGTCCATCGCTGCCGACAGCCTGAACGGCATTGACAATAAGGTTGACCATCACCTGTTTAAGTTTATCCCTGTCAGCCTGCAGCTGTTTGGGACCTTCGATCTCCGCGGACCAGAGGATACGCCGTTCCTCCAGCAGATCAGAATAGAGCCCTTCCAATTCAAAAAAGAAAGCCTGAGTGTCAAAGGTCTTGATCTGCGGCGGGGCGGGGCGGGAAAACTGCATGAATTGACGGATGATACCGTCCAGCCGCCGTATCTCGTTTCGTATACGTGCCACCATGTCACCTTCTTCCGTCTGTCCGGTTTTTTCCAGCTTTTTCGCCAGGCGCTGTGCGGAGAGTCCCATGGCATTGAGAGGATTGCGGATCTCGTGGGCGACGCCGGCGGCCAGTTCCCACATAGCACCGATCCGTTCCCGCTGTCTGAGATCCTCCTGAAGGCTGTACACTTCAGCTGTGATCTTTTCCTTTTCGCTGAGGAGCAGGCGGTTATTCTGCCGGATCACGGAATAGGCAATGAGAAAGAAGGCAAAAAAGAGGAGGATGCTGAAGCGGATCAGAATATTCCTGTGAGCCGATCGGTCTGTTTCGTCAAGAGAATGCCTGTCCAGTCCGATGCGGATGATTCCGGAGCGGCTGTCCAGTATCTGAAAGGGCATGGCACTTTCGTAAATGAGTTCCCCCATGAACTCGAAACTGCGATAGTCGAATTCGGAATTATCCAGAATGCGATTGAGAAAGAGATCTCCGCGGAAAGAGGACAGTTCCCGGATATTTCTGGATGCGGCAATGATGCCCAGGCTGTCCTGAATAGCGATATACTTAATCGTCTCATCTTCAATAATGCTGTTCAGAAGAGCGGCGATCCCCAGATTGCGCTGCACGGCGCTAAGGTCGGAACCGTCCACGAATGCGCTATAGGCGCCGCCAAGACTGCGGCGGACGGCAAGGCCGAAGTATTTTCCCTGTTCTGCCCCGGGGATGAAGCCGAAGACCTCCATACTTTGGCCGGAGGCAAGAAATCTCGAAACACGGCGATGAAAGATCTCGGAATCGATCGAAAAGCCTGCCGCTTCCTGCAGTACGGCATCAGCACTGTATTTCTGCAGACCGGCAAGGGCGTGATTCAGACGATGGGCCTCCATGATCTCGGAATCAACAATGGTCAGGCCTTCCAGCTGATCAAGAGCCCAGAGAGCACCGGCCATACGGTTTTCTGTTTCTTCCAGCAGTTTGTCATACTGCAGAATGGAGTTTTCAGCGGCAATATCGACGGCTGCAGCAAGACTGTGGCTCATGTCGGCCATCAGAGACAGGACAGAGGCCCGTCGCAGACGGTATTCACCCACTGCACTGAGTACCATGATCAGCAGCAGGGTGCTGAACAGCAGCACATAGAAGAATTGCTGACGGCTCCGGCCTTTTCCGGATTCCCCGGTATATTCTGATCTCATTTTCTTGAACAGCTTTTCCATTTTAAATATACGAGCAAAGGCTGTGCCGCAAGCCCTGTTCCTGAGAGCACCCTGACAGGGAAGGGTCTGAACTCAGGGGCTTGCAGCGGCGGCCGATCCATCGGGGCTTCTGGGATCCGCAACAGCCTTCCGTCTGCCCGTCTCATCAATGTATATTGCCATGACCCTCCCCTGGTAGCCGTAGGGTCGGGTATCAATACGATGACCCCGGCTCTTCAGGGCGTTCAGCTCTGTTTCGTCGAGAAGACCATTCTCAACGCGCAGCGCATCAGGGAACCACTGGTGATGAAAACGGGGTAAGGCCACCGCATCCTCCAGGGGCATTCGACTGTCAAAGACGCGCAGAATAGTAAGCAGGACGGAATTGATAATGGTCCGTCCGCCTGGACTTCCGAGAATCAGCCTGACGCTGCCGTTCCGGAGCACAATGCTGGGTGTCATGGAGCTGAGCATCCGTTTTTCAGGAGCGATCCTGTTTGCAGGTGTACCGATAAGACCTGTACTGTCAGTATATCCGGGCACGGGGTTGAAATCCCCCATTTCATTGTTCAGGAAAAAGCCCAGTCCCCCGGCAATGATGCCGCAGCCGTAACTCTGCTCCAGTGTAGTGGTAAGCGAAACGGCATTGCCATCAGCATCAACGACGGACAAATGTGTGGTCTCCATGGACTCATGACTGTCCAGAAAGTGTTCAGGGATGCGGCTTGTTCCGGCCCTGTCCAAAGTGATCCTTTTTGCCAGAGATTCGGCAAAAGCCGGTTCAAGCGCTTTCCGCATGTCTGCAGCGTTGCTGAAGTCGGGGTCTCCCATGCCTTCGGCACGGACCATATAGGCGCTGCGCATGACCTCCGCTATGAGGTGTATGTTTTCTTCTTTGCCTTCTTCGGGAACCTGAGGCATAAGTGTCTCCAGAATATTGAGCATCAGGGCCAGGGTCAGCCCGCCGGAGGATGGCGGTGGCATGGAGAGAATTGTCAGATCCCGGTAATCCGAACGGACCGGTTCCCGTTCAAAAGCCCGGTATAGCCTGAGATCTTTTTCTGTGATGATGCCGCCCCGGTCCTCCATGAAATCTGCCAGGAGCTTTGCTGTTTTTCCGCGGTAAAAACCTTTGGGTCCCCTGTCGCGAATGCGCTTCAGGGTTTCCGCCAGCTCTTTCTGCACAAGAAGTTCTCCCTCTTTCAGGAGATCTCCGTCCGGACTGAGGAAGGCTGTCCGAGTCTCTTCATACTGACTGCAGAGATAGGCCAGTCTGCCCTGCTGCAGATCGCGATGCAGGCCGGCGGTGACAGGGAAACCCTCTTCAGCCAATGTCACCGCGGGTTGCAGTAGAGTGTTCCAGGGGAGGGAGCCCAGTTCTTTATGGGACATGGCCAGACCGGCAACAGATCCCGGAACTCCGGTACTCAGTAAACCGGAGTGATTGCTTCCCCCTTTTAGGCGGCCGCTGCTGTCCAGATACATGTTCTCATGGGCGGCCAAAGGCGCTTTTTCACGGAAGTCAAAACTTCTGCTGCTGCCGTCGCTGCCGGCATAGACGAGGAAACCTCCGCCGCCGATATTTCCTGCACTGGGATGGGTGACCGCCAGAACAAAGGCTGCTGCAACAGCGGCGTCCACCGCATTGCCACCGCGGGAGAGAATGTCTGCACCGGCCTCAGAGGCATAAAAACTTGCGCTGACCACCATGCCGCCGTCGGACTCCAGTATTTTTACGATCTCCGCCCGGATAATTTCAGACGTCGTACCCAGGAGACAAAATATAATCAGCAGAGCTCGAAAAGGCTGAGTAAAGGTAAGACGGGCTGGGGGCATGACCGGATACTCCTGTTTATGTGAATTTAGCACTTACTGACCCGGCATTCAGTAAGAAATTGGCGGTTATCGGGTGTGAAGCATGCTAAATTCCTCAGGATGTTAGCAGTGAAACATAAACATTACAGGAGAGACATCATGTTATTACGTTCGCTTGCCCTTCTTCTCAGCGCCGGGCTGATGAATATCTGGGCACAGGGTCAGTTCATTGACACAGAACATCTGTGTATCGGGGATCCTCAGAAAAAATATGATTATGTCAAGGTCACTCTGGGTCAGATAACAGATACAGAGACGAAAGGCAGTACAGATTTTGATGCAATGATGGCTGATCTGGCTGGGAAGCGGCTTGTTATGATCGGGGAAACGCATACAAACCAGGAACACCACGATGTTCAGCTGGATGTGATCCGGGCTTTGAAAGAGCGGGGAAAAGATGTGATCCTTGCCCTTGAGTTTTTCAATCCTTCTCAGGATTCCGTACTTGCCCTGTGGACAGAAGGCCGGCTCAGCGAGGATGAATTCATGCGTGAAAGCGGTTATTTCGAAACCTGGGGTCACAACTACCGGTATTACCGAGCTATTTTTAATTACTGCCGTGAGAACGGTATTTACATGAAGGGTGTCAATGTTCCGGGGAAGTATGCTTCACGAGTGAACAAAGTGGGTTTGAAAGGGCTCAGTGAGGAGGAACGCGCCGCAATACCTGATGTACATCTGGACAGCGAGGAGCACAGGTTCTTTTTTAAGTCAGCGGTTCAGGGGATGGATGCGACCATGCCGGCATTCTTTGATAATATGTATGAGGCTCAGAGCCTGTGGGATACGGCCATGGGTGAAGGTGCCCTGAAATGGGCGCTAGAATACCCGGATGCGGTGGTCGTGGTCCTGGCGGGCAGCGGACATGTCGCCTATAATTTGGGAATCGGCCGCATTTTTTCAGACCGGAGTGAACTGTCTTTTGCCTCAGTGATTACCGTGGATGTGGCGGAGGAGCAGGAGGAATTCGGAATGGTGACCATCCGGAAACAGATGGACAGGGATAAGAAAGCTGCCGAAGCTGCTGTGGAGAAAAAAGGAAAAAGAAGCTCTATTCTCAAGCGTATTTTCCGTGGAAAGAAAGCCGTCGGGGCAGAGAAGAGCATATCTGAAGGGAAGGAAGCAGCCGAAGGCCTGCCTCCGAAAATGATGGCGGGTATGAAAGAAAAGGGGGATAAGGAGACTCCGGAGAGCAAGAGCTCCCATGCCAATCCTCACATGCCGGGGATGTCAGAGGGCCCCTATAAAGTGGTGGTGAGAAGTCTGGGAGACTACCTTGTGGGGCGTCCGGCCATGACAGCGGAACTGTATCCGAGCTTCGGTCTCAGCAGCAGTATGGAAGGCGATACTCTCGTTATTAGCCGGGTGCTGCCGATGACTCTGGCCTGGGACAAGGGACTTCGAAAAGGCGACATCATTCAGAGCATCAACGGTAAAAAGTACACAGATCTGACAGAATTGAAAATATTCCTTCACACACTCAACTGGAATGACAGCCTACAGATCTCATTGATCCGGGACGGTGAGGAAAAATCACTGGCTTTCAGCATTGAACGTCCTGCTGTGGATGACTGCCCGCCCTGTCCGTGTGAAGACGAGGATTAGAACCTGAGTATCTAAGGTCTTACTTCAGTATTCTGAGGGGTTTGTAAAAGGCGGCGATCAGCCCGGTTAGGGCCGCAGCGCTTCCGATCAGCAGGAAAAGTTCTGCTATAGGGATGATATCCGAGATCCATCCGGTAAGGGCCGAAGAGATGGCAGTAAAACCGATGACAGAAATACTGATAAGTGAGAATACCCGGCCGTGCATGTTTTTCGGCACGAGGTTCTGTATCAGAGTGGTGCGGGATACGGTGATCATAGGTATGAACAGCGCATGTACGAAGATCGTGAGCCACAGCCAGTGTATGTCTTGGATGAAATATACCGGTACATAAGTCAGTCCGTCCATGATGATGCCGATGATGAGCATCCAGCCCAGGGGGATGTTTTTCCCGAAACGCAGAAGAACAAGCGTTCCTGCAACCATGCCGGCGGCAAGGAAACTTTCACTCAGGGCATAGTCGGATGCAGATCCGAGCAGAACACTTTTAACAAAGACGGCGACTCCGAGGATGGCGGGACCCATGATAAACAGGTTGTCGATCATTGTGATGGCTATGATCCAAAGCAGCCGTTTGTCCTTATTCAGAAGTTGGAAGACATCCAGTAGTTCCCGTCTCCGCAGGGAGGTGGACGAGGATTCGGCTCTCCGGGTGTTTTCCATTCCCAGACTGATTGTGGAGGCAAAAAGGAAAAGCAGGGAGGAGATTAGAAAAATGTGAATATTCCCGAGTATCTCAATTAAGAATCCAGCGAGGATCGGCCCTGTTATGTATGCCAATTGTACGCTTCCCTGTACGAGGGAGTTTGCTTTCAGAAGTTGGGCGCCTTCGACATATTCCGGCAGCAGGCTGTCTCTGGCCGGGAGATAGATAACAGAGACAGAGGTCAGAAGGAAGGCTGCGGCGGCGATAAAGAAGAGTCCAGGGTTATTCAGGGCTGCACCGATTGGAATGATGAGGGCGACGGCGATGCGCAGGAAGGAGGAGATTTTCATGATACGGGCTTTGCTCCAGCGGTCTGCCAGCAGTCCTGCAGGAAGGCTGAACAGCAGGAAGGGGAGATAGGCTGTAGCCATGACGAGGCCACTTCCGGCATTGCTGCCTGTGATCTCCAGGGCCAGCCAGATCAGGGAGATATCAAAGACGGCATGGGCGAGCTGTATAAAGAACTGGTTGAAAAGAAGAAAAAGGAAACTGCGCTGTCTGGGAATTGTGTTCCGTGTCATCGACCGCGAATCTATACAGGAATCCCCTATTTTACAAGCCTTTGCTTTTAGCGGATGACAAGGGCCCTTCTGAAGCAGTAAATTCGCTGCTGAAGAATTGTATTAGAGAGAAAGGAGACTGCCATTCATCTGATCATTATTACACTGTATTTTGCCGTCCTGCTGGGGCTGGGTATTCAGAAGTCGAGAAAGATCCGGACCCACGGAGACTTTGCTGTTGCGGGAAGGGATCTGAGTCCCTGGGTATTAACGGGCACGATGCTGGCCACATGGATAGGGACCGGCAGTATTCTGGGAAATGCGGGAGAAGCCTACCGCAGCGGTATGGCTGCACTGATGCTGCCCCTGGGAGGGGTGAGCGGGATCGTCCTGCTCAGCTTCATTGCGCCAAGGGTGAGGAAGGAGAATATTTATACCGTTCCGGAGATCATACGCAAGCGTTTCGGAACGGTTGCGGGGCTATTAAGCATCCTCGCCCTTGTTTCAGCATATATGGTGATTGTCAGTTATCAGTACAATGCCGGTGCAGCCGTGATACACACAATTCTGCTGGATTCCGGCGGTGAAGCGCTGTTTTCGATAGGAACATCCACGGTGATTGCGGCTGCCATCATTATTGCTTATACCATGCTGGCAGGTCTGCTGTCAGTGGCTTTCACAGATGTCGGCAACGGCATATTAATGACTTTGACACTGCTGATCGCATTCCCGATCATTTTTATGAAAGCAGGTGGATTTGCAGGTATGGAGGCGGCGTTTGAAAGCATGGGGCGTCCGGATCACATGCAGTTTCTTGGAGTGTACAGCGGTCTGGATATCCTCAATTTTCTTCTTCCCCCTTTCCTGCTGGTTCTGGGTGATGCAAATATGTTTCAGCGTTTCTCTGCGTCCAGGACGGCGGAAGGCAGTCGTTCAGCCGTGATGGCACTGGTTGCTGCGGTGCTTATCATAGAGCTTCTGATCGTCAGCCTGGCCTGGATGAGCAGCAGTCTTGTGCCTGATGCCGCAAACGGGAGGCATATTCTGATCTACACGGCCTTCAATTTCCTGCCGCCGCTACTGTCCTCCCTTATGCTGGCAACTATCATCGGTATCATTATAAGCACAGCGGACTCTTATCTGCTGGTGCCTGCAACCACACTGGTCCGGGATATCTGGCTGGAATATGTTGATCCTGAGGCATCGGAAGCCAGGATCATATTAGGCAGCCGACTGACAGTTCTGATCCTTGGACTGATCGCCTATGTCATCAGTCTTGGATTTGCCCGGAGTTCCGGTTTCTTTGAACGGGCTCTCTATGCCTATACGATTTACGGTGCAGCAATCACGCCGACACTGCTGGCAGCACTTTTCTGGAAAAGAGCAAGCAGCAGAGCCGCAGTTGTAAGCATCAGCAGCGGTGTTCTGATGACAGTTCTATGGAAGGAAACAGAACTGTTCAGCCTCCTTCTGCCTTCGCAATGGGCAGGCAGTGTCAATGAGGTCATTCCGGCAGCTCTGGTGTCTGTTCTTTCACTTATACTTCTCAGCTTTTACGACAGCAGGAAGACAGGAAACTGAATTTCCATATCAGGCCATAGTGCAGGAAACACAATAAAATAACTGTTCAGACGGATACGCAGGGACAGGCCAAAGACAGATCTCAATCAAGGACAGACCTCAATACATGATGCGGTTCCAGCGTTCCTGATGTGTCACATATTTCGGACTGCGTTTTTCAAGATTTTTTTCATAAAAGCGGGTGAGCTCTTCTTTCCGGTCCCCGAAACTGTATGGAAACCAATGGGTGGGATCATCGATGTCCCGTCCCTTTTTCATCTGGGGTTCCAGGCGTTCCATGATGGCGACCATTCCCAGAGGGTCATAGCCAGCTCGAGCAGCATAGACAGAGCCGAGGCGGTCTGCTTCTCCCTCATATTCCTGCTTTCGTCCCTTAATGCTGCGTTCAAACATTTCTTCGGCGATACTTTCCAGATCGCTTTCAAATTCTTCGGGGGCAAATTCTGCATCGAGCATATCGAAGGCATCTTCTGAGCGCATTTTCGGTTTGCGTTTTGCTTTCTCGATCATTCCGTGGCCCAGGGTGACATGGGCGATCTCATGGCCGAGAAGACAGGCCATTTCATGTTCACTGCGAATATTTTTCAGCATTCCGGTACTCAGGATAATGATGCCGGCAGGTGTGGAATTGGCGAAAACCTCATCTGTTTCGGCTACGAGGACGGTAACTGGAAGATCGTAGAGGCCGGTACTTTCTGTGATAAGCTGGGCGATAAGATTGACATAAGCCAGCTGCTGCCGGTCTGCAATGAGGCCTTTGACGGTGAGACGACCGGCTATATACACGGAACTTGCGATCAGGTCCTGATCGGCAACGAGCTCAGCTTCCTTCGGCAGTCGTATCTTACGCATATATTTCTCATGGTCCCAGGGAGTGTCGCGGTAGGTATCCAGAATAAATCTTCTGTAATCATCCGCTTGAAAATAGCGTCGGAAGGGTTGACGCATCACATCCCTGTTGACACGGTCATTGTCAGCACTGAATTCAAAGAAACCCTTGACGGCAGCGGAGACCAGCGTTTTGCTGATATCTCTGTCGGCAGTCTGTCCGGCTAGTACACCGTAATTGATACCCGCGTGCAGCGGATCAAAGGCCCGGGCGGGAACAAAGCCGGTGATGGCATCGCGGGTTTTCACGCGGCACCAGGTCTCACCTTTTTCAAGAATTTCAAGATCCTCGCCTGACTGCAGAACCTTAATAACCGGATAATAGGCCCCCGATCCTTCTCGCAGAGAAACATTGTTCTGTCTGATCTCATCAGGGATGAGCTGAGCACTGAAGAGACACACTAAGAACAGTGACTGCAGTATGGATCTCATATACACCTCATTTACTTTTAAATGTGAAAACACCGTCTGCATCGACAAGTGTTGGATGGTCGATAAGCATAGTTATCCTCTGGATAAAGGCTCTGGCAGCTGTATCCTCCGGATAGGTCCGGGAAAAAACAGTGAAAGCCTCGAATGCCTCGGGCCATTGTTTTTCCCGGTATTTTTTATAGGCTTCGCTGAAAGCTTTTTCCCGCCTGTGCACAGCATCATCGCAGAGTTCGAAGCGGTCAATAAGCGTAAAGATTCGGATCGGACGATTCTTTCCTTTTACCCGTATATAGTCCAGTTCACGGAACAGATACTCATCCCGGACATATTCCCATGTGTATTCGCTGACAATGTTGGTGGTCCCGTAGGTTTTATTGACTGATTCCAGGCGGGCGGAGAGGTTGACGGTATCTCCGACAGCGGTATAATCCATCCGCTGGGATGAGCCCAGATTTCCGACAACCATCGGTCCGCTGCTGACACCGATTCTTGTGGCGATCTCCCCCTTTTCGGTGGGAATGAGTTCGTTGACATTATGCTGTCTGAAATCCAGAATGGCTTCACAGGCGGCTCTTGCATGATCCGCTTTGGGCAGGGGTGCTCCGAAGATGGCCATAATGCCGTCTCCGGTATATTTATCCAGCAGACCGCCGTGCCGCAGCACTATGCCGGTGAGAATTCCGAAATAGCGGTTAAGTACAGTAATCACCTGCCTCGGTGTTTTATCTTCGCTGTAGCTTGTGAAATTCTGAAGGTCAGTAAAAAGAACCGTACCGGTGATCTCACTGCCCTCGAGATCGATGCGTTCCGGATCCTGCAGCAAAATGCTGATGACATCATCACTGAGGTATCTGGAGAACATGGAGCGGAGCTGACGTTTGGCCAGACTTTCGGTGACCATACGGTAGAGGGAGCTTGAACCGCTGCTGAAAATCAGGGTGAGAGAAGCAAAGAGCAGGTCAAAATCGCCGTGCCGGTAGTAAAAAATGTAGCCGTTAAGCAGGAAAATGGAACTTAATGCGGCAAGAATCAACAGGAGACTGACTCTTAGACGCTGCTTGAGAAAAGAGAGGGACAGGGCGGCAGAAATTAGCAGCAGTAATGCCTTGAAGAGCCAACCGCTAAAAGTATTCATTCGGTGACCATTGAGGAGATTGCTCATCAGAGTGGCATGTATTTCTCCTCCGGGATAGGGATTGACTGCAGTGAAGGGAGTACTCTTCAAGTCGACCAGTCCGCTGGCGGAGGCACAGATGATAATATGTTTAGCCTGGAATTCTCTGAGAGGAATATCCGGCGTCTGACCCTGCATCTGTTTCACAGCCGAAAGCAGAACAGCCTGGAAACTGTCATAGCGGAACACACCTCCGGCGTCCCCCGGCCCATACCAGTACATTGGGTAGTATCCGTTTTCATCCAGTGAGAACCTGTTCTTCCGGGTGTGCAGATCGCCTGTTTTTTTCTGATATTTCTGCAGTTCGTCCTCTGTTCCCAGAAGAAAAGCCGCAAAGGCAAGTTGAGGCATCGCGCCCTCTTCCATATTGAAGAGCAGGGGCAGCCGTCTGCAGACACCGTCGCTGTCAGTGTGAAAATTTGCAATACCTGTCAGGGTGCCCTGCATTCTGAATTCTGTGATAGGCATTGCTGCAGATCTGAACAGCTTTCCAGGCATTTCTGATCGTCCGCTGAATGTGTACAGATCCTTAGAACTGAGGCTGCTGCCGCTGAGGGGCCTATCATCGATCATGGCTGCCAGGACGGCGCTTTTACTCCGGCTGAGAGCTTCGGAAAAGTCGCTGTCAGACGAACCGCCGGGAAATTCCGGACGTCCTCGTTCTGCTGTGTCAAACAGGATATCAAAGGTGACCGATGCGGCGCCGGCATCGTTAAAATAATCCAGTATCAGGGCATAGAACTGTCGGGGCCAGGGCCAGCTCATCTGCAGATTCTCCTCCACAAATGCCAGACTCGCATTATCGATAGCAACCATGACCACATTTGTGTCGGCCAGCTCCGAATGATGCCAGTTCTGCCATTTCCAGTCCGTGGTAGTATAGACCAGGTTCTGATACACAGAGCTGAAGCTGAGCACTGTAAAAAGCAGTATGACAGACAGGGGTATGATAATCGGGATATAGGTCTGGAGTGTTTTCTGTCTGTTAAGGGTCATCACGATTCCTGTTCTGAACAAATATAGTATAAAAATAGTGAATAAACGACAGTGTCTTACATCACAGAGTTTTGTTTCTGTTGAATTATTTCTATAAATGCAATAAAATAGGCCTGCAAAACAGGGGGACATGATGAGCCTTATCAAGTGGGAAAAAAAATATGAGACAGGTATTGCGGAGGTGGATTCTCAGCACCGCATGCTCTGTGATATGATTAATCGTCTGCATGATGCAATGATCGATCAAAAAACGGAAAAAGTTGTGGATAAGATACTGATTGAGCTCCTCAACTATACTGAATATCATTTCGGCCTGGAGGAGTCTATGCTCCGGAAAGCCAGATACAGTCAGTTAAATGAACATATTCAGGAGCATACTGAGTTCATTGAGAAGATTGTACATTTTACAACAGAGATCACAAAGGGCAGGGTACTGCTCTCAATGGATATTATCAATTTCCTGAAGGACTGGCTGATAGGCCATATCAGCGGTTCGGATATGGACTATGTTCCGCATCTCAATGCCAAAGGGATCGGCTGATCATCGGGGCAGTGATGATGCTGCGAAAAAAGACTAGAGATTAAATCGAATATTGAGGATATCCCCGTCTCTGACGGTGTATTCCTTGCCTTCAAGGCGCATCATACCCCGATGTTTTGCCTCGGAGAGAGAGCCGGCTTCCATGAAACTGTCATAATGAATGGTTTCGGCGCGGATAAAACCCGCCTGCAGGTCACTGTGTATCTTTCCTGCGGCCTCTGGAGCGGTACTTCCGGCCGGACAGGTCCAGGCGCGCACCTCGTCTTCGCCCACGGTGAAAAAGGATATGAGTCCCAGCCCTCTGTAAGTTGCTTTGATGATCTGATGAACAGCAGGTTCCAGAATTCCCATATCCTGCATGAATTCCCGGCGTTCCTCCTCATCCAGCTCCTGAATCTCCTTTTCAGCCAGGGCATTGACAGCACCGAAAGCTATATCGCTGAAGCGGGTTTCGAGTTCCGCCAGTATTGAATCCTTCTGAGCATAATGTTCTTCATCGCAATTGAGTACGGCAACGAGGGGCTTGCGGCTGAGAAACTGATATCCGCGGATGCCCTTTTCCTCCTCAGGACTCAGGTCCATTGTTCGCAGAGGATGTTCGGACTCCAGCTGTTCCCGGCAACGGAGAAGCAGTTCATGTTCACTTTTATCATATTGAGGGGCTCCGCGCTTTTTCATGTTTTCCACTTTTTCCAGCCGGGCTTCCAGGACAAGGAGATCTGAAAAGATCAGTTCATCCTGCAGGTGACTGAGGTTGGCACCGGGATCGATCCTGAAAGCATTTCCGGTGTCATCGAAACCGTTAAACATCTGCAGTATGGCAATCAGTCCGTCTGTCTGCTTGACGGCCTCCAGATATTTTCCGCTCTGATCCTGTCGCTTACCTGAAGGCAGCCCCATGACATCCAGACACTCAAAAAAAGTGTAGGTGGTCTTCTTTGGATTAAAGATCCCGCTCAGAGCGTCAATACGCATATCAGGGACAGGCACATTGCCGCGAAAATACTCCCCTGCATGTGTCCGCAGGGTTTCGTAATGATTATGGGTCAGCAGCTGGAAAAGAGTGCTTTTCCCGGAATATTTTAAACCTATGAAACCTATCTGCATGCGTATCTCCTTTTTCGCAGCGCAAATTTAGATAAAAGCAGCACCAATGAAAAAAGATGTTTTCATTCAGGGCATTTTCTTAGTGCAAGGGGATTAGGTGCTTCCATTTTCTCCGGTCTATCCTTATTTTCAAGTTAAAGTGGAGGCACTATGTTTTGTCCCCGATGCGGAGCAGAATACCGGGAGGGTATCAGCCGCTGTTCCGACTGTGATATTGAACTGCAGAAAGAGGCTCCGGAAAGGAAAGCAGATCTGCAGTATCTTCCGATGCTGACAGAGATTCTGCCCTGGGCATTTCTGCTGCTTCTGCTGCTCAGGACGCTGGGAACATTTTTACCTGAGTTGTTTGCCCTTTTTCCTGTTGCCTTGGCCGCCTCTGCAACTCGGAACGCGGCCTACCTGGCATTTGTTCTTTTTATGACGGCATTCCACGTCGAGTTTATACGCCTCAAAGCGCCCTGTCTAAATTTTCCTTCCATCGCGGCAGTCCTCCTGACGGTGACGCATTTTCTGAAGACGCTGAACTGGGATATCAATATGTTCCGGGGGGTAGACTCTTTTATTATTCCTCTTTTCAGGCATCATCTTGCCCTGCCGGCGCTTACATCCCTGTTCATCTTTCTTTTTTTTGAAGGTCTGCGTCGCCGTTTTGTCAAGGATCCCGGTTCAGGTCCGATATTCAGGAAGGCGTCAATTGGCTTCGGGCTGGATATGATTATTCCCATACTTGCCGTCCTGATCTTTTTCAGCACAGGTTATGATCAGTGGTATTTCAGTTATCCGGTACCCTTGAGAATCATGCTGTTTCCTGTGCCTGTTGCGGCTCTTGCCTACAAGTGGCAGTTTCTGAGGGCTCTGTCCGTCCTGCTGCACAAAGAAGCTGCTGAGCAGAAGCGTCAATAGGTCCTACATTTTATCACTGCCGGAAGAAGAGAACAGCTGTCGCTGCTTCGGTCCTTCGAAATATTCCAGGGCGCATTCTCCGATCTGATTGATTATCAGTTTATCAGGCATCTTTTTCTGGTAGTCAATTCCCCTGCTGTAGAGTGTGGCGAGTTCCGCCGTATTCGGTTGCCGGCCGTATGTGAGGGAAAAATCTTCAATGATTCTGCAGAGGTACTGCCCGGCAATTTCAATATTCAGCGAATCGTCAAGCAATTCCTCAATGACTGAAGGCAGAGTCAGTACCTTTTCTGGAATTCCGTTTTCAGGCGGATTGGATTGATGTCTGATCCACAGTGCTGTACTGACCTTAACCTGTGAGATACCGACGGAACTGTCATAACCAAGTTCTGCTCTGATGCGGTCATAGCGGTCCCAGAAATTGACATTATTTTTTCTTTCAGAGTAGATCACTGCTGCGAAACGTCTGCTCTCAAGCGCCTTCCCTCTGCAGAATGCATTTATATCAGAGTGATGTTTTTCTATTGTGCGGCAGAGCAGAGCCTCATCCACTTTCATCATGGTGATAAATGCGGAGGGACAGATCGCTGTTAGCAGTAAGGAGATAGCTGCAATGTTTCCTATGCGGGAAGGGAAAGTCATAATCCGTTTCATAAAACCCCTGATTTGATATACAGCTTTGCTTCGTTTCGGGTCATGTCTGTTCTGCGCGACTTTTTCCAGGCTTCTGGATTTGCTCAGGCATGTCCAGAAATCGTTTCAGTACTTGAGAATGCAGAAGGGTACGCCCTTTGTGCGCGGGTACAGGAATCCATGCATAGACAACTGATCCTGATGCATCAATAACGATGAATTTCATGCGGTCTGTCGGAGGGAGTTGCAGGTTCATCGTATCCACCGCAAATCCCATGGATACAAGACTGTCGAGCAAACATTCTGTCCCGGTCCTGTGAGAAGCAATGAGGAGCGGTACCTGCCCGGCAAGAGGAATGAGGGTTTGCAGCGACCGTATTTCTTCCAGCAGCGTACTGTTTGAGTAAGTTCCGCGGTCAGCATAGAGGCTTAGCGAAGCGGGCTGAGGTGTGGATGTCCTGCCGATCCCGTTCAGCGCGAGTGTTTCCATATCCTGTAAATAATCCAGTCCTTCTGTATAGAGATGAGCTTGTCCCCGATAATCGGACAGGATAAAAGACACCGCAGTGAAAAACAGGGAGAAAAGAAGGAAGAACCACAGGCAGGAAGCTTTTGAATCGGTCATGAGGCCTGATCTCTTTTCAGATTGTCAGAAATTCTCTGGAAACTGTCATGACCGGCTTCGATATCGAGTGTGATCAGACCATCCTCAAGGAGAAGGAAACGTTGACAGACTCTCTGAATATTATCAAGATCGTGGCTGGATATGAGCAGAGTCGTGCCCTTGTCCTGGTTCAACTGTATCAGATGCTGCTCCAGAACAGCTCTTGAACGGGGATCGAGATAGACAAAGGGTTCGTCAAGGATCAGGAGTTCCGGTCTGCAGATGAAGGCCCCGACAATTCCGGTCTTTTTCCTGTTTCCTGCACTGAGGTCTCTGATATATTTTGAACCGTACATGACGGTTTCGGGAAGGAAGTTCACGAGCTCCTTCAGTCTGGACAGCAGCAGGTCCTCGCTGATCATTCGTATGGAAGCGATTGTCTGAAAATATTCCAGGGGAGTGAGAAAACTGATGAGGAAATTTTCATCGAGGAAGGCGGCGCTGAGAGCTCGCCACGAAGCATTGCTGCGGATATCTGCCCCCTTGATGCGGACATGACCGCTGTCCAGGCGGATCAGGTCAAGGGTGGATCGAAGCAGAGTTGTTTTTCCAGCACCGTTGTTGCCGAGCAGTGCGGTCCGCTGTCCTCTGCTGATCTGAAGATCTTCAATGTCAAGGCTGAAATGTTTTCCATAATGTTTTTTAAGATTCTCGATCTGAAGCATAGACGACTCCTTCCATTAAAATTCATCGGGGTATTGAATACTTGTATTTCTTATGATACAGTTTAAGCATGTAGTGAATGATCTTTTTCCGGTTGAACAGACCGGGCAGACCGATAATGGCGGGTATAAGAGGAAGAATGTGTGCAGGAAGCGATTTACTGAGAAAATATAAAAGAATGAGGGGGGAGAACAAAATAACCATATAGCCTGTCTGATTCTGCAGAGAGCTGCCTTCGTAATTGATGAAGACACTCCATTGAAGATGAATCTTTCGTATAGCGGAGAGGGCATTGAGAAGGATCAGGGGGGACAGGAAACCATTATTGAGGATCCAGAGAGAAAGAATGGATACGAAGATCCAGCGGTTCAGGATGCCGGCATAGGCACAAATGATAAAGGTCAGGAGAGATGAAAGGGAGTTGAGAATGAGAGAAAAGCTGAACTTTGCATTAAAATAGTCATACATATCGGGGATATGACTGTTCAGCAGATCCCAGTATTCATTCTCGTAGCTGAAAGCGAACTGATAATAATTGCTGAAGGCAGCGGATAGTAAATACAGAACATACAGATAGAAGTACGGACTTAGGTCCAGAAGCAGAGTAATGCCCAGCAGAACAGGGATGGCCAGAGACACAAGAACGGTTTCAAGAGTCCGCCGGTTTCTGACCAGCAGAAGTACTTCAAGTGACAGGCTGTTCATTCTGAGGGGAGGAAGCCTGAGCAGACCGGACAGGCTTCGGGTCAGAATCACAGGGGTCTCATAACTTCGCTGAATGCCGAGCAGATAATGATGCAGACCAGCTGCAGAAAAGAGAAGAGATGACAGCCATGCATATCTGATAAAAAGATGGTAGATCGCTGCCTGCAGAGAAGGACCGGCCTGAAAAAGCAGGAAGAGCAGCGAGAGAATATATGCGGATCCTGTTGCGTAGGCAGTTTTTTTCGGAATCCACTGCAGCATATAGAACAGCGTTGTATTGAACAGGATCAACTGTATGATCACTGCTGTGGCGGGTTGACTGAACATTGGCAGTCCTGTTCCCTGAAGTTTGAGAAGCACCAAGGAAAGACCGTAAACGTAGAGTAGGAACAGGTTGTAAAAAGTAAGGAGTGCCGACATCAGAGATAAAGCGGCACTTCGGCGGGGATTCATTCCCAGAAGGAGATAAGTGAAATCATTTCGTCCGCCGGCGTTCTGAAGGATCAGGCGCAGCGGGAAATCTGTGAGCAGCAGTGCGAAAAGGAGAAAAGAGATGGAGGACGTATCCTGAAGTCCGTGTAAAGAGATGAGAAAGAGAGGACTGTTCATCAGATGTGTGGCTGTTTTGAAGCCGAACAGAAGGAAGAAAAGGATGACAATGCCCAGGAGATAGGGTTCCTGCACTCTGGGAGACCTGGAAACTGCCAGAAAGCGGTGATAAAGCAGGGTGGGTATCATAGCTGCACCTTTATGAATCCGGTCTCCTGAGCGGAGACCGGATATTCAGGGTTATGGGGTTCAGTCTCCGATGCAGAAGCCGGCATAAAAGCCCGCCAAACCGGCCGACACCCCCCAGAGGATAGTAAAAGGAAAGGTCAGGAAAGCAGCTGAGGCGACGATGGCGCAGATATCATCCATATCAGCTCCGCCGCCTGTAATGCTTTCTTCATAAAGAAACGGTGTCATATTATTGTCCTTTCAGTCAAAGAGTTTGATTTTCATAAGTTCGTCGCCGATACAGTGCAGATAACTTAAGATATTGTTAGCAAGAAACAGCTGAGGGAATACCACTGGAATCTCGAGAAACAACCGACAGGCTCTAAAATCCGGGTCTCCACCTTCGATTAGAGTCAGTTCATGATGTAATAGTTCTTTCATGTCCACCTCCTAATCCAGATTCCGGAAATATGAACCGAGATCATAAAAGGTGCAGAAGATGCCCATGGCAATCACAACAGGATTTAACGAGAACACACCGATAAGGGAGATAAACATACAGATCTCTGATAGATCTGATTCTCCGCCGGAAATGCCCTGCATTTCTTGAATGTCCATCACTTTCATTGTTCATCCTTTCGTATGTTTTGTTGAGTTTCTGTTCAGAAGACGGTGTATCCGGCTTATGATCACCTCCTTTCCAAGCTTCCGGATCAGTGTGCCGTCTGAATTGAACAGCCAGGCGCAGAGCGGGGCCTTATCAGCAAAAACACGTCTGGAATCAAGACTGTCAATACATCCGAAAATACAGTTCTCTGCTCCGTAGAGATTCTGCCAGTCGAAGGAAGCGGGATTTTGAAGAAGACGGCAGTTTTCAGTGAGCAGATAGATACGGATATCATTCAACTCATTTATATGTTTATCGAGATAGTTCAGACGGGCAGAGCAGCTGCAGTTAAGATCAAAAAGTATTATCAGGGCAGCACTGTCACCCGGAAGTGAGAGTGTGCGGGTCTGTCCGTGCATGTTTATGTAATTGAGGGGCGGCATCGGATCACCGGGCTGAAGCCCTGTGTCTTGCATACAGGCGCTGAAAATCAGAAGACACAGAATCAATAGAACCAGAATCATGTTTTTATGATGTAGGGATCTCATTTCAGGATCTCCAGAATATTCAGAAGGGCCCATCGCAGGATGTATGAGACAGTCCAGAGACCTGCTGAGATCAGCAGCATATCTGAATACTTTCCGTTAACTCTGCGTTTGAGACTGATGCCGAGGATGAGCAGCCAGGCAAGGGAGAACAGGCTCGGTATTCCGAGAAGCTGCCAGGCGTAGACCGGGAAGTCCGGTGCTTCCAGAAAGGTCTGAATGGAGAGAGGGATGTGATGCATGCTGTAGACGGTCAGCTCCTGAACGGGGCTGAAATAAATGCTGAGCTGTCGGGAGAAATATTTTGCGACGACTGCATATTCTGCAGAGAGTGCAGGTATAAAAAGCAGACGGAACGAATGCTGCTGCCGCAGAAGCAGGAAGATCAGCTGAAGAAAAAGGGTAACGAGTCCGGCTTTAAGAATATAGAGCAGGGGGGAAAGGATATAATTAAAGAGCAGGATCTTTTCATTCAGAAACAGAGCGGTTCCGATGCCTTCAGGTCTCATGCCCTGATGTTCCATGAAAGTTCTGATCTGTTCAGGATCCATAAAAAAGTTCTGCTGTATCCAGAGGATAAGGATATTTGCTGTGATGAACATAAGAGTGGACCTGAGGATGTTGTTTTCTCTGTCTGCTGTCATTAGTCTGCTTCTCCGAGCTTGAGTTGACGGTGTGCAAGTTGCAGCAGCTGTGGATCGTGGCTGACGATGATGACGATCCTTTCGCGGCTGTATTCCTCAATCATGCGGATCACATGATTTCTGCTGATCATATCCAGGGATGCCAAGCCTTCATCAATGATAAGCACATAGGGTCCCGGCAGCATTGCCCTGATCAGGGCGACCATGAACCTTTCGCCGCCGCTGAGCTTTCGGCCGTCTTCACTGACATCGGTGTTCAGGCCCTGGGGGAAGCCTTCCGGGAACCATGTGAGACTGTTTTGTTTTAGAAAACTGTTGAGCACAGCAGCCGGGTTGTCNGTGCATCCGCTGATCAGGTTTTCCAGGAGACTGCCGTTGAAGATATGTGGATCCTGTGGAACGAGTCCCACTGTTCCGGGCCCGCAGAGAGCCAGTTTTCCGGTGAGGTCTCTGCTGCCGATGCGGATTCTGCCTAGGCTGGGGACTTCCAGTCCTGACAGAAGTTTACTGAGCGTGGTCTTTCCGCTTCCGTTGCTTCCTGCGAGGGCCAGGATCTCTCCGGGGCGGCAGTTGAGATACAGATTGCTGAACAGCTCCGGGGATTTCGGATAATTGAAGGCCAGTCCTTCCACGGCAAGCTCTCCGCCCTTATCAAAGTCACATTCTCCGCTGAGTTTGGACTGGGAGGGATACTGAAAGATCTCATCGGTTCGGGACAGGGCGGAACGGGCACCTTGAAACTCTGCGACCAAGGTCATGAGGGACAGTGTCGAGGGCAGAAGATTTCCTAAAACGCTGAACATGGCCACCATTTCACCCAGACCCAGGCGGCCGAGAAGAACGGCCCTGCCGGCAATGGCAATAAAAGCCAGAGTGATCAGGGCCCCTACTCCTTCCAGGCCGAACTGATAGCCCATTCGCAGGTAGGCCAGATCCCGGTATTTATCCTGAAAACGCTGAAAATAAAAGGCATCTTTCTGAAGATACCTGTCCACCGCCTTCGACAGATGCAGCTGCTCCATTCCGTGAATAATATCTATGTAGCTGCTTTCCAGATCGGAGTATAATTTCATCAGGGCATTATTATCGTGTTTGAGTTTCGGCGTAAACCAGAATGCGGTGGCGGCATAGGTCAGGAATGAGATCAGGATGACTGAGGCAATGCGGGGATCGAGGGCAAAGAAATAGATCAGAGAGCTGAGGATGACCAGACTCTGTATCACGGCTTCACCGCTGATCTGCAGGACGCCTCTCTGTATTCTGAGGGCATCCTGAAGGCGTGTGGTGAGATCTCCTGTTCTGCGGGAGCGGAAAAAGCTCATGGGCAGAGAGAGAAGATGCTCTGCAAAGCGAAGATGCAGGGCTCTGTCAAAAGCGAGGCTGAAATCCGCATTCAGTTTTGTCCGGGCCGCCTGAAACAGAGTGCGCAGAAGCAGGACAGCCGCGAGAGTGAAGAGCAGGCCGTAGAGCATTCCGGCATCCCGGCCGGGAATGATCCTGTCCACGAGCAGCTGCAGAAACAGCGCTGTAGCCAGGCCTGAGACACTGAGGATCAGACCCAGAAACGCACTGTGGAGAAGATGGGACCTGTGTTCTTTCAGGGCGGGATGAAACCACTGTTTCAGGGCGTGGGGATCTTCATTCATCAGCGAGGATCCGGGTTCGATAAGCAATGCTATACCCCGGCTCCAGAGTCTCTGAAAATCTTTCAGTTTTATCCGTCGGACTCCGTGTTCAGGATCTGCGAGCTTCACAGAATTACGGCCGATGGACAGCACAACAACATAATGCTGCAGACCGTTATCTTTGACAATATGNGCTATGAGGGGAAAGCGTTCCCCGGCAAGGTCTTTCAGGCTGCCCTGAGCTGCCCTTGCATGAAAACCGCAGAGCTCAGCGGCCTNCCTCAATTCCAGAAGCCGCGTTCCGCGGCGGTCTGTCATGCACAATTCACGCATCCGTCCCAGACTGCTGTTTCCGCCGTATATGCGCAAAACAGTGAGCAGTGCTGCCGGTCCGCAGTCACTTTCACTTGTTTGTCGTATTAAAGGTATCTTCCACCGCACGGCAGTGTCTCCCGCATTGTTCAGCGACTTTTCTTAGGTCATAGACAACATAGGGAGTTTCGTTTTTTGACGCAAATTATTTTTCATAAAAAAAGGAAACAGCGTCCCGGAGGACGCTGNTNAGGGGAGGAGAGATCTATTGCCGGAGTATCCGCTCCGGAAAACTGTAATCCTTGTCAGAGCGTCAGTAGCGGCCGCGCTCCATCGGAGTTGCCAGGATGGAATCGAGAAGTGACTGACTGATATACTGTGCGGTGTATTCTGAACCGTAACGTCCGATCTGCCGTGTAAAGCTTCGAATATGATTGCGGCTGCCCCTTGTCAGATTTTCATACACGAGAAGAATATCCGGACTATCCATTTCCTCAGAGAGTTCCATAAGATCTTTGATATCGAGATCCTCAACGGCGGCACCGACCATCAGACCGTCCATGACAGATGCAGAGCCGCTTTCAAGCAGCTGCTGATACAGTTCGGTGAACATTGGGTTTGAGAATACACCGGGTGTGTCGTCGGTCACTGGGTCTCCTATTTCATATCTCTGCAGAAGCAGTGCAAGTGCCGTCATGTGCATTTCCTCGCTGCGGGCGATATTTCTGAAGATCCTTAAGCCATGCAGGTCATACAGTCCGATGTACAGATCCCGGGCCAGTTTCTCCTCTTCACGCATCAGCACCAGTCCGTAGCTCTGATCTGAATCCAGTTCGCCTAATTCCATATCTGCGAGAATGTCTCCCAGGAGTGCGGCCTCTGTATCCACTGAAAGGCGGGGATCGGCCGCTGCAGAACTGTCACAGGCAGCCATAGCGACAAGAATCGCCAGACTCAGTGCAAACATCCATACTTTTCCTTTTCTCATCACATGTCTCCTTTTTTNAAGCCTGTATAATCAAGCAGCATGCCGAAAAGGGAATGAATGAAGTTAAATCACAGTACATTACATATTAACAACACTATATATAATTATTAAAATACTCTGGGACACTGCAGTCTCACGACGGGTCTCGACGATCTGGTCGAATTTATGTCTTCATCGTCGAGAAAGCGGAGAAGATTCAGGGATCAGATCAGCGGATAGGGGCAGTGACGGCAGCCTGAGCTGCAGCAGCGTCCGCGTTTGATGTGATGCCAGGCTTTGCTGACCCTTTTCTCGCCTTCCATGTAAAAATCCAGGCCCGGAATGGGTTTTCCCATGAACCGGTACTGTTCCGCATACTGCAGAAGATCATCCGGCGGCAGTGCGGCGATGAGGTGTTCGAGCTTTTTATTCACCCTGTCCCTGAGGCAGGAAACACAGAGGGACTGTCTTTGATCAATGGTCTCAATGACCGCATTATAATATGTGAACAGATCTTCGGCATATTCCGGTCGGTCCTCCGCTTCGTGAATAAAGCCGCAGTCGGGGCATTTCATCAGACGTCCTTTCATCTTTGTCTGACAGCTCTTCTGTCAGACTTTTTGAGTGGCAAATATCTGTTCTGCAGGCAGAAATGTCCAGTAAAAAGTACAGTAATGACAATCTTCCCCAGTGAATTATTCAAAATAGGGCTCAAAACGCTCGAGAGCTGACATTGAGAAAGCAGTTTAAAGGCATATTCTCAACGGCGTTGTATGCTGGATCTGTCACATGAAGCGCTGTGATCAAGCTAATGTGTTGACATTTATTTACAGGGCTCCTATTATTCTTTATGAAAAAATTAATTGTTATCTCTATTATCCTTGTGTCAGCACTGAGTTTAGCCCCGAGTCTGACAGCCCAGTCCGAGATGCCTGCCCCGGAGGGTTTGAGAAGTAAAAGGAAATCCATGGAGCGTCCCCGCATTGTGATTCTGCCGGGTGAGAGGCCCTCTGATTCTCTGATGGCGGTTCTTCAGAACGAACTGACTGATCAGCTGACGGCGAATCTGAGTGATCTGGGCAGACACGAGCTTGCGGACCGCCGGGATCTGGAAAGGATTCTGGCTGAACAGTCTCTGCAGCTGACGGGGATCATCAGTGACAGTGCATCGGCTGAGCTGGGGAGGATCATGTCGGCGAAGGAGGCGCTGATCCTGCATCTGGTGAGTTTCAGTCAGAAGGGGGTGCCTCCGGAGGATGAGGATGAGGGGGAGGACCTGAGCTTCGGTGAACAGCTGATCCTGGCTCTGGTGGAGGCTGCCGTCACTTCGGACGAGACGCCGGCGGAGGAATACGCGGGAAATATTCAGACCGTCATGTCTGTGACTGTGCGTTATCTCGATCTGGAGAGCGGCAGGACACTGGACAGTTTCACCCTCAACGCTCTGCACACCGGGGGCGCAGCAGGAAAAAGCCGGACAGCGGCGATGCAGATGCTTCGGTCGCAGATGTTTCAGCGTCTGAATGAAATGTTTCTTCTCAATATCCGTTTTGCCGGCCGCAACGGAGAGACCCTGCTTTTCACACCGGGTCTCAGTCTGGGCATTCGCCCGGGGATGCTTTTTTCACTGCAGTCCGCCCCTGAGACATTGAATCTGAACGGTGAGGAGCTGCAGCTGCCGGGACGGCCACTGGGATATATCCGCTCGACACTGGTGTCGGACAAACTGTTTGAAGCGGAGGCGCTGCGTCGCTTCGGTGACTGGGGACAGGATATTCAGGGAGTTGAGATCGTCAGCCATCCCTTTGCCTCACGCTGGAGTCTGGATCTGGCAGAAAGCTCGGCCGGGGCTTCGGTGGGTCTGGTGATCAACGGACTGTATCCGGTCAGCACCCTGATGTCGGTGGGCTACAGAAATTTTGAGGACAGCCGGGGGGAGAGGACCCACGGTCTGATGCTGCAGATCCTGCCTGTTGGAAAGCTCGGCGGCGCTCTGCCGATGAATCTGGAAGCGGGACTGAATCTGGAGCTGCATCTGCTGGGCCGCGGGGATGACGGGGGACACACTGTCACAGCAGCGGCTTTCGGTATCGGTCCTCAACTGGGACTTCGTCTGATGCTGGACAGAAACAGTGACCTGATCCTGACAGCGGGCTACCGTCTTTTTGGACACAGCAGCTGGGAATACACTGTGACCGGCAAGGACGACGATGACAGCATCAGTTATCCGGCGGTCTGGGATGCTCCGGCCCCGGAGGTTCTGGGACAGGGACTGTATTTCAGTCTCTCGGTGCAGAACTTCAGTTTCTGAGATTCCTTCAGATATCCTGCTGCGGAGTGCCGGGGTTGGCGATCCGCCTCTTATGCTTCGGCAGCGCGCAGGAACAACTTGTGCAGGCGGGCTTCACAGATGAGTACTAAAAAGATCCTGATTATCTGTACAGGCAATACCTGCCGTTCGCAGATGGCCGAGGCCTGGCTGAAATCGCTGGATTCAGGCCTTGAGGTGAAAAGTGCAGGCACATTTCCCGGGACGGGTCCCAACCCCTATGCCGTCGCTGTGATGGATGAGATCGGGCTGAATATCCGCGGGGGTCGCAGTGACAGTGTGGATCTTTACCTTAACGAGCGCTGGGACTATGTGATCACGGTCTGCGACAGAGCGAAGGCGGCCTGTCCTGGCTTCCCCAGAGATGCCGGCGAGATCCTGCATATCGGCTTTGAGGATCCTGCGGATGCGTCAGGCAGTGAGGCGGAGATCCTGGGAGTCTATCGCAGGGTGCGGGATGAGATTGTGCAGGAATTCAGTGCATTTTTCCGGGAAAGGCTGAGTCCGGACTCCTGAGAAAACGGCCCCTGCTGCGTCGGCTGTTGAGGCTGAAAAGTTGATTGATATACAGGCATATTGAGGATAAATTCAGACAAGGGGGAGGAATTTATTATCACAACACAGATTACTTCGTATTTCGGGGCAGCGGACGGCTATCACCTGCCGGTGAGCGGATACGCTGTCAAAGATCTTGATCTGCCTTTCTGGGTGAGCCTGGAGGACAGTCTGAGCGAACTGCTGGAGGGGCTGAATCCAGATCTGATCATGGAGGGCAGGGCATCCTCAATGGATATGGCCTGGGCCGTTCTGAGACTGGAACCGCGTGACAGGGTCTCAAGGATCTGCATACTGGTATGGAAACTGGAAACAGACGGCTGTCAGCTGATCATGAGCAGGGGACTGCTGAATGAAGCCGGGGAGCAGGACTATCGTTTTTCTGAGGCAGGTCAGACGGTCAGTCCCGGTGTTGAGCTTGAGGCATCCTTCTGCAGGATGGCGGGGGCAGAAGGAATTCAGACTGCTTTTTTTGATCATATCAGTTCAGGCGGCTATGCCGTCGGTGCGGCGGATACACTCAACGGGCGGGAGTTCTTTGAGGCCGGCGCTGAGCGGGAACAGAAGAGCGGGAAGGGGGCGGCAGAGAGGCCGCAACTGCTGTGGAAAACAGAGGTCTCTGTCATCAGCGGGGATGCGCAGTATATTGTGAATGCCGGGCCCTACTGCTTCTGCCGGGAACCCGGACTTGAGGGAGCGGAAAAAAGCTATGGCTTCTTTTTTACGATCTGGAATAAAGATGCGGATGGGCGCTACCGTTTTCTGATCGATGCAGGCAACAGTTCCGGTGAAATATGCACATCGGTCTTCAATTTCTGAAGCGAAGATGACAATGGCTGAAAGACAGAATGTAATTAATATTTATTCTTGATAACGATGTTTATAGAGACACATTCTTAATGTAGTCAGTCCGATCTGTGTCTTGCTATTTCGGATATTAGATACAGTAAACAATTGAAAATAATAGATTAACAAGAATTGGTTTTTGTTCTTTGATTCGTTTCCTTATATAAGTTGTCTCAATATGTTTCAAGAATACATTGCAATATGACCATTATGGTCATATATTTATTCAAGCCGTGCAGGCTAAGCAGAGCGGGACAGTGGAACAAGTGAACAGCACAGTTCGGATAAGGGACAGCTTTTTGTAGCAGGCTTTCCTGACGGAGGTGTTTATGACCGTAGACAATGGGGCTGGTATGGGGAAGACACTCAGCTTGAGGGACATCGAATTGAGACTTCGGCGTATTGAGGAGCATTTGTCTCTGGGAGTTCAGTCAGGACATGTACAGTCCATCGGGTCGGAAAAAAACGAAGATGCCGAGGCGAAAGCAGAGGGGGGGAGTAAAGGAGATCTGGAGTACAGGATTGGAGGTGACTGGTCGGCTAGGACCGGGCTTGTACTGACTGGTTTGGGCCTGATCTTTCTTCTGGTTTTTCCTTTTGAGACCGTGCCGGATATCATTTCAGTCTCGGCGGGCTTTGCAGCGGCAGCCACGCTGTTCCTGTACCTGTGGACTCGGCGGGATAGAAAAACATCCCTATTCAGTTTTTTAAGCGGCGGGGGGATGCTGCTGCTGTATTTCTGTACCCTTCGGCTTCATTTCTTCGGGAGATCTGCACTGGTTGAGAACATGGCAGTGGAATCCCTGCTACTGGGCACAGTTGCATGTCTGTTCTTCCTTATGGCTGTGGGGGATAGGTCTGCAGTAAAAGCGTTTCTTGCCAGTATCCTGCTGTACATCACGGCAGGGATGACACAGAACAGCCTGTCTGTTTTTCTGCTGCTGACGCTCTTGTCTGCCCTGTCTTCGTATGCCGCCTGGCGATTAAGCTGGTATCGCCTTCTGATCCTGAACATCTGGGCTGTCTACCTGCTGCACCTGTTATGGTTCATAAATAATCCGATAGCAGGGGGTCCGCTTGAATTAAGGTCAGACATGCCTTCCAATCTTATATTTATCCTTTTGTACAGCTGCATTTTCTCAATGGGGCTGCTATTTCGGGATCTCAGTATTTCTGAGGAAGGGATTCCTTCAGTCTCATCTCTTTTTTCCTCGGCAGGTGCCTATTTTTGCTTTCTGCTGGTGAGTTTGGCCGGGTATCCTTCGCTGATCCCCTCCTATCACATAGCTGCAGCGGTCCTCTTTCTGGGTCTGGCATGGGTCTACTGGAAAAGGGAAAAGAGTCGCTACAGTACATTTTTCAATGCGATTCTGGCCTACAGCGCTCTGAGTGCGGCGATTGTCAGCAGCGGACAGATGCCGTGGTCATTTCTATGGCTGTGCTGGCAGAGTCTGCTGGTGATCGTGACAGCAGTGTATTTCCGTTCAAAGATCATAGTTCTGGCGAATTTTTTTATATTTCTGATGATCTTCAGCCTGTCTCTGCTTCTTGCCGGTGCAGAGCCGCTGATTGGCCTGAGTTTCGGTGTGGTGGCGCTGCTCAGTGCTCGAATCATGAATGCGAAAAGGGAGAATCTGGCATTGAGAACGGAGGCGATGCGAAATGCCTACCTGATCACGGCATTTCTGATTCTGCCCTACTCTTTGTACAATCTGGTACCCGGTCAGTATATCATTTTTGTCTGGATCCTTCTGTCGGGAGCCTATTATTTTTTAAGCAGGATACTGAATAATATCAAATACCGCTATCTGGCACTGGGCACACTTCTTTTGACAGCGCTTTATGTCTTTGTCATCGGGATTACATATCTGGAGCCGGTCTACAGGATCCTTTCATTTCTGGCTCTGGGGGCGGTACTTCTGACTGTTTCCAGATTTTACAGCGGTCAGAGTGAAAGCGGCAGGAAAAAAAATGACAGTATATCGGGAGCGGGTGCTGATGAATAGACTTTCAAATACATACAGGAAAGGACGGGCATATACTATGTCACTGTTAAACAGGGTTCCTGATCAAATTCGGCGTTTGGCTGTGATCCTTCTGCTTCTGATCATTCTCTTTAGTTTTGCACGCTATTATCTGATTCCTGAGGATTTCGGTGTGTTTGGCCATTTTCGTGCAAGCTCTGTGGAACTGACGGTAAATCAGCCATTGCGATATGCAGGGCAGCGGGTCTGTCGAGACTGTCACGAGGATGTGGTGGACATGAAGGCGGCTGGCGGGCATGATGGGGTGAGCTGTGAGATCTGTCACGGTCCGGGGATAGAGCATGTGGAAGGTTCAGGAGAGGAATTGAGGATTCCAGAGGGTCGGGATTTCTGTCTGAGATGTCATGAATATCTGAACTCCCGGCCGACGGGATTCCCGCAGGTGATTTCCAGATCCCACAATCCGGTTATTCCCTGTGTGGACTGCCATGACCCCCATGATCCTGTGCCTCCGTCCGAGCCTTCGAACTGCGAGGCATGTCATGCGGAGATTGCACACAGCAAGGCGGGTTCCAAACATGCGTATGTCGGCTGCACCCGCTGTCATCAGGGTGGAGAGGCGCACATGTCGGACCCTCGTCAGGTTTTTGCCGGCAAGCCCATTGACAGAGCGTTCTGCGGGGAGTGCCATGGTCTCGAGGCTGATGCCGGGGCAAATATACCAAGAGTAGATATTGAGAGCCATGAAGAGAATTACCTCTGCTGGCAGTGTCATTACCCGCATTTACCGGAGGTGAAATAATGGAAAGGCCGAACAGAATCAAAGCAGCAAGACCGGCAGTTGAACGGAGGCATTTTCTTAAAACGGCGCTGATGGCCGCACTGGGATTTGCCTCGCCTGTACTGAGCAGGACGAAGGATACGATGAAGAGGATGCAGGCGTGGATCGCAGGTACGGATTACGATCCGTCTGAACACTATTACGGCATGGCTGTAGACGTGGACAAGTGTATCGGCTGCGGAAGCTGCGCGGCAGCCTGCAAAACGGAGAACGGGGTGCCTGAGGAGCCATTTTTCTTTAAAACCTGGGTGGAGCGCTACCGGATCTTCGAGGACGGGAGCTCAGAAGTGGACAGCCCGGAGGGTGCAGTCAATGGATTCAGGAGGATTACGGAAGACGGGCGCAGTCCTATCCGCAACTTTTTTGTTCCGAAACTCTGTAATCACTGTGACAATCCCCCCTGTGTTCAGGTCTGTCCGGTGGGTGCAACCTATAAGACACCGGATGGAGTTGTATTAATGGACAGGGAATACTGTATCGGCTGTCGTTACTGCATTCAGGCCTGCCCCTATGGAGCGAGATACCTCGATCCGGTGAATAAAACAGCGGACAAATGTACCTTCTGCTACCACCGGGTTGTAAAAGGTTTAGAACCTGCCTGTGTGGAGAACTGTCCCACGGAGGCCAGGATCTTCGGCGAGGTGAAAAAGAAGGCATCTCCGCTCATGCGATTCAGGCGAATGAACAAAATCAGTGTATTGAAGCCGGCCCTGAATACTGAGCCGAAAGTGTATTATGCCAATCTGGACATGGAGGTGAGATAAAATGGAAGCGATCGTACACCATCTCTCCCCTCTGCTGAATGAGATCACCGGGTTCATATACCCGAATGAGATTGAGCTGCACTGGAGTCTGCTGATTGTTCTTTACCCATATATTACCGGATTAGTGGCAGGTGCTTTTATCCTGGCATCTCTTGTGAAGGTCTTCAATGTCAGGGAACTTCAGCCGGTCTACCGCCTTTCCCTGCTGACGGCGCTTTCCTTCATGCTGGTGGCGACACTTCCTTTGCTGGCGCATCTGGGAAGACCTGAACGAGCCTTTGAGATCCTGATGACACCGAATGTCACATCAGCGATGGCCATGTTCGGTTTTGTCTATGCCTGGTACCTGATGGCGGTGCTGCTGCTGGAGATCTGGTTTGACTACCGGCGGGATCTTATTCTCTGGGCAGATCAGGCGAAAGGATTAAAAAGAGCGCTGTACCGTGTCCTGTCGCTTTTTTCAAGGGATGTTTCAGAGAAGGCTCTGGACTTTGACAATCGGGCAGAGCGGGTCATAACCGTATTGGGAATCCCTTCTGCGTTTCTGCTGCACGGATATGTGGGATTTATCTTCGGATCTGTAAAGGCCAACCCCTGGTGGTCCAGTGTACTGATGCCCATTGTATTTTTGTTTTCAGCCATTGTCAGCGGCATTGCGCTGGTGCTTCTTATCTACATGATCGTGACCCCGCTGCGGAAGCAGAGCATTGATATGTTCTGCCTTGAAAAGCTGGCGGCTTTTCTTTTATATGCCATGATCGTTGATTTTTCACTGGAGATCCTGGATTTCATCCACAGGGTTTATGAGTCAGAGGAGAGTATACACATTCTGGCAGAACTGGTGAAGGGCAAACTATTTATCAGCCTGGTGGTGGTGCAGGTTCTGGTGGGCATGGTCATCCCACTTCTTACCATTTCGGGCATGCGGATGTTCAAAGCGGCGGATGAGCTGAAGAAACTGGCATACTTTGTTTCGGCTCTGCTGGTGCAGGTGGGAATCTTCTCCACGCGCTGGAACGTCGTGATCGGTGGACAACTGTTCTCTAAGAGTTTCAGGGGTTTGACTGTGTATAAGATGTCATTTCTGGGAATCGAGGGGCTTCTGACGGGTATCCTTATACTGGTCCTGCCGCTGCTGATCCTGAGTACACTTTTAAAGGTGCTGCCTCCCTGGAAGGAGAGTCACAATTCACTGTAACAGATGATTTTTATCCTGACAAAGATGACACCGAGGGCATTGAGACAGGAATAAGGAACGATTGTTTTTTCTTGAAAAAGACTGCTAAAAGCAGGACATTAACTCTGCTGAACTTAAGAGAGGCAGGCAGGAGTCTGTGCGTTCATTCAGGAAGAGGGAATGGAAAGACTGAGCAAGTGGAAGAAATCACTGAGATCTGCATTGAGCAAGCAGAGAAAAAGACTCAGTGCTGTCGTTTTCGGTCTGATTCTGCTGCATTTGCCGGGACATCTCTTTTCCGGAGATGCCACGGAAGATCTGCTGAGGTCGGCGGATTCCCTGCTGCAGATAAAACAGCCGGAGAGAGTGATGGAGACACTGTCGGTCCTTCAGCCTGATGAACTTTCTCTCGGGGACTACAGCAGATATCTGAATATTCATTCGCAGGCACTGTTCATGAGGGCTGAATTTGATCTGGCCTACAGGGAGGCGCTGGAAACCTATAAGCTGGCAATGTCCATTAATGACAGTCTCATTGCCGGCAGGGCACTGATCACAGCCGGAAATGTGGATATGCGACTGCGGCAGAGCCGGCAGGCCTTAGCACACTATGAGCATGCACTGAAAACCCTTCCGGTTCAGGGTGATCATCAAGATATCATTGCCGGAATCAAGAACAATCAGGCCATTATCTACAGACAGCTGAATCAGAAAGAGAGATCCGGCCGCCTGCACAGGGAGGTGCTGCAGATTCGTATGAACGCCGGGGACAGTGCCGGAATGTCCGGCAGTCTCAATAATATCGGCAGCAACTATTTTGACAGACATCTTCCGGATTCGGCAAAATATTACTTCAAAATGGCTCTGGAGCTGAAAAAGGCCCTAAATGATCTCTGGGGCATCGGCAACGCTTACAATAATCTGGCCCTCTGCTGTCTGGAATCTGGGGATATTGACAGTGCTCTCATCTACGGAGAAAGAGGTTTGGACTACGGCTGGAGATCCGGGTCTCTGCTGCTTAGAAAGAACAGCAACAGCATTTTATCCCGGGCATATCGTGTTCAGGGTGACCCGGATAAGGCCTACCTGTTTCTTGAACAGACGATGACCTTGAAGGACAGCCTGTTCGACATCGGGAAGGCGGAGCAGATCAACGAGATGAAGATACGTTTTGAGACGGAGAAGAAGGAAAAGGAAAATCAGATTCTGAGAGCGCAGCAGGCCCTGAGTGATGCGAGTCTGGCGCGGCAGCGGCTGATGATTTTCACTGTTTTCCTGCTTCTCGTCCTTGTTTCCGCTGCGGCTCTGTTTCTGATGTACCGGAACCGGATGAATCAGGAATTAAGGCGTCGGGAGCGGGAACTGCATGAAAAGACTCAGAGTATGATGGAGGCGGAACTGTCACACAGGGAACGTGAATTGAGCAGCAAAGCTCTGATGATGGTGCAGAAGAATGAACTCATGCTTCAGCTTCTGAAGGACCTGGATCAGCTGGCCAAAAAATATGACATTCCGGTTAAGGATCTGAAAAGCCTCTACCGTGAGATTGAGACCGGGCTGAACAATGCCGATGACTGGTCTGAATTCCAGCGCTGGTATGAGAGCAGCAGCAATGACTTCCTCGGGGCCCTGCAGGAGAAATACCCGGATCTGACGACATTGGAAGTCCGGCTTTCAGCGCTGATCCGCCTGAACTTCAGCACGAAAGAGGTTGCGAGTCTGATGAACCGCAGTCCGGAAGCTGTGGAAAAGGCCCGCAACCGCCTGAGAAAAAAGCTGGGGATCGAGCCCGGCGTCAAACTGAATCAGTTTCTTGCAAGCATAGAATAATCATAGAATTTAAGTGCTTTGTCACATTTTTGTCAGGGTGAAGTTCATTCTGATAAGCGCTATGATTGTCCATGGAATTTAATCGGAAAAGTGATCAGCCTGAAGCGGCGGACGAACGAATCGGAACGACACATCTGCAGAAACAGCTTGAGGCGATGATCAGGCGCTGGAGGGCTGTGCTGAGACATTTAGAAAATAAAAAAGAAAAAAATATCAACCGTAAGAAGGAGTCAGACCCATGAAAAAAGCATTGAAGACATTCAGTATCATACTCTTTGCAGCCGTTCTTTCACTGTATGCGGCAGGTCCCGGACTGAACATTCAGGGTGTTCTGAGAGATGACAGCGGATCGGCTGCGGCGGATGGGAATTACTCGATCGGTATATCGATCTACGATGCGGAGACAGGCGGCAGCAGGCTATATACGGGAGAAGAAAGCAGTGTCCCGGTGAAGAACGGTGTTTACAGTTTTCTGCTGGGAAAGAACGGTGAGCTGACGGAGCTGGCCTTTGACAAAACCTATTATATTGCAATCTCCGTAAACGGCGGGGCAGAGAGCAGCCCGCGTATTCCACTCAGTCACAGCCCTTATGCACTGGCGGTGAACGGGGCAACGAATGTCGTACCGAATTCAGGGAACGTGGGCATCGGCTGCACAGACCCCTCTGAACTCCTGGAACTGCGTGACGGCAGCATGGAGATACAGAACGATGATGCAGACAATCAGATCCGATTTCATGAGGTCTGGGGACGATATATGTATATCGGCATGGATTTCAGTGACGGAAACAAATTCAAGATCGGTGAAGGCGCCTATATCGGGAACAATGATTACCTGACAATTGATGATAACAGCGGGAATACGGAGATCAAAGGAAATATCACGGGCAACGGCATCCTTGAGCTGGATCGGTCGAACTCTGTATATGATGTATGGGTGCAGGGTTCTCCCGGAGTGAGCGCAGGAGGAGATGAGAGAAACCTGGCCTTACTCGGTACTGAAAATGATCACGGTGATAAACTGTATCTGAACTGGAACAGTGAATACAAGGGCGGAACCGACATCGGTGGGCCTGTGACTGTGAACGGTGGCTCTCCGATTCTCATAAGAAGTTATGAGATCGTCAATAAAATGTGGGGAAACATTGATACCGGAGTGCCTGCCGCCGATTACAGTGCCGTTGTGGTCGGAACGGATATCAAGGACGGGGACTGGAATGAAAATGATACCGGACATTTGTATCGGTCCATAATGTATGTAGCAGAGGACAATAAATGGCATCTGCTGGTGGGAGCCAGACTTGACCACGGTGATATTGCCGACTGGATCGTCCATGTGATGTTTATCAGGAAATCACTGGTAAAGGATGAACGGCAGCACTGGTACTATTGAGAAGGCAGCCAATGAAACATCGTATTTCCCTGAACGAGGAGTTTTTATGAAACACTTACTCAGATATACAGCTGTCATGGGGCTGCTGTCAGTCAGTCTGTCAGGACAGACCTTTATTCCCGGAAACACGGCTCTGCACTTCGGCGGCAGCGGACGTACCGGAACCCTGGAGAGTGATGATCTCTATCGCTATGAACATAGAGTGATTATCGGAGAATCCGTAGTCGGAACCGTCAGTATGGAGTCCGGACATCTGCAGAGTTCTCTGGGGCAGTTTTCCTTTTATCTGAAAAGGCCTTCGGCCATCAGGGTCCAGCCTTCTGCAGGGGATTATCCGGACCGAATCACTGTCACCTGGGGGCAGGATGTCCTGGACCCGCCGGCCCTGAACGGATATAGGATCCACAGGGATGGAGAGTATCTGAGTCCCGCGCGTTTCGGTGAAGAATATTACAGTGACAGCAATGTGTATCCGGGTCAGGTCTATGAGTACAGTATCATCGGCAGAAACAGTTACGGCTGGGGTCCAGCCGGTGTGAACACAGGTTTTGTGAATCCCAACGGCCGCATTACCGGGCACATAAAGACAAAGACCCACGGGAATCCGGTCCCGAATGTGGAAGTTTCTCTGAGTCCCTACATCGGCAGTTCTCTGCTTTTCAGCGGGTCCGGGGATCATGTGGAACTGCGGGATCTTTCCGAAGAGGGGGACGGAACCCTCGAGATGTGGTTCAGGGCTGCGGAGGCGGGGTCCGTCAACGGGCTTTTTCTGAACGGCCGGGACAATCAGCGCAGCATTGAATTGAGCATAGAGGACAATACACGGTTGTCTGCGGGAATTTACAGCGGCGGCTGGCATAGGCTGACAAGTGTCGATGGATCCGTGCTTCCCGGCACCTGGAATCATGCGGCCCTCACATGGGATGCTGAAAACACACTCTGTAGCCTCTATCTGAATGGTCACCCTGTCTCTGCGGCGGAGAACTGTTCACCTGAGATCAGCACAGGACACTGGGTGCTCGGAGCGGGGATTGACAACAGCGGAACAGTCCTTTTCAGCGGAAACATCGATGAGGTCCGGGTCTGGAGCAGCTGTCTGGACTCTGCAGCCATTGCACGGAACATGCACCGGGTGGTTGATTCCCATGAGAAGGCCCTGACAGCAGAATGGCGATTTGATGAAGCTTCCGGGGACAAGGCCTTTGACAACTCTGTCAATAGTCATGATATACAGATAGGCGGAACGGTCTGGAGTCAGGACATCCCGGACATTCATAACAGTGCGTTCACCGATCTTCAGGGCAACTATGAGATCAGCAGTATCAATTACGGACTCGGGACCAGCTTCAAAGTGGCGGCCCATAAGGCATTGCATGCCTTCGAACAGGATACACAGGTCATCGCTCTGGACCTGACAGCCGCTTCTGTCAACAATGTGAATTTTCTGGATATCTCACAGGTGGCGGTGACCGGTTACGTTCAATTCGGAACGCAGGCATACAGGAGCGGATGTTTTGCCCGGGACATCAGTTTTTATACAGTGAACGGGGAAGGGGACACCGTGGCTATGGTTCCGCCTGTGGAGACCGATGAAGACGGATATTTTGCGGCGGAATTCGAGCCGGGCAGCAGTCCCACGATTATTCCAAGATACGGAGACCATGAATTCATTCCACAGTTCATGCGCTTTGAAAACCTGCTGGATGATCAGGCCCGGAAGGATTTCTATGATTTTACGACGCGGGACCTGGGTGTTTATTTCCACGGCGGTGAGTTCCGGGTTCCCCTCTGTGAGGCAGAGGTCACGGTGACGCCTGTTTCTGAATGCATGGAACCTATTGTGGATACCATGGCAGCGAATGGATTCATCAATATCGGATTTCTTCCGCCTCAGCGCTACAAGGTCACGGTTCGTCCCCTGGTCAGCCTGTATGACGTATTCCGAGATCCCGAGACGAGGGCTCTGGAGGGCGTGGAGGTCAACCTCACAGATATGAGTGATACTCTGGAATTTGTGTACTATGCACCTCTGCAGGTGGATATCTCTGGACTGGACACGAGTTACTGTGAGGGGAAGGCCCTCTTGAAACAGAACAGCCCCAGAGACATTAAGATACAGATCTTTGAAGAGTACAGGGGTCAGATCAAATATCTCTCCACCGGTGATATCATTATCGTGGATGAGATCTCCGACAGGGATCAGGAGATACGGATACATGCTGCGGTCGCTGATTCCATTGAGCCCAATCAGCGAAGACTTGAGGACATGCCGGTCTACACCCTGAACCCGGGGATGCCCAACATAGCGTCACCCTACACGAAAAATCTCCTTGTCACAGTCACAGATGACAGAGAACGGGTTGCGAGCCGGACGATCAAGGCTGTGGTGGAAGGACACCGTCCCCGGGAGAGTACCTTTGTGACGCGGTTTCCGGATCTGCCCTTCTACATTCTGCGTGATCCGCCGGGAGACATGAGTTATGCTGAACTGATCGAAAGCAGCAGCATGAGCAGCAGCTGGTCTGTCAGCTCAATAAACACGGATTTTAACGATAACTATATTAACTACCGGGCCGGGACAAAATTCAGTACAGGGGTGGGGTACTCAACCGAAACCGAGATCTGGACTGACATATCCGATTATTTTGCCATGCAGGTTGACGTGAATGAAACCAGTGAATGGGAGTTTACTCTCATAACGACGGAGGCATTCAGGACTTCGGCGGACGATATCATTGTCGGGGAGGACGGAGATGTCTTTATAGGCGGCGGGCTCAATATCACATACGGCGTGTCAGATGCCCTCAGCTGGGACAGGGATGAGTGCAAAGCAGTTCTCAGCAGGGATATTGTGATGGCTCCCAACGGGTTTGACACCTTTTTCGCTTATAGCAGCGGATATATCAGGAATCATCTCATCCCCAGTCTCTACACACTGAGGACGGCGGAGGACAGCCTGTCGGCTCTGGAATGGGAGGATATCCTGTTTAGGAATGACAGTCTGAAACAGGCCGCAGTGTTTATCGAGAACCGCTCATTCAACGGTGGAGCCGGCTATACATACACGGTTGAGACCGAGCAGAGAAGTACGGTGAGTTACCGTCGCAGTCAGTGGATACACAACGAACTGGCGGTGGAGGTGGGCTTTCTCAGTTCCGGCAGCGGCGGTGTGGATAAATACCGGAATATCATTGATATTACGACCGGTTCATCGAAGATAGAGACAGAAAAGAAGCAGATGACCGTCCGTTATCATCTGGAGGATGATGATCCGGAGGATTATTTTTCAGTGAATATCTATGCGGACCCCGTCTATACGACGCCGGTATTCAAGCTGGTGAGCGGCACATCCTCGGCGCCCTGGGAAGCAGGGACACAGAAGCGGGATATGCCGGAGCTCACGGTCAGTCCCTCCATAGTGACTGGACTGAACATTGGTGAAGAGGCTGTGCTGACACTGACAATGGCCAATGTCAGTGAAAGTGAGGATACGCGGGAATACCATCTGCGGGCCCTGAATGAATACAATCCCCAGGGGGCTCAGCTTTCAGTGAACGGCACGGCACTGGGTGACGGTGTGATCTCCTACAGTGTTCCCTTCGGGCAGAGCTTTGAGAATATGCTTACCCTGAAACGGGGTCCAAGTGCTTATAGCTATGACAGCCTGGCCCTCATCCTCTATCCTCCCTCCGAGTATGAGAACTGGGAGGCCGGCGGAGGCCCGATCGATGCGGGGCTCATAGACACGGCCTGGTTTTCTGTGCATTTTATCGAGCCCTGCACGGATCCGGCTTTCATCAGCTGGCCTGTCAATGACTGGGTTCTCACTTCTGCTGATTCCTTCATGACGGTGACCCTTGAGGGTTTCGAGAAAAATGACAGCAGTCTGGAGAAACTGGAGCTGCAGTACAGCTACCACGCGGGGCTTCCCTCCGGCGGGGAGGCTGCAGATGCCGGCATCTCTGTCACTGAGCAGGTCACGGCAGCGGGGATCATCAAGGGCGGGGCCTCCTTCCCTGAAGCTTTGTCAAGGGGATACAGTATATCTGATCCGGTTACAGACAACGAGGTCTGGATTACCTCGGTGATGCTGGACAGGGAAGCCCTGGATTCCCTGTCTGAGAGCCGGGCCAATATACTCTGGGAAAGTTTTTACCTCATGGACGGGGATTATGATGTCCGGGTGAAGACAAGCTGCATCAGCGGAACGGAATACTACAGTGATGCGATTAGCGGGCATATTGATAACAATCCTCCGCGGATCCTGGGGACAGCGCATCCTGTGGACGGTGTGCTGAATTCCGATGATGAGATCGCATTGTATTTTGAGGAGTTAATCGACGGTAATTCAGTGGATGCTAATAATATCTGGTGCTGGAATGTGACGGATCCCGGCTGGGTGGATGTGGATTTCACGAGCTATGAGAACGGCATTGTCCTGCGCCCCAGAACGGAGAATCTGTACATTGAGAACTGCAGGCTGAGGGCGATGGTGAAGGGTGTGAGGGATTTTTACGGCAACACATTGCCTGACTCCATCGTCTGGGAATTCACTGTCGACCGAAATCCGGTTCACTGGAACCAGTCGGCTATCAAGGGTGTGAACATTATGGGTGAAGGCGGTTCCATGGAGATCAGCCTCCGAAATACCGGCATGGAGGCTTCACTCTATGAATTCTCATCGGACCCCTGGTATCTGAACCGTTATCTCACGGCCCTGCCGGAATGGCTGACGGCCGCACCCGGCAGTGGACAGCTGAATCCGGGCGGGATTACGCAGGTGAAATTCTCCCTGAGTCCGATGCTCAATTTCGGTGTCTACGAGGAGACCGTTTATGCCCATACCAGCAGCGGGGACGAGCCTTTGACCATCAATGTGCGCTCTTTGTGCCCCCCGCCTCACTGGGTGAAGGACTACAGTGATTACAGTTATTCCATGTCAGTGACGGCTGCTGTTTCCGTTCGCGGTGAGCTCTCCCGGGACAGCTATGATTACATCGGTGCCTTCATTGACAATGAGAACTGCGGTTATGCCGGGGTTGAGGAAGTCGTTCTCAACGATTCTGTGTCAACCTATCTGGCATTTCTGGATATACATTCCAATGTTCAGAGTGCGGAGCGTATCAGTTTCCGGATCTGGGATGCATCAGAATGTGAGGAATACTATGATGTGCCTGTGAATATTCCATTTACATCAAACGGGATTGCGGGTTCGCCTGCGGATCCGCTTCTGCTTGAAGCGTCCGGTGCTGTTGCACAGGTCCTGCGCTTCAGAGAGGGCTGGAACTGGTTCAGCATACACCTTGACAATTCCGATTCCAGTCTTCTGACGGTATCGGAGGCCTTTTCCCATGAAGGACAGTTCTCCAGTCAGGACCGTGTTATTGATCAGATCGGGAATGAAATCTACAGCAGCCGCAGCCATTCCTGGCTGCCCGGGACCATGACTCTGGATCCGGCATCCATGTATATGGCACATTTTCTGGACAGTGTGGAAGCGCTGGTGGTCGGATATGAGATCAACCCTGATTCGCTGGACATCACCCTGCAGCCCGGCTGGAACTGGCTGGGCTACCCCCTTCGCTACGCCCATAAACTGAATGAAGCTCTGATTAACCTTCATCCGGGTGACGGGGCCACGATCAAGAGCGAATCGGGTTTTGCAGAATATGTGGAGGACTGGGGTCTCTGGGTCGGCAGTCTTGCCTGGATGACACCGGGCCACGGATATCTGCTGAAGAGCANGAAGGATGAGCTTGTCACATTCACCTATGAGGGCGTCCGCAATCCGTCTCCACCGGCCGCAGCTGTTCTGGGCAAGGAGGCGGCACTTACAGACCTTCCTTCTGCGCTTCCCTCTGAGCTGTACTACAACAGCGGACAGTACCCGCAGCGCATGACGGTGACAGCAGAGATCCGCAACCCTGAACTGCGTCCTGAAACAACACTGATCTATGCTGTGAGCGGAGACAGTATCCGTGCGGTTTCACAGGCTCAATATTTCCCTGAACTCAAAGAGTGGCGCTACTTCCTGAATGTTTCCGGTCATGGAGGAGAAACGGTGGAACTGAGGCTTCTGGATGTGCCGAGCGGGACAGAATATCAGGCTGATCCTGTTCTTTACTTCGATGCAGGATCTGAAAGCGGTCGCTTTCTGCATCCTTTAACCGTTGAGAAGGGATCGGCAGTCATTCCGGATGATTTCTACCTGAGTCAGAACTACCCAAATCCCTTCAATCCCATAACATATATTGAATTCGGTCTGCCGGAAAAGGCTCCGGTGTCTATTGCCGTCTATGATCTGGCTGGCAGACGGGTGAGGGAACTGCTTAATTCAGAGATATCCGCAGGCCGTCACCGCATCGCCTGGAATGCCCTCAATGAGCAGGGAAGCAAAGTGGCCAGCGGAGTCTATTTCATTGTCTTTAAGACAGAGACTCTGCGCTTTCACAAAAAGATGGTCTACCTGAAATAAAAGGAGATGAACATGTTTAGAAAAATATGCACAGCAGCTGTCCTTCTGATCTATCTGTCTGCCTGCGGGGAGGGACCGGGTACAGAGCCTCCGGAGACTCGGTATATTGAATGGGATCTTGCTGACACCTCACAATGGCAGGTGAGCGGCCATGACTATGAACATCTGATGACCATGACGGCTGTGATCACATTGAACGGAGAGATCCTCAGCAGTGTCCGGAACAGAGTCGTGGGCTACAGTGGCGGAAGCATCCGCAGCAATGCCGTCAGTTACTGGCATCTGGATCAGCAGCTCTACTCTCTGAATCTGTACAGCAATACATTGACAGACACCCTGAAATTTGCCGCCTGGATCGAGGATCTGGGCATGGCGGTCAGCATAGAGAATCCTGTGATCTTTGAGGCCAACGCTGCCCTTGGGCATCCGGACAGCCCCTTTGAACTGCTTATTGAAAAGGAGGAATAATGAAATACAGGGTCTTCATCATCCTCGGAGCCCTTCCGGCAGTTCTCGGCGCTGTCAACAGCTGGGTTCAGCAGTCGCCGAGCCCGAAACCGGCTGCTCGCTGGGATGCCGGCATCGCTGCAGTCACGGATGACTATGCTGTCATGGTAAACGGCTTCGACAGTGCAGACAGACCGATAGCGGAGATCTGGTCCTATCAGCCGGGCGGCGGCAGCTGGTCTCTGCTCTTCGATGCAGTCACTCACGGAATCACAGCAAGCGGCGGGACGGCGACAGTGTCCCTGGGAAGCGGTGGGGTTCTGGCCTTCGGCGGTGAATACAGCAGCGGCGCCTATTCAGACAGCAGCTGGGTCATCGGCTTTGACGGCATCTCCTGGAGTTTCCTCCGTCTGGACGGATCGCTGCACCCCTCTGCCCGGAAAGGAGCTCAGGTCGCCCGCCTCTCAGAGGGATCTATCCTCCTTTTCGGCGGCTACAACGGCAGCTACCTCAGCGATACCTGGCGTTTTGATACAGGTTCGGGCTGGATACAGCTCAACCCCCAGACATCTCCCACAGCGCGCAGTGATGCGATGATGGCACAGATCGGCGATAAGAAAGTGCTGCTTTACGGTGGATTCAACGGCAGTCTGAAGAGTGATACATGGCTTTTTGAATGGAGGGATGAAACAGACTACAGCTGGAGCAGCTTAGACCCTGCCGAGGCCCCGGGCCCGGCGGCAAACGGCGATATGGCCTATGTCGGGGATGGACAGTCCATGATGAAGACGGACCTTGGAACACATAAATTCAGTCTCACCGAGACGCGCTGGTCCGCAGAGGTACATGACATGTCCGCAAGTGCTGTCTGGGATTTTGCGATGGACAATGTCAATGGGAAAATCCTCCTTTTCGGCGGTTTTGATAACAGTGAAGGAATCCTGGATGAGACATGGCTGTATGAAAGTGATCAGTCCCTGCCGGTGACACTTCTATCATTCATCGGAACATCTCAGGGTGGAAGAGTGGATCTGAAGTGGGAGACGGCTGCAGAAATTGAGAATGCAGGTTTTGTGATCAGAAGAGCGGCAGCCGGAATCAGCCCGCAGGAGTGGACGCTGATCGCCTCATACAGGGATATACTGTCGCTGCGGGGCAGGGGAACGACGACGGAGGCGCAGATGTATTTCTTTGCTGACGGAAGCACTGTACCCGGCCTCGCTTATCTGTACAGTCTCAGCGATGTCGATTATTCCGGACATGAGACCCTTTTGGAAGAGATTGAGGTCAGAACAGGCAGTGAAGATCCTGTAGAGCTCGGCGAGTACACACTGGGGTCAGTCTATCCCAACCCTTTCAATGCCACCTTCACACTGAACTTCACTCTATATGACAGGCTGGAGGTAAAGAGTGTTCTGTACGATATTCAGGGCTCTCCTGCCCTTGAAATTCTGAATGCGGATTTATCCGAAGGGGAATACAGATACAGCGTCCACACCGAGGCATTGAGCAGCGGCGTGTACCTTTTGAGAACTGTATTCGGGAACCGGTACCAAACGCAGAAACTTGTCCTTTTAAAATAAAATTCAAATTTTGATTTTCTTCCGAAGATGCTGAGCTTTCCTTCGACCGGTTTATTTCTTCAGACTGTTTCAGGAGAAAGATCTGATCCTGGATGATGAAATTCATCTTCACGGTCTTCGATTCAGTGTAGGTATTCAGCGATAACTTGCGTATGCAAAAGCACCTAAACCCGCATAAATACAGGCTTCATCGCACGAAATTTACACCGTTTCCAACAGTGCCATCTCGCAAGTTATTGATATTGTTGTGTTTGAGTAGTACAGCCGGAGAGACTCGAACTTTTGGCTGTTCCCGATCATAAGCACTGTCTAAATACCCATAACTCACTGATATGTAGAGCAATATGGCAAATTTACACAGCGCGGGTTTTACCTCTGATTTCCCTAAAGTTCCCTGGGTTTCACGATATGAATCGCACCAGATTCGCACCGTTATCTCAAAGGTGTCAATTTGTGTGCTTATTTAACCAGTCAAGCAGGTATTGGAAAGTGAAGTTGCCCCGATCGAAGAGATCCATGAAATGCGCGTGGGCCTGATCCCCATCGGCCTCAATC
>JGI10211J34971_10000065_pt1 | contig 74942 bp, 70 predicted proteins | sample Etolagsediment_FD_34971 | JGI IMG/M metagenome (IMG submission 34971) | reverse complement strand
CAGGATACCAGTGCGGGATTGAAGCTAAATTTACCGTCGTCACCGGTTGTCGCCGATTGACCACACGCACTCACTGCAGCACCGACCACATAGGGATCGACCACCACACCACTCGTTGCCGTGTTACTACCGCCGTCGCTAGAGCAGCCCGCCAAGCTCAATGCGGCCGCAACGGCAAGGGCGACCGGTTTCCTCCGAACAGTATTCAAATGGGTAAGTGCAGTTGATGAGATGCTCATGATGTCTATTGACTCCTTAACTTAATGTCTATATTCGGATTGCGGCTTGCGTGATGCGATTAGCAATCATGATAGGTGATGTGTCAAATAACTAAAAAATAACGCGCTATAGAAATTATTTAGGGTTTGATCATTTCGAACCACTCCCCTGCCGAGACTCTATCATACCGACTCACTCTGCATAGTAGATACATCCGCGTCTCCTGCCATATCAAATCAGTAGCGTGCGGTTAAACCCAATGTTACCAACCCATACGGCTTATCAAAGCGTTGTACCGTATAAGCGTTATAGGTAAAGGGTAGCTCGCTCATTAATAGCCGGTCGAAATATTGTCCGCGCAGTAGGAGTGACCACGTGTCACCAAGCGCCCGCTGTACCTCAGCGACTACGGTTAATGTGCTCTTCTGCGCCCGCTTACCCAGGTCGACAATCTGCTGATCGATATCCTCTCGCTGGTATCGACTCCACAACATGCCACCCCGCAGTCGCCATCGACCCGACTCCCAATCAACATTGGTGCCAACATGATAGAACTGGCTGCGGTAGCGCAGACCCAAATCTGATCCTAAGCCTCGATCATCATAGATTGTCGGTGTGCAGATGGCCGGATCACTCGACTGCAGATAGAGGGGTGCGTCAACATCGATATCGGGACGCCAGTTGACTTGATAGTCACAATCACCCAATCCCACTTCAAGCTGATCAAACTCAACGCTGCTGCGCCCTACGCCAGCTAACCAAGAGAGGGTTAGTCGTCGGCTCAGATCCCAACTCCCGATCAAAGTAGCCTGTAGCTGCTCATCGCCTGGATTAGCAATGTTGAAGCGGTCAACAGCAATACCGCCAATCTGCACCGGGCGATTAGCGCTCACTTGATCCGCTTGGTTCTGCCAATAGCCGAGGCGCACTGCTAGGCGCGGCAGTGCACCCTGCTGCTCATTGAATTGCCACTGACCATTGATCGACCAGCTATCGATATCGGCCCACTCACTGCCAAACTGAATAGCGCGCTGCCAGAGCCCCGCCTCGACATAGCCGTGACGACCGATGCGGCGACCCAGCAGCAGATGTCCGCCACGGTAGTCACCCACCGTCATATCGTCACTCTCAATCAGCTGTTGGCGTATATCAAAAATGTCGAGGGTATCGTTGATCTGGTCGGCAGCGAGTTCAAAATACCAGCGCGGGGCAACCCCACGCGCACTACACCCTTCGCCGTCACAATCGCTGGCGTAGAGGGTACTGAGATGGGTTGAGGCGAGCGCGTCGAGCGGCGCAGCAGCTAGCCGCTCAATACTCGACAGCGAGAGTGCCACGATTGTCGTGGCTAGTAGCAGTGGGCGCAGCGTCATCTTGAGTGCCGGGAGCTCCTGTGGCGGCAGGCTAGAGTCTCGTTGTTTGTGCGTCACAATCTATCACCAAAAATCGACTGATACCACCACCACCCCGATCGATTTGCGTGATGGTCGCCTCAAAACGGCACATCATCATTAAAATCGGTGGGTTTACTGTTCGGCGCCCCCCCCTGTTGCCCGGGGGGGTTATCCGCTGCAGGGTAGTCACTCGCTGCGGGGTAGTCGTTAGGCGCGGTGTAGCCGCCCTGCTGCGGGGCGCGATCGCCGCTATACCCGCCGCCGCCGTTTGGTGATCGGCCGCTCGGTTTCGGCTCGTTATAAGCGGTGGTCCCCTCTCCTCGACCACTAAGCATCTGCATCTCTTTAGCAATTATCTCGGTGGAGTAGCGATCTTGGCCGCTACTATCCTGCCACTTGCGTGTCTGTAGTGACCCTTCGATATAGACTTGTGAGCCTTTATGGAGATAGTCGCGGGCGATCTCACCGAGGCGGTTAAACATCACCACCCGATGCCACTCGGTGCGATCTTGCATCTCACCGCTCTGCTTGTCGCGCCACTGATCACTGGTGGCAATGCTGAGGTTGGCGACGACATTGCCGCTAGCACCATAGCGCACCTCCGGATCGCGCCCTAGATTGCCAACCAGAATCACCTTATTCACGCCCCTCGACATACTGCTTGCTCCTCGTCTCGCTCTCGAAATCGGATAGTTTGACGGTCGATTCTACTCCTGCCTCTCGACAACGGCTACCCCTACACCGTGTCGCTGTAAGCATCGGCGATCCCCCTCTACCCCACTGCCTGAGCGAGCGCTTGGCGATCGAGCTGTTGGCGGTCCACTTTCAGGTAGGCGACCCCCTCCTCTATCTGTACCACCGCCTCGGCTACGCCACTGACCGCCAGTAGCCGCTTGAGTAGCTGCTCGGCGGCCGCCTCATCGACTACGCTCACCGCCAGCAGCTCTGATGCAAGATAGCGCGGTTCACGCATCGTCACGACGGCAAGTAACCAGAGTGTCAACATCGCGCTACTAAAACCGAACAGCGCCACCGCGCCAAATGCGCCATAGAGCGCGCCGCCAACCACACCGCCAATAAATGCACCAATAAATTGTGAGCTAGAGTAGAGGCCCATCGCCGTCCCCTTGCCAGCAACCGGTGCACATTTTGCGACCAGTGAGGGGAGCGTCGCTTCGAGTAGGTTAAACGCGGTAAAAAAGAGCAGCAGCAGCAGCGCCAATAGCCAGATAGATAGCGCGCTATCGCTCGCTAGTAGGAGCTGTGTCAGCAGCAGCAGCGCGACCGCGCCAATCACCATCCGTTTGAGCAGCCGCCGCTTCTCGGCAACGACGATAAAGGGGATGGCCGCCGCCATCGCTAGTAGCATCACCGGTAGGTAGAGTTGCCAGTGTTTGACCGGTTCTAACCCGGCATCGCGCAGTAGGAGCGGAATGGCGATAAAGCCGGCGGTTAGTACGAGGTGGAGGGTTAAAATCCCGAAGTCGAGGCGTAGCAGTTGACGATCTTGTAGTACCCCACCGAGCTCGCTCGGCAGTGTGCCGGTGTCGCGGTGGATCTGCTGCTGGGGTGGATTAGGTACTAGCAGTTGTAGTACGGCGATACCGGCAAGTGCCAGTAGCGCCGTTCCCCAGAAGATGCCGGGGACCCCAATTAAGCCGCCGAGGATGGGACCGGCCACCATCGCGACTAAAAATGAGAAGCCGATGGTCATGCCGATGGTGGCCATCGCTTTGAGTCGATGCTGCTCCCGCACGAGATCGGCGGTGAGCGCCATAATCGCTGCGGCGATCGCCCCTGAACCCTGTAGGATCCGTCCGAAGATGATACCGTGCAGCGTCTCCGCCTCGGCGGCGACCACGCTACCGAGGGCAAATAGTAGCAGCCCCCCCACAATGACCGGTTTGCGGCCAATCCGATCGGAGAGCATCCCAAACGGGATCTGGAGTAGCGCCTGAGTGAGTCCGTAACTGCCGATCGCTAAGCCAATCAGGATCGGTGTGGCATCGGGTAGCTGCTCGGCATGGAGCGCGAAGACCGGCAAGATCATAAATAGACCGAGCATCCGAAAGGCGAAGATAGTGGCGAGTGAGAGTGCGGCGCGGCGCTCATTAGAACTCATCGCAGAGGCATCCATAGCGGCATAAAACCTTTGATTATGTAGTGAATTTTCGCCGGGACAGCGACATCGGGAGACGCTATAGTAGCAGCCTTCCGAAGCGAGCAGAAATCGATTATGTCCCTTATCCGCATCCGGGGTGCCCGCACCCATAATCTGCAGAACCTCGATCTTGATATCCCGCGTGACCAACTGGTGGTGATCACCGGACTCTCTGGCTCAGGGAAGTCATCACTGGCGTTCGATACCCTCTATGCAGAGGGGCAGCGGCGCTATGTTGAGTCGCTCTCTAGCTATGCGCGGCAGTTCTTGTCGATGATGGAGAAGCCCGATATCGATCATATTGAGGGGTTATCACCGGCGATTGCGATTCAGCAGAAGTCCACCTCCCACAATCCGCGCTCGACGGTCGGTACGGTGACTGAGATCCACGACTATCTGCGGCTGCTATTTGCTCGCGCTGGTGAGCCGCACTGCCCTGACCACGACACTACCCTAGCGGCGCAGTCGGTGAGTGAGATGGTTGATCAGATCATGGCGCTGCCGGCCGATCAGCGCTGGATGCTGCTGGCGCCGGTGGTGCGCGATCGTAAGGGGGAGCATAAGCAGCTGATCGATGGGTTGCGGGTGCAGGGGTTTGTGCGGTTGCGGGTGGATGGCGAAGTGGTCGAGATCGATGCGCTACCGCCGCTAGCCGCACGACGGAACCACACCATTGAGGTGGTGATCGATCGCTTCCGGATCCGCCCCGATTTGGGGCAGCGGCTGGCCGACTCGCTCGAAACAGCGCTGCGCATTGGCGATGGGTTAGCGCGCGTTGCGCCGATTGAGGCGCCGGCAGGTGATGCGGCGGAGTTACTGCTTTCGGCGCGCTATAGCTGCCCTATCTGTGACTATGCGCTGCCGGAATTAGCACCGCGCCTCTTCTCTTTTAATAGTCCTAGTGGGGCCTGCCCGGCCTGTGATGGACTCGGTATCCAACCCTTTTTTGATCCGGTGCGGGTGGTGCGCGATCCGACTAAGTCGATCGCAGAGGGGGCGATCCGCGGCTGGGATCGGCGCAATTTCCACTACTATCGGCTGTTACAGGGGGTGGCGCAGGCGGTTGGATTTGATCTCGATACCCCGTTTCAGGCGCTCCCTGACGAGGTGGTTACGCTGCTGATGGAGGGGAGCGGCGCTGCACCTCTGCGCATCAGCCGGCGCGATGGGCGCGGCCGGGTGCGGGTGATTGAGCAGCCATTTGAGGGGATCTTACCCAATCTGGAGCGGCGCTATCGTGAGAGTGAGATTGAGAGTCAGCGTGAAGAGCTAGCGAGCTTTATGAGTCAGCGCCCCTGTCCGGTGTGTGCCGGCTCCCGGCTTAACCGCTCGGCGCGTCATGTCTATGTTGGTGGCTACACCCTACCGGCGTTGACACAGCTACCGGTAGCGGCGGCGGCGGCGCGGATCGCCACACTGAGGGTCACCGGCTGGCGCGGTGAGATTGCCGAACCGGTGATACGTGAGATTAGCGAGCGCCTCGGCTTTCTCATCAATGTTGGTCTCGACTACCTGACGCTCGATCGCTCAGCCGATACCCTCTCGGGTGGTGAGGCGCAGCGGATCCGGTTGGCGAGTCAAATTGGGGCGGGGTTGATGGGGGTGATGTATGTGCTCGATGAGCCCTCGATTGGACTCCATCAGCGCGATAATGATCGGTTACTACAGACGCTGTTTCGGTTGCGCGATCTGGGCAACACAATCATTGTGGTGGAGCATGATGAGGATGCGATCCGTCACGCCGACTATGTGATCGATATGGGCCCCGGTGCGGGCGTGCATGGTGGTGCGGTGGTGGCGGCCGGGGCGCCGCCGGTGATTATCAATCACCCCGACTCACTCACCGGTGCCTATCTGAGTGGGCGGCGGCAGATTATAGGAGCGTCTGTGCGCCATCCGCCTAGCGATGCGTGGCTAATGATTCGGGGGGCGAGTGGTAATAATCTACAGCAGATCGATGTGGCGCTTCCGGTTGGCCTGCTGAGTGTGGTGACCGGCGTCTCTGGTTCGGGTAAATCGACCCTTATCAACGACACCCTCTACCGCTACGCCGCGCAGCAGCTACAGGGGAGCCGTGAGGAGGTGGCGGCGTGCGATAGGATTGAGGGGTTGGATCGTTTCGATAAGGTGATCGCCATCGATCAGAGTCCGATCGGACGCACGCCGCGCTCCAATCCCGCCACCTATACCGGTCTCTTTACGCCGATCCGAGAGCTGTTTGCGGCAACCGAGGAGGCGCGCGCCCGCGGCTATACGCCGGGGCGCTTCAGCTTCAATGTGAAGGGGGGGCGCTGCGAGACTTGCCAAGGGGATGGATTGATTAAGGTGGAGATGCACTTTCTTGCTGATCTCTATGTCCATTGTGATGCGTGTGGTGGGCAACGCTACAACCGTCAGACCTTAGAGGTGCGTTACAAGGGGATGACTATCGCGGATGTGTTGCAGTTGAGCGTTGAAGAGGCGCGTGGCCACTTTGATGCGGTACCTGCGGTGGCGCGTAAACTGCAGACGCTACTCGATGTAGGGCTCGGCTATATCCAACTCGGACAAGCGGCGACCACACTCTCAGGTGGCGAGGCGCAGCGTATTAAGCTGGCGCGGGAGCTGTCGAAACGGCCAACCGGCCGCACCCTCTATATTCTCGATGAGCCGACCACCGGCCTCCACTTCCACGATATCGATCAGCTGCTGAAGGTGCTACTACAGCTGCGCGATCAGGGGAATACGATTGTCATTATTGAGCATAACTTAGATGTGATTCGGTGCGCCGACTGGCTGGTCGATCTTGGCCCAGAGGGGGGGGCTGGTGGGGGACGGGTGGTGGCGGCAGGTCCACCGGAACGGATCGCGGCGTGCGGTAACTCTCACACCGGCCGTTACTTAGCGGCGCAGTTGGCGCGCTACGCGCCGGCTGAGTGAACTGCGGGGCGGTGCACGCTGGCACACCGCCCCTTCCAACTAGGGAGACTTAGCCGAAGTAGTCTGGCTCGTTACCCGGTTTCCATTTGATGTTGCAGCCGAGACTCGGTTTCTGCTCAGCCGGTGCTGCCGCGCCGGCGAGCAGTGTGTCGGTGGCCGCACGCAGATCGCACCCACTGACAGCTACGTCGTTATGCGGTCGCGCATCATCAAACTGCCCGCGGTAGTAGAGCTTCCCCTCTCCGTCAAATAGGTAGAAGTCGGGGGTGCAAGCGGCTTGATACGCCTTCGCTACCGCCTGATCGGCATCGTAGAGATAGGGGAAGCGGTAGCCGCGGGCGGCGACCTCGGCGGCCATCTGCTGCGGGCCATCATCGGGGTAGTTATCGGCGTCGTTACTGTTGATCGCCACCACGCCAATCCCCTGCTCACGATAGTGATCGGCATACGCCGCCAACTGCTCGGCGATATGCTTCACATAGGGGCAGTGGTTGCAGATAAAGACCACCATCAACCCGCGCTGCCCATCGAGGCAGTCGGCGAGTGATACGCGGTTACCTGTGGCCGGCTCGAGTAGCGCAAAATCGGGCGCGGTGGTGCCGAGTGCTAACATTGTCGAGGGTGTGCGCGCCATGTTTACGCCTCCGTTTCAAATAGTGCCTTCATGCTCAGGCGAATACGCCCCTGCTTATCCACCTCAAGCACCTTCACCCGAATGAGATCCCCCTCTTTGAGCTTGTCGCTCACCTTCTCGACCCGCTCATGGGAGATCTGCGAGATGTGTACTAGACCATCCTTGCCCGGCAGAATCGTCACAAACGCGCCAAAGTCCATCAGCTTGTTAACGCGCCCCTCATAGACCATCCCCACCTCAACATCGGCGGTGAGTTGCTCAATACGGCGCCGCGCCTCTTCGCCAGCGGCGGCATCGACTGAGGCGATCTTAACGGTGCCATCATCGCTCAGATCGATACTCGTCCCGGTCTCCTCGGTGAGCGCCCGAATCGTCGCGCCCCCCTTACCGATCACATCGCGGATCCGCTCTGGATTGATGCGGAAGGTGATGTAGCGCGGTGCAAAGGCGGACATCTCTTGGCGCGGGATAGTGATGGCGGCGGCCATCTGTTCGAGAATGTGGAGACGGGCGCTGTTCGCCTGCGCGAGTGCCTGCTCCATGATCTCTCGGGTGATCCCTTCAATCTTGATATCCATCTGCAGTGCGGTGACTCCGTCGCTCGTACCGGCGACCTTAAAGTCCATATCACCGAGGTGATCCTCATCACCCATAATATCGGTCAAGACAGCGAAGCGATCCCCCTCCTTGATAAGCCCCATCGCCACCCCAGCGACCGGCGCTTTCAGCGGTACACCCGCATCCATTAGCGCTAGCGAGCTACCGCAGACGCTCGCCATTGAGCTAGAGCCGTTCGATTCGGTGATCTCAGAGACCACCCGGACACTGTAGGGGAAGTCGCTCGGTGCCGGCATCACTGCCTGTACACCGCGCTTAGCGAGACGGCCATGACCAATCTCACGCCGCTTCGGTGAGCCGACAAAACCGGTCTCACCGACGCAGTAGGGGGGGAAGTTGTAGTGCAGCATAAAGTGCTCACGCCGCTCACCCTCTAGCGCATCGATAGTCTGTGCATCACGCTCGGTGCCGAGGGTGGTGATCACCAGCGCTTGGGTCTCACCACGGGTAAAGAGCGCTGAGCCGTGGGTGCGCGGTAACACACCGGTGCGACAGCTAATTGGGCGCACGGTTAGGGTATCGCGGCCATCGATACGCGGCTTACCGGCGAGGATCTGCTCGCGTACCAGCCGCTTCTCCAGCTTGCCAATCGCCCCCTGCACCTGCTCTTCACTCCACTGCGCCTCACTCCCACCGGCCAGTCGCTCACTGATTGCAGCGCGCAGGGTATCGAGTTGAGCGTAGCGCGCCTGCTTCTCACTGATCTGATAGGCGGCAGCCAGATCCTCACCGGCGGCAGCGGCCACCGCAGCAGCCAGCGCCTCATCGGGCGTTGGGGGTTGCCACGTCCAGCGCGGTTTACCCGCCTCAGCGGCCAGTTCACGAATCGCGTTGATCGCCACCTGCATCTGCTCATGGCCAAACATCACCGCGCCGAGCATCTGCGCCTCAGTGAGACAGTTCGCCTCCGACTCCACCATCAGTACCGCTGCTTCGGTTCCGGCAACCACCAGATCGAGATCCGAATCGGCTAGCACTTTAGCGTCAGGGTTGAGGATATAGGCCCCATCTTTGAAGCCGATCCGCGCTGCGCCGATCGGCCCATTGAAGGGGAGACCAGCGAGCATGAGGGCGGCCGATGCGCCGATCAGTGAGACGATATCGGGTGCGATCTCTGGATCGAGCGACATCACCGTCGCAATCACCTGCACCTCGTTGGTGAACCCCTTCGGGAAGAGCGGTCGCAGTGGGCGATCGATTAGACGTGAGATGAGGGTCTCATGCTCACTCGGTCGCCCTTCACGGCGGAAGAAGCTCCCCGGAATGCGACCAGCGGCATAGGTGCGCTCCTGGTAGTTGACGGTTAGCGGGAAGAAGTCACGCCCTTCGGCGGCACTCTTCTCGGCTACCGCAGTCACCAAGACCACGGTATCGCCCATGCTGCACATCACTGCACCAGAGGCTTGACGCGCAATCGCGCCGGTCTCAAGAGTGACCGTGTGGGCACCAAACTGAAAGCTTTTGCTGATGGGATTCACAGGTGTTGGATCCTTCGGTGAGGCGACGGCGCCGCCGGTTTACTTGCGCAGGCCGAGACGGCTGATGAGGGTACGATAACGCTCCAGATCCTTGCGCTTGAGGTAGTCAAGCAGCTTGCGGCGCTGACTCACCTTGCGCAGCAGACCGCGCCGCGAGTGGTGATCGTGAATGTGGCTTTTGAAGTGGCCAGAGAGCTTTTCGATATCTGCCGACAGCAGTGCAACCTGCACTTCTGGGGAGCCGGTATCATTAGCACCGGTGCCATACTCACTAACAATGGATGCCTTTTCGGCGTTGGTCAACGACATGGGGTGAGAACTCCTACAGTTCGCAACGATAAAATCCAAGCGCCCATTCTAGCGCTTGGGCTGCTCTGGGGAAAGGCGGCGCGCGGCGCCACCTACGCCCCGGCGTTACGTCCAGGGCTCCCCAAAGTTGGGTCAACCACGCCCGCTTATTGAGGCGTGATCACAATGATCGGTAATCGCGTGGTGGCGTGCACTATTTGGCGCCGCCGATAAGCCGTTTCGGGGCGACACGTCCATCGTCGAGAATCGAGCCGACGCCAAGAAAACGACCACCCACGGCAAATAGCCGTACCCAGCCGCTAGTTGGTGCTTGCGGTACCAGTACCGGCTGCCCTTGACGGATATAGAATACAGAGGTTTCGGTCAACTCCACCGCCGGCATCTGTTCGAGCGCCTGCTCCATCGGTAGCAGAAAGCGATCAAGTGCGGCGGTGCCCTCCTCCGATCGACACGCCTCAAGCGTATCGATGGTGATCATCTGATCACGAAAGGGGCCAACGGCGGTGCGGTGGAGTGCGCTCAGATGAGCACCGGTGCCGAGCGCGTTGCCGATATCCTCCGCGAGGGTGCGGATATAGGTCCCTTTCGAGCAGTGTACTCGAAGCTCTAGCTCATCCCCTTCGAGGCGCAGCAGATCGAGGGCAAAGATGTTAATCCGGCGCGGCTTACGCTCAATCTCAATCCCTTGATGGGCAAGTTTATAGAGCGGCTGCCCCTTATGCTTAATCGCTGAGTGCATCGGCGGGATCTGATCCTGCTCACCTAGAAACTGCTGCAGCAGCGTGGTGACCTGATCGCGATCGAGTGGCGGTACCGGTGCGGTGGCGATCACCTCCCCTTCAATATCGGCTGTGCTAGTACGCACCCCGAGCTTACAGGTGCCGACATAGACCTTATCGGCATCGAGCAGAAACGGGGAGAGTTTCGTCGCCTCACCAAAGCAGAGCGGCAGCAGGCCGCTTGCGGCCGGATCGAGGTTGCCGGTGTGTCCCGCTTTATTTGCATTGTAGAGCTGTTTTACCTGCTGTAGCGCGGCATTCGAGGTGATGCCGAGCGGTTTATCGAGCAGGAGAATACCGTTGACCTGACGGCCACGGCGCTGTTGTCGTCGTGCCACGAAATTACCTTGTGCTGAAGTTAGTTTGCGTCGGGGGTGTGGTGGGCATCATCTGCTGCCACCGCCTGATCGATGAGCTGCGATAGTCGCTGCCCCTGTTCAGTTGTCGCATCGTGCAGAAATTGTAACTGCGGGCTCACCCGCAGCCGCACGCGGCGCGCCAATTCACGGCGAAGAAAGCCGGCGGCGTGGCGCAACGCGGTTAAGCTCTGCGCCACATCGCTATCACCACCGAGTACCGAGACATAGACCTTCGCGTGGGCGAAGTCGCGCGACACTTCAACACCGGAGAGGGTGACAAAGCCGAGGCGCGGATCTTTGAGCTCGCGCTGGAGCAGATCAGCGAGTTCGCGCTGCATCTGCTCACTAACGCGTCGGGTGCGACTGTAGGGTTGGTTCATCGACTCGGCTCCATTTTACAGCGTCCGCTGCACCTGAACCCGCTCATACACCTCTATCTGGTCGCCCACTTTCACATCGTTGTAGTTGCGAACGCCAATACCACACTCGGTACCCGACTTCACTTCGGCGACATCCTCCTTGTAGCGACGCAGCGACTCTAGCTCGCCCTCGTAGATCACCACATTATCACGCAGTACGCGGATCGGATTGTTGCGCTTGACGTTACCATCAATCACCATGCAGCCAGCAATCGCACCAAACTTCGGTGAACGGAACACATCGCGCACCTGAGCAAGACCGATAATATCCTCGCGGAATTCGGGGGCGAGCATACCGGTCATCGCCGACTTCACCTCATCGATCAGATCGTAGATCACTGAGTAGTAGTGGAGATCCACCTCCTGCTCATCAATCAGGCGTTTTGCGCCGCTATCGGCACGGACGTTGAAGCCGATGATGATGGCGTTGGAGGCGATGGCCAGATGTACATCCGACTCATTGATACCACCGGCACCACTGGCGATGATCCGCACCCGCACCTCATCGGTTGAGAGCTTGAGCAGCGCATCGTTGATCGCTTCGACCGAACCTTGCACATCGCCCTTAAGTAGGATATTGAGCGTATGTACCTGCCCCTCTTGCATCTGGGTAAACATCTGATCGAGCTTCGCCTGCTGCTGCTTGGCAAACTTCACATCGCGATACTTACCCTGCCGGAAGTTGGCGACCTCGCGCGCTTTGCGCTCATCGGCCACCACCAGCGCAACATCGCCCGCTGAAGGGGTGCCAGAGAGACCTAAAATCTCAACCGGAATCGAGGGGCCGGCCTGCTCAATTCGGTGTCCATTCTCATCTAGCATCGCGCGTACGCGACCATACTCATGGCCCGCGAGGACAATATCACCCCGCCGTAGCAGACCGCTCTGTACCAAGATGGTGGCGACCGCACCGCGCCCCTTATCGAGCCGCGACTCAATCACCACACCCTTCGCCGGGCCGTCGGCGACCGCGGTTAACTCCAGCACCTCAGCCTGTAGCAGGATCGACTCTAGTAGCTCATCGATCCCCTCACCGCTCTTAGCTGAGACGTGGACAAACATGGTGTCACCACCCCACGACTCTGGGATCACATCGAGCTGCGCTAGCTCATTCTTCACCCGATCGGGATCCGCCTCTGGTTTATCGATCTTGTTGACCGCAATAATCAGTGGCACCTCCGCCGCGCGGGCGTGCTGAATCGCCTCTTTAGTCTGTGGCATCACACCATCATCGGCAGCGACCACCAGCACCACAATATCGGTCACCTCAGCACCGCGGGCGCGCATCGAGGTGAAGGCGGCGTGACCCGGCGTATCGAGGAAGCTGACCATGCCGCGATCGGTCTCAACATGGTAGGCACCAATATGCTGGGTGATACCCCCCGCTTCACCGGCCGCCACACGGGTGCGTCGAATGTAGTCGAGCAGCGACGTCTTACCGTGATCGACGTGACCCATAATGGTCACCACCGGCGCCCGCGGCAGCTCTTCGCCATGCCCTTGAGTACTCTGTAGTACCTCCTCCTCTAGCGCATTCTCGCGCAGCATCACCGCCTTGTGACCCATCTCCTCAACCACCAGCATCGCGGTCTCCTGATCAAGGACCTGATTGATGGTCACCATCGTGCCCATCTTCATCATCACCTTGATCACTTCGGCCGCTTTTACCGACATCTTCTGCGCTAACTCGGCGACGGTGAGCGTCTCAGGAATCGACACCTCATGCACCATCGGGGCGGTGGGGCGGGCGAAACCATGCTTACCACTCTGTGCCGACACCACCGGTTTAGCGGCTGATTTGGTACGGCGACGACGCCCAGAGCGATCAGCGGCGATATGCAGTTCACCCTCATCCCCTTCATTATCGCGCCGCTTCTTCCCCTTCGCCGGCTTACCGGCGCGGGAGTCTTTACCCGATTCGCGGCGCGCTGCAGCGCTCACCCGCGCCTCCTCCTCTTGTCGCCGCCGATCGGCATCGGCAGGGGCGTTCCGTTTCGTATCGGTTGTGCCGCCACTTTTGGCCGGTCGACTCTCCTTCGATTTACCCGCCTCTTGCGGTTTCGGTGCCGCTTTTGGCTTCGTACCCTCTTTCGGTCGCGTAGCCTCACCTCGACCGCGGTTAGCCGGTGCTGCGGCGGGGTTACGACGACTCTCGCCCTCGCTGCGCCGCTTCGGCTCACTATCTGCTACCGCTTTGCGTTTCGTTTCCGACTCGGCAGCGGCCTTACGCTGCGCTTCGGCGGCCGCCTCGGCGGCCGCTTTCGCCGCGGCTTCAGCCTCCGCCTTACGCTGCGCTTCGGCGGCCGCTTCAGCAGCTGCTTTCGCTGCCGCTTCAGCCTCCGCCTTGCGCTGCGCTTCGGCGGCCCGCCGCTCTGCATCAGCGGCGATCTGCGCTTCGAGTCGCTCTGCTAGCTCCTCATCGCTCTGCTGTTGTTGTGTCTCATCGACTGCAGCAACCGGCGTCCGCTTCACATAGGTACGCTTTTTGCGAACTTCGACCGTTACCGTCTTTCCCTTGCCGGCACTATCCTGTTTCAGCTCGCTGGTGGTGCGGCGCTTTAAGGTGATCTTCTTTGGACCGCCCGCATCAGTTGACGCGGCGGCGGGTTCGGGGCGGTTGCGGAGATACTCCAGCAGCCGAGCCTTATCTTCATCATGCATCACACCATCGCCGTCGCTGGTGGCGACCCCGGCCTGCTGCAGCTGACTAAGCAGCCGCTCAACTGGGACTTCGATGGTTTCGGCAAACTGTTTGACGGTAACATCTGACATCGCGCTACTCTCCTGCCTTGCTTACTGGTTCTCGAACCAGGGTTTGCGTGCGGTCATGATCAGTGCCGCCGCCTGCTGCTCATCCATCGGTGCGACCGCTAGTAGATCATCTACCGCCTGCTCTGCTAAATCCTCCTGCGTAACGATGCCGGCGGCAGCAAGTTGCTGCGCCAGTTCTGGGGTCATCCCCTCCATCGCCAGCAGATCGGCTGCCGGTTCACCACGATGCTCGACCGCGCTGATCTCACGGGTCACTAACACATCCTTTGCGCGTGCCCGCAGTTCGTTGACGATCTCCTCGTCAAACTCCTCAATCTCCAACATCTCACTCACCGGTACGTAGGCCACCTCCTCTATTGTGGTGAACCCCTCTTGTACCAGAATGACGGCAACCTCCTCATCCACCTGCAACTCATCACGAAACAGCGTGATGATAGCAGCACTTTCAGCTTCGCTCTTACGCTCCGCCTCCGCTTCTGACATCACATTCAGTTCCCAACCGGTCAACTCGCTAGCGAGACGCACATTCTGGCCATTACGACCAATCGCTTGCGAGCGCGCCTCCTCATCAACCGCCACATCCATGCTATGGGTATCCTCATCGACAATGATCGACTTCACCTCGGCCGGTGACATGGCATTGATGACAAACTGTGCCGGGTTATCGTTCCACAACACAATATCGACTCGCTCGCCACCCATTTCGTTGGTCACCGACTGCACGCGCGAACCCCGCATGCCGACACACGCACCGATGGGATCGATACGGGGATCAACTGACCGTACCGCAATCTTCGCCCGAAGGCCTGGATCGCGGGCGGCGCCCATAATATCAATCAGCCCTTCACCTACCTCTGGCACTTCGATCCGAAATAGCTCAATCAGAAAGGCCGGTTTAGTACGACTGACAAAGAGCTGCGGACCGCGCGGCTCGGAACGTACATCGTAGAGATAACCGCGCAACCGATCGCCCGGGCGTACCGCCTCACGCGGAATCAGCTGATCACGGAGAATAAGTGCTTCGATATTATTGCCCATATCGAGAATGACGCTACCGCGCTCTAACCGCTTAACGATACCGTTGACTAGCTCACCGACCCGCCCTTTGAACGCCTCAACCACCTGCGCCCGCTCCGCCTCGCGCACCTTCTGCACAATCACTTGGCGCGCAGTCTGCGCGGCGATGCGCCCACCAATCCCTTGACCAAACGCGATCGGAGCGGTCTCTAGCGGCTCCTCAACATAGTCGCCCGGCTCAATTGATGGGGTCTCTTCACGCGCGGCACTGAGGGTGATCTGACGTTCGGGTGAATCCATCGGCTCACCATCGCTATCATCCACCACCAACCAGCGGCGAAAGGTGACATAGTCGCCCTGATCGCGGTCGATCTGCACGCGAATATCGACATCGGCGCCGATCTGCTTTTTAGTGGCCATTGCCAGTGCCACTTCAATCGCCTCGAAGATGATCGACTTAGCGACCCCCTTCTCGTTCGATACCGCATCGACTACCTGCAGAATTTCTTTATTCATAACGCGCCTTTCACGTCTCCAGATACCGTTGTCACCATTACCACTGCGGTACTAGGTTGGCCTTCTCAATCGCTGTCAGTGCAAAGCCGAACAGCTCACCATCCACCTCTAACACCACTTCATCATCATCACCGATCCCGTGCAACCGACCGGTAAAGCGGCGCCGCCCCTCGTAGGGGAGTAGCAGCCGTAGCGTCACCACCGATCCGGTAAAGCGACGGTAGTGATCGGGGCTAAACAGCGGCCGATCGAGACCCGGTGATGAGACCTCTAGCGTGTATTGACCGCTGATCGGATCTTCAACATCAAACAGCGCGCTCACCTGGTGGCTCACTCGGCTACAATCATCGACGGTGATGCCATCTGGATGGTCGATATAGATGCGTAGCAGTGAGTGACGCCCCTGCGGAAGATACTCCACCCCGAGCAGCTCATAGCCGAGGCCGCTAATGGTGGGTTGCAGTAGCTGCTGCAGTCGTTCGACACCCGCTGCCATCATCTTCTCCAGAAACAAAAAATGGGCCTAAGGCCCATCCGTTTATCACGTCGGTAGGCTGCCGCTTGCGTGCTGACAGATCACCGAGCCGGTTGATCCGGCGAATAAAAAAACCCCAATATGGGGCCGCTCACCTCCGCTGTTTCACCCTCTCCTGTGACGCTGGAGAAGCACTCATCCCTGCTCAATTGGCGCGCATTCTATACGTTCACTGCGCCGGTCGCAAGCGGCCATCAGGCACTGCAACCGGGCATAAAAAAACCAACCACCGGCCCGGTGGTTGGTTTCACGGTTGGTAGCGGGGGCAGGATTTGAACCTACGACCTTCGGGTTATGAGCCCGACGAGCTACCGGACTGCTCCACCCCGCAACTGAGAAATGAAAGTATAGTGACAGTTGCCCAATATTGCAACCGGTTTCTTATACCGCGGCACTACAGAGCGCCATCAGACCGGCCGGCCAGAGACCGATACCGAGAATAGCGAGGCTGTTAAGGCTCAACACCAGTTTCATATCGCCGCCGGCGGTGAGCGGTGTCTCATCCTCAGGCGCATCAAAGTAGATCAGCTTAATGATCCGCAGGTAGTAGAAGGCACCCACCACCGAGAAGATAACGCCAACTAGTGCTAACCAGACGAGATCAACCCGCACCAGCGCCTCTAGCACCGCCAGTTTCGCCCAGAAACCGAGAAATGGCGGGACACCGGCAAGTGAGAAGATGACAATCAGCATCATCAGCGCAAACCAAGGGCTACGGCGGCTAAGCCCGCGATAATCGTCGAGTCGCTCCGCTTCAAAACCCGCCCGGCTAAGTAGAATCACCATGCCGAAACTCGCTAGCCCCATCAGTGCGTAAACAATGACATAGAAGAGACCGGCAGCGTAGCCACCGCTCGCACCACCGGCGAGTACCCCCATCAGTAGAAACGCGATGTGGGAGATACCGGAGTAGGCGAGCATCCGTTTGATATTCGCCTGCGCGATAGCAACGATATTACCGATTGCCAGCGATGCGACAGTTAGCAGGATCAGCATCTGCTGCCAATCGCTGTAGAGTCCAATCAACCCCTCTGCTAAGAGGCGCATCAGCATCGCAAAGGCGGCTAGCTTCGGTGCCGTCGAGATGAGTAGCGTCACGGCGGTTGGCGCACCGTGGTAGACGTCGGGTACCCACATATGAAATGGCACCGCGCCCAGCTTAAAGGCGACACCCACGAGCAGGAAGACTAGCCCAAACAGGAGTAGCTGTCGGCTCTCTCCAACATCGGCGGTCGCCACTCCCATCTCAGCGATCTGCAGCGTGCCGGTGAGACCATAGAGCATCGACATGCCATAGAGCAGCATGGCCGAAGCGATTGCACCAAGAATAAAGTACTTCATCGCCGCTTCCGATGCCGCTGCTGAGTCGCGCTGTAGCGCTACTAGTGCGTAGAGCGCTAGCGACATCAACTCAAGACCGAGGTAGAGGGTGAGCAGACTCGCTGCCGATACCATCACCATCATCCCTAGCACCGCAAACAGCGCGAGTAGATAGAACTCACCGCGGAACATGCCGCGCGCCTGTAGATAGCCACGGGCGTAGAGGAGGGAGACAAAGGCCGATAGGTAGATAAAACCCTTAAGCAGCGTCGCCATCGGATCGAGGATAAAGTGGCCGTTAAAGGTGGTACGGCTCTCTGGCGTGGCAATCAGCAGGGTAGCCATCAGCGCCGCAATCAGCGTCGTCTGTGCCAGTAGATAGGTGACATGGCGCGCCCGATCACTCAAGAAGAGATCGATTATTAGGATCAGGCAGGCCATCGCCAACACCACCATCTCCGGTAGTGCAGGCAGAAAATCGGGCATCGTAAAGCGGCTCATCGATTATTACTCCAGAGGGTGTCGCGGGCGGCCATTAGAGTTTCGACACCGCGATATGCTGTACCAAATTCGCTACCGTCGCCTCCATCACCTCCAGCAGCGGTGCCGGCCAGATACCAAACAGCAGTACCGCAACGGCAAGCAGTGAGAGGATCAGAAACTCGCGGCGATTGAGATCGGTCAGCGCTGCCACCTTCTCATTCGCCACTGCACCAAATAGCACACGCTTCACCATCCAGAGGGTGTAGGCGGCGCCGAGAATGAGGGTGGTCGCAGCGAGGAAGGCGAACCAGAAGTTGGCTTTAAAGGCGCTCAGAATCACCAAGAACTCACCGACAAAGCCAGCGGTACCGGGTAGACCGGCGTTCGCCATCGCAAATAGCATCATAAAGGCAGCGAAGGTGGGCATGGTGTTGACCACACCGCCGTAGTCGGCAATTTGGCGACTATGGATACGGTCATACATCACCCCGACACAGAGGAACATAGCGCCAGAGACGAAGCCGTGCGAGATCATCTGCACCAGCCCCCCCTCAATGCCAAGCGCTGCCCCCTGATAGCTACCGCTATTCTCGGCAATCCGCCATGCGACAAAGAAGCCGAGCGTCACAAACCCCATGTGAGCAATCGAGGAGTAGGCAATTAGCTTCTTCATATCCTGCTGGATCAGCGCCACGAATCCGATATAGACCACCGCAATCAGCGATAGCGCAATCATCAGATCATCAAGGGTGGCGCTAGCGTCAGGGGTGATCGGTAGCGAGAAGCGGAGGAAACCGTAGGCACCGAGCTTGAGCATAATCGCGGCAAGTATTACCGAGCCGCCGGTTGGGGCCTCAACGTGGGCATCGGGCAGCCAAGTGTGTACCGGCCACATCGGTACCTTCACCGCAAAAGCGATCAGGAATGCGAGGAAGATGAGGATCTGCGGCGCGAGGGGAATCGCCATCTGATGGTAGTCGAGGATGCTGAAGCTGCCACTCTCAAAGTAGAGCCAGATCAGCGCCACCAGCATAAAGACTGAGCCGAAGAAGGTGTAGAGGAAGAACTTGATGGTCGCATAGACGCGCCGCGCCCCACCCCAGATCCCGATCACAATAAACATCGGGATCAACATCGCCTCCCAGAAGACATAGAAGAGCATCGCATCGAGCGCCGCAAAGACGCCGATCATCAACCCCTCCATGATCAGGAAGGCGGCCATATAGTGTGCCGGTTGGCGCTGGATCACCTCCCAGCCAGCCAGCACTACCAGTAGGGTGCTAAAGCTGGTGAGTAGGATCAGCGGCATGGAGATACCATCAACGCCGAGATGGTAGTAGATGTTAAACGCTTCGATCCAGAGCCAGCGCTCCTCAAACTGCATCGCTGCGGTGGTGGTATCGAAACCGGTGTAGAGTGGGATCGAGAGGCCAAAGGTGACAAGTGCCACCAGTAGCGCCACCACCCGGCCATTAAATGCCGATTCACTCCCCTCGGCACTATCGTCACCGCTACCACCGGTGGCGAGCACGAGCAGACCACCGAGGATCGGGGTCCAGATGAGAAGACTCAGCAGCGAAAAGTCGGAAAACATGCAGCCTACCCTTGGTTCTTCGTTCAGGCGATCACGAACAGGCCAAACAGCAGTAGCAGGCCAATAATCATCGCGAACGCGTAGTGAGAGAGGAAACCGGTCTGTAGCTGACGCACCACGCTAGCGAGCCAACCAACCGTCCGTGCCGAGCCGTTCACCAGCCAGCCATCGATCACCGTAGCGTCACCGAACCGCCACAGACTACGGCCAATACCACGACTGCCGCCGGCGAAGAACCAGTCGTTGAACGCATCGAAGCCATACTTCTGCTCCAAGATTCGGTGCAGTAGCGATAAACGGGCAGCGATCTGCGCCGGAATCGCAGGCAGGCGAATATAGAGCAGCCACGCCGTTACGACACCCGCTAACGCTAACCAGAAGGGTGGCGTCATCAGACCATGCAGTACCATGCCGGCCGCACCGTGGAACCCTTCACCTAGCTGCGCGAGTACATCATGCTGCGGTAGCACGTGGATCGCACCGGCAAAGAAGTCACCAAACACCATCGGTTCAACATAGATCCAACCGATGAGTGCCGATGGGATCGCTAACGCCAAGAGCGGTAGGGTCACCACCCAGGGCGTCTCATGTAGATGCGAGCGGGTATGCTCATCCATCCGTTCGCTGCCGTGGAAGACCAGGAAATACATCCGGAAGCTGTAGAGCGCGGTGACAAAGACGCCAATCAGCAGCGCCCAGTAGGCGAAGGTTGCGCCGGGGAGTGTCGATAGATGCACCGCCTCAATGATGGAATCTTTAGAGAAGAAGCCGGCAAAACCGGGGGCACCAATCAGTGCGAGTGAGCCAATTAACGAGGTGATCCAGGTGATCGGCATATATTTACGCAAGCCACCCATCTTCCGCATATCCTGCTCATGGTGCATGGCGATGATAACCGAACCGGCGGCGAGGAAGAGTAGCGCCTTAAAGAAGGCGTGGGTCATCAGGTGGAACACGCCGGCCGCGTAGGCAGAGGCGCCGAGGGCAACAGTCATGTAGCCGAGTTGTGAGAGCGTTGAGTAGGCAACCACCCGCTTAATATCGTGCTGGATCAAGCCGAGGAAACCCATAAACAGGGCCGTCACCGCACCGATCACGAGAATAAAGCTCAGCGCCGTCTCAGAGAGTTCAAACAGCGGTGACATCCGCGCTACCATGAAGATACCGGCGGTGACCATCGTCGCAGCGTGGATCAGTGCCGAGATCGGGGTCGGACCCTCCATCGAGTCGGGGAGCCAGACATGGAGTGGCACCTGCGCCGATTTACCCATCGCACCGATAAACAGCAGGATGCAGATGAGGGTCAGTAGCGACCACTCTGTACCCGGTATGATGGAGAGGGTTGTCGCCTGCTGTGCGGGGGCGGCGGCAAACACCGTCGCATAGTCGAGCGAACCGAAGTACATCACCACCGCGCCGATACCGAGCAGGAAGCCGAAGTCGCCGACACGATTGACTAAAAACGCCTTCAAGTTAGCGTAGATAGCCGACTCACGGGTGTACCAGAAACCAATCAGTAGATAGGAGACAAGACCGACGGCCTCCCAACCGAAGAAGAGTTGCATGAAGTTATTCGCCATCACCAGCATCAGCATCGCGAAAGTAAACAGCGAAATATAGCTGAAGAAGCGCTGATAGCCGGGATCATCGTGCATATAGCCGATGGTGTAGATATGCACCATCAGTGAGACGAAGGTGACCACCACCATCATCATCGCGGTGAGCGAATCGACCCAGAAACCGATCTCAAAGCGGATGCCATCGGCAACCGCCCAGGTGTAGACGCTCTGATTGATCGGTTCGACCGCCACGATCACCAGTTGATAGAAGACCCATAGCGATAACAGGAACGCAATCGCCACACCGGCGATGGTGACCCGATGTGATGCTGTGCGGCCAATAGTGCGACCAAACAGCCCGGCGACGATAGCACCCGCAAGTGGTGCTAATACGATGGCAAGATTGAGACTCTCCAGATTCGGCACCGCTCTACCCCTTCAGTGAATCGAGATCGGCAACATTGATGGTGTGACGGTTGCGGAACAGCACCACCAGTATTGCTAAGCCAATCGCCGCCTCTGCCGCTGCTACGGTGAGGATAAAGAAGACAAATAGCTGCCCGGCCGCATCACCCAGATAGTGTGAGAAGGCGATAAAGTTGATATTAACCGCCAGCAGCATCAGTTCGATGCACATCAGCAGGATAATGACACTCTTGCGGTTGATGAAGATGCCGGCGAGACTAATCGCAAACAGTATCGCCCCAACCGTCAGGAAATCGGACAGTGCTAACATGGTTCTCCCCCGCGCTACCGACCATCGGCAGCGCCGCTATTATTTCGTAGGTTCGCTCGACATCTCGACCAGCCGCACCCGCGCCGATCGCTCAACCGCTACCTGTTGACTCACCGACTGGTAGCGAGTGCCCCCGCGCCGCCGCAGCGTCAACGCAATCGCGGCAATGATCGCCACCAGCAGAATCACCGCCGCAATCTCAAACGGGTAGACATAGGCGGTGTAGAGCAGCAATCCGAGTGTGCGGGTGTTATTTGCATCGGCCGGTAGTGGTGCCGGTGCCGCGTAGCGCTCCAGTCCGAACGGCTCGCCGCCGACCACACTCAGCAGGAGTGCCACCATCAGCAGTAGCACCAGAAGCCCCACCGGTAAGTAACGGCTAAACCCCTCACGCAGTACGCTGATATTAATATCGAGCATCATCACCACAAACAGGAACAGCACCATCACCGCGCCGACATAGACTAAAACTAAGGTGATAGCGAGGAACTCCGCCTCCAGTAGCAGCCAGACCCCGGCGCTAGCGAAGAATGCGAGCACAAGAAAGAGTGCCGCATGTACCGGATTGCGTACCGTCACTACAAGCGTTGCAGCGAGTAGCAGCAGCGCCGAGAGACCATAGAAGAGTAACTGTTCAAAACTCATAGTAGACTCCGTCAGCTGCTCAATTAGCGGTAGGGGGCGTCGGCCGCTCGATCGCGAGCGATCTGCGCCTCCATCTGATCACCGAAGGCGAGCAGCTCCTGTTTGCCGATGATGCGCTGCTCATTGCGCTCCATACAGAACTCATAGTGGCGCGTCTCGACGATAGAATCGACTGGACACGACTCCTCACAGAAGCCGCAGTAGATACACTTAAAGAGATCGATCTCATAGCGGGTGGTACGGCGAGTGCCATCCTCCCGTGGCGCCGACTCAATCGTGATCGCCATCGCTGGACAGACCACTTCGCAGAGTTTACAGGCGATACAGCGCTCCTCACCATTCGGATAGCGCCGCAGTGCATGCTTACCACGGAAGCGCGGCGACTGCGGTGCCCGCTCCTCCGGATACTGAATAGTGAACTTTCGCCGCAGCAGATAGCGGCCAGTCAGTCGCAGACCAGCAAATAGCTCAGCGAGAAAGAGACTCTTAATGATGCGGGTGACAGGATTCATGCGGTATCTCTCCTTGGCGCCACTCAGGCGGCATCAAACCAGGGGCCAAGCTCGGCCATAATGGCGACACCGATCACCAGCAGCCAGACAATGGTGAGCGGAATAAAGACCTTCCACCCCAACCGCATAATCTGATCGTATCGATAGCGCGGGAAGGTGGCACGGAACCAGAGAAAGAGAAAGAGAAATAGGCTCGCCTTTAGGAGCAACCAGACGACACTACCCGATGCGAGCCAGCTACCTGCTAGCGCCTCAATCCCCTCAAAGGGTGAGAGCCAGCCGCCGAGGAACATGATCGCCGCTAACACCGAGATGAGGATCATGTTGGCATATTCGGCGAGGAAGAAGACGGCAAACGCCATTCCGGAGTACTCGACATGGAAACCGGCGACAATCTCCGACTCCCCCTCGGCGACATCGAATGGGGCGCGATTGGTCTCAGCAACACCCGAGATAAAGTAGATAACAAACAGCGGTAGCAGCGGTAGCCAGAACCAGTGCAGCAGACTCCCCTGCTGGGCGCGCACGATATCGCCCAAGTTGAGGCTGCCGGCAGCCATTAACACACCGACCAGCGCAAACCCCATCGCAATCTCATAGGAGACAATCTGTGCCGCTGAACGCATCGCGCCAAGGAAGGAGTATTTTGAGTTACCTGCCCACCCCGCAATGATGACGCCGTAGACCCCAATCGAGGTGATCGCGAGCACATAGAGCAGCCCCGCATTCACATCGGCTAGTACCCACCCATCATCGAATGGAATCACCGCCCATGCGGCAAGTGCCGGTGCCATCGCTAACACCGGCGCGAGGACAAATAGCGCTTTATCCGCCCCACTCGGTAGCACAATCTCCTTGAACATCAGCTTGACAGCATCTGCAATCGGCTGCAGCCAACCGCGCGGACCGACCCGATTCGGGCCGATACGCACCTGCATGTAGCCAATCACCTTACGTTCGGCATAGGTGGTGTAGGCCACCGCAAATAGGAGCGGGCCGAGGATCAGTGCGATCTGGATCAGGGTCACCAGCACCACCGCCAACCAGTGAGGCCAGCTAGAGAGAAGGTCGTAGAGGAATTGAGTCATCGCTTGCCGCCGCCGTTAGGGTCTATTCACGCTTTCTCGATCTGTACCGTTGCAAAGCCACTACCGGCTGCCGGTACACCGCTGACACCACTGCCGAGCAGGGCACAACCGGGTGCCACCCGCGCATCAATGCGCAGCGGCAGCGTCACTCGCTCCCCCGCCGCAGCGCGCAGTGTCACCTCATTTTTATCTGCGACCCCCGCCTCAGCGGCGCTATCGGGATGGAGCCAGAGCGTGCGACCAAGGGTCGCATCAGCGGTCGCCTGTAGCGGGGCAGCGCGCCGCACCATCGCGTCAACCGCATAGATTGACCAGTCACTGATCCGCTGCAATCCGGTCACTGGCGCTGCCGTAGTGCCACTCACCCAGGGCTGTTCGCTGCTTGCAACCACTCCATCACAGTGTTGCTGTAGCTCCTGCCGCACCTCATCGACCGTCAGATAATCGAAACCAGCGACCGCTAGAAGATTGCCCAAGACCCGCAACACCTTCCAAGCGGGGCGCGCCTCACCCGGCGGCAGTAGCGCCGCACCACTCAACTGCCAATCGCCGGCACTATTAACGTGGCTACCGCTCTGCTCCGGCCAGAGTGCGACCGGTAGCAACACATCGGCAACCCGCTCTAGCGCAGCGCTACGATAGCTGGTCAGCGCGATCGTGAACCCCTCTTCTAGTGCGGCGGTCAGGCGCTCACCATCGAGTGAGTCGAGATCGGGTTCAACACCATGCAGCAGCCAACCGGCGCGCGGAGTGGCGATCATCTGCAGCCAGTCGAGCCCGACCGAGGCGACCGCTGCTGCGCCGGCACTACGATGCGGTAGCGCACCGGCTAGCGCAGCGCCGACGCCATTCCCCCCCTCCGGTAAGATACCGAGGGTCGCTCCTGCAGCGGCCGCGATAGCATCCGCTAGTGCAACCAATTCGGCCCGCTGCGGGTGACTCGCGATCTGCTGTCCAAGTAGCAGTAGCTTACTGCCTGCCGCGCCACTAAGTAGCTGATCGGCAATCGCCTGCTGCGCCTCAGTGACCGTTGCATCATCTAGTAGCGCTGCAAGTTCCGGCGTGGCGCGTGCACCACTGCTACGATAGATAGCGGCCGCTAGCGTGACCAACTCATCGTGCAGGGCGTTCGGGGCGACCACACGACTGGCCGTTAGCGGCATGGCTAAATCGTAATCGACCGGATTGATCTGCATCACCGCCGCACCCCTTGCGACCGCTTGGCGCAAGCGCTGCGCTAACAGCGGCTGATCTTTGCGTAGGTTGCCACCAATGAGTAGCACCCGTTGCAGCTGATTGATCGCCTCGATCGGCATCCCCAACCAGGGGAATGGGGGTTGCGCCGCTTGTCCCCGAAAATCCTGCTGCCGCAGCCGATGATCGATATGGTTGCTACCGATTCCACGCAGCAACTTCTGCAACAGATAGTACTCTTCGCAGCTATTGTTGTAGCCGGCAAGTGCGCCGATGCGATCGCCTCCCTGCTGCTGTCGAATCGACTGGAGCTGCTCAGCGGCAAAGGTGAGCGCCTCATCCCACCCGACCGACTGCCACTCACCCCCACGCCGAATCTGTGGTGTAGTCAGGCGATCGGGGTGGTTCAGGGCGCTATAGCTGAAGCGATCGCGATCACTGAGCCAATTCTCGTTGAGTTGATCATGCTCGCGCGGCACCACTCGCAATAGCTGGCGCTGCCGCTGCTCTAGCCAGAGGTTGCTACCAACCGCATCGTGCGGTGAGATAGCGGCATGGCGCTGTAACTCCCATGGACGGGCGGTATAGCGCGACGGCTTGGCGGTGAGCGCCCCGACCGGACAGAGATCGATAACATTACCCGATAGCTCGGAATCGACACTGTTGGCGATATAGGTTCCGATGCGGGTGTGTTCGCCACGGCCCGTACCCCCAAGCTCCATTATGCCGGCAATCTCTTGACCAAACCGGACGCAGCGGGTGCAGTGGATACAGCGCGTCATATCGGTGGCGATCAGCGGCCCTAGATCATTCTCGGGCACGATCCGTTTGCCCTCACCGTAGCGCGACAGACTCTGCCCAAACCCCATCGCCATCTCTTGCAGATCACACTCCCCCCCCTGATCGCAGATGGGGCAGTCGAGCGGGTGGTTGATGAGCAGAAACTCCAGCACCGCCTGCTGTGCGGCGAGCGCTTTCGGTGAGCGGGTATACACCTTCATGCCGTCGGTCACCGGCGTGGCACAGGCTGGTAGCGCCTTTGCCATCTTCTCCACCTCGACCAGACACATCCGACAGTTCGCCGCAATAGAGAGCTTTTTGTGGTAGCAGAAGCGCGGGATCACGATCCCCGCTTCGTCGGCTGCCTCGATCACCATGCTGCCGTCGCGTGCCTCGATCGGCGTGCCGTTGATTTCGATCTTTACCATGCCCGGAAACCCGTTTCGGAATCAGTTGTTATGGCCGGCAGCAGGTGGCCCCTTTCGGTGCCACCGCTGCTGACACCGCTACACCATGCAGCGCTTATGTTCGATGTGGTAGAGAAACTCATCGCGGAAGTGGCGCAGAAAGCTGCGCACCGGCATCGCCGCCGCGTCACCTAGCGCGCAGATGGTATGCCCCTCAATCCGCGACGCCACATCGTCGAGTTGTGCTAGATCTTCCGGTCGCCCCTCGCCATGCTCGATCCGGTGGAGAATCCGTGCTAACCAGCCGGTCCCCTCACGGCACGGCGTACACTGGCCACACGACTCTTCATAATAGAAGTGAGAGAGGCGTGCTAACGCTTTCACCATACAGGTGGTCTCATCCATCACAATCACCGAGCCGGCACCGAGCATCGATCCCCCATCACGGGCGATCGAATCGTAATCCATGGTCACCTTCATCATCGTCTCTGCCGGTACCACGGGTGTCGAGCTACCCCCTGGAATCACCGCTTTGAGCTGGTGGCCATCACGCACACCGCCCGCCATCTCCAGCAGCTCACTGAAGGGTGTACCGAGCGGGATCTCATAGTTTCCCGGACGGTTGACATGGCCCGAGACGGAGAAGAGCTTCGATCCCCCATTATTCGGCTTGCCGAGGTTAAGGAACCACGCTCCACCCTGCGCTAGAATGAGTGGTACCGAAGCGAGGGTCTCGGTGTTATTGATGGTAGTGGGACGACCATAGAGACCGTAGCTAGCTGGAAACGGGGGCTTAAAGCGTGGCTGCCCCTTCTTCCCCTCAATCGACTCTAATAGCGCCGTCTCCTCGCCGCAGATGTAGGCGCCCGCTCCCAGATGCACTTCAATATCGAAGTCGATCCCGGAACCGAGAATGTTACGCCCGAGTAGACCGGCAGCACGCGCCTCCTCAATCGCCCCCTGAAAGCGCTCATACGGCTCCCAGAACTCGCCGCGAATGTAGTTGTAGCCCATCGTCGCGCCGAGGGTGTAGCCGGCAATCGCCATCCCCTCAATCAGCTGATGCGGGTTATAGCGCAGAATATCGCGATCCTTACAGGTGCCCGGTTCCCCCTCATCGGAGTTGCAGACCACATACTTCTGCCCCTCAAGGTTGCGCGGCATAAAGCTCCACTTTAGACCGGTTGGGAAGCCGGCACCGCCACGCCCCCGCAGGGCTGAGGTTTTCAGTTCAGCGATGATCGACTCAGCCGGCATGCGCTCCTGCAGGATGCGTCGCCACACCGCATATCCACCGGCATCTTCGTAGACCGGTAGGGTCCAGGAGCGATCCTGATGGAGCGTCCGGAAACAGACTTCGTTGGCCATAGGCTTTCGGTTTCTTCGCTTCGGTTGTCGATGCCACAGCGCCCTAGGGCGCTATCCGGGCGGATCAGTCGAGGGTATCGAGGATCCGGTCGATCTTCTCTGGCGTTAGCCGTTCATGATACTGCTTGTGTAGATCAAGTACCGGCGCGTTGACACAGGCACCGAGACACTCCACCTCCCGTAGGGTAATGCGACCATCAGCAGTCGTCTCACCCAGCTTAATACCGAGCCGCTGCTGTAGATGTGCGACGACCTCATCGGAGCCGCAGAGCATACAGGAGATGTTGGTACAGACGTTGATCTGGTGGCGACCAACCGGCGAGAGCTGATACATCGAATAGAAGGTGGCGACCTCATAGACCGCGATTGGTGCCATCTGTAGATAGTCGGCAACCGCATCCATCAGCTCTCGGCTAAGCCACCCCTGCTGCTCTTGGGCGATCCGTAGCGCCGCCATCACCGCTGATTGACGCTGATCGGCTGGATATTTGGCAATCCATGTGTCGATTTCCGCTAGTGACTCGGGTGTCAGTAGCGATTTAGCAGTGTGACTCATCAGCGATCAATCTCCCCAAACACAATATCTTGGGTGCCAATCACAGTCACCACATCGGCGAGCATGTGGCCGCGCACCATCTCATCGAGTCCCGCTAGGTGGGCAAAGCCGGGTGCGCGGATCTTGAGCCGATAGGGTTTGTTAGCACCATCAGAGATGGCGTAGATACCAAACTCCCCTTTTGGATGCTCGACCGCAGCATAGACCTCACCCTCCGGTACGCTCATCCCCTCACTAAAGAGTTTAAAGTGGTGGATCAGCGACTCCATATCCCCCTTCATCGAATTGCGCGGCGGCGGTGTTACCTTGTGGTCAGCCGCCATCACCGGGCCGGGATGGGTGCGTAGCCACGCGACACACTGGCGAATGATCGCATTCGATTGGCGCATCTCCTCAATCCGCACCAAGTAGCGATCGTAACTATCACCATTCACCCCGACGGGGATCGCAAACTGTAGCTGATCGTAGACCTCATAGGGCTGCTTGCGACGCAGATCCCACTCAATACCAGAGCCGCGTAGCATCGGGCCGGTGAAGCCAAGCTGAAGCGCCCGTTCAGGTGATACCACACCGATACCAACGGTACGCTGACGCCAGATACGATTCTCCGTCAGCAGCGTCTCATACTCATCGACCCGCTGCGGGAAGCGTTCACAAAAGGCGTCGATAAAGTCGAGTAGCGACCCTTGACGATCTGCGTTGAGCTGCTCAATCTCACGAGCGCTGTGCCACTTACTCTCACCCTCAAAGCGCGGCATGGTGGCGGGTAGATCGCGATTGACCCCACCAGGGCGGAAGTAGGCGGCGTGGAGACGCGCCCCCGATACCGCCTCATAGCAATCCATGAGATCCTCACGCTCACGGAAGCAGTAGAGGAACATGGTCATTGCACCCACATCAAGGGCGTGACTGCCGAGCCAGAGTAGATGGTTGAGAATGCGGGTGATCTCGGCAAACATCACGCGGATATACTGCGCCCGCTCCGGTACCTCGACCCCGATCAGTTTCTCAATCGCAAGGCAGTAGGCCTGCTCGTTACACATCATAGAGACGTAGTCGAGACGATCCATGTAGGGGAGGCTCTGCACCCAGTGGCGCTGCTCAGCGAGCTTTTCGGTGGCGCGGTGGAGTAGTCCGATATGGGGATCGGCCCGCTCAATCACCTCACCATCCATCTCCAACACCAAGCGCAACACACCGTGTGCTGCCGGATGCTGCGGCCCAAAGTTGAGGGTGTAGTTACGAATCTCAGGCACCTTCACTCTCCCCTGCTGCGCTGTTACCGGCATAGCGGTGGTCACCGCGAATCACCCGTGGTACCAGATTGCGCTCTTCAATCGTGACCGGTTGGTAGACCACCCGTTGCCGCTCCGCGTCATAGCGCATCTCAACATGACCGGTGATCGGAAAATCTTTACGGAAGGGGTGACCAATAAAGCCATAATCGGTGAGGATGCGGCGCAGATCGGGGTGACCATCAAACATCACTCCAAAGAGATCAAACGCCTCCCGCTCATACCAGTCTGCCACGCGCCAGAGGGTGTGTACCGAGTCGACTACCGGCACTTCGCCATCGGCCCAAGTGCGCAGCCGCAGTCGGTGGTTATGCGTCACTGAGAGCAGATGGTAGACGATTCCAAAGCGAGCCCCCTGCCACTGCTGCCGATTCAGCGCCCCCTCAGCGGCCGGTGAGGCAAGCGCCACATCGCTGCCATCAATCGTACCGTGACCATAGGTAGCATAATCGACCGCACAGAGATCAATCAGCTGTTCAAAGGCAAATGGCGTCTCATCGCGCAGCGCCTGTGCAACGGATAGTAGCTGTGATGCGGGCAGTTCAACGGTGAGTTCACCGTGTGCGACGCGAACCTGCTGTAGCTGGTCGCCGAAGCGGGTACGAACCTGCTCCGCGAGCCTCTGATAGTAGTCTGACATACGCCGCTCCGGTGGTTAGCGCGCGATGGTGTTGGTGCGGCGGATCTTATTCTGCAGTTGCAGAATAGCGTAGATCAGCGCTTCGGCGGTGGGGGGGCAGCCCGGCACATAGATATCGACCGGCACGATGCGATCGCAGCCACGCACCACCGAGTAGGAGTAGTGGTAGTAGCCGCCACCATTAGCGCATGAACCCATTGAGATGACCCAGCGCGGTTCCGGCATCTGGTCATACACCTTGCGCAGTGCCGGTGCCATCTTGTTGACTAGGGTGCCGGCAACAATCATCACATCAGATTGTCGAGGGCTAGGCCGGAAGACAATACCGAATCGGTCGAGATCGTAACGCGAAGCACCGGCGTGCATCATCTCTACAGCACAGCAGGCGAGACCAAAGGTCATCGGCCACATGGAGCCGGTGCGCGCCCAGTTGATGAGCTTATCGGCGGTGGTAGTCACCACCCCCTGCTCAAGAATACCCTCTACTCCCACCGTAGCGCCCCCTTCTTCCACTCGTAGATAAAACCGATCACCAAGATGGTGAGGAACAGTACCATGGCGAGAAAACCGAACATACCGATATCGCGCAGTACCACTGCCCACGGAAATAGGAATGCGATCTCAAGATCGAAGATAATAAACAGGATGGCGACGAGGTAGTAGCGAACATCGAACTTCATTCGCGTATCCTCAAACGCCTCGAAGCCACACTCATAGGGTGACAACTTTTCACTGTCCGGACGGCGTGGTCCGAGTAGGAAACCAATTCCCACCATAACGCCACCGAATAGTAGTCCGACGACGATAAAGATCAGAATCGGCAGGTAGTTTTCGAGCATGTTTCAACCCCGTCCCGTAATCCTAAGCCATCTCCGATGGCAGTGACCCGGATGCTTTTGTTATGTCGGCAGCCGGAGTGTAGATGACCACGATATGGTGGTCAAACCGGCTCTGCTCCCAAAGGGTTCTTGCTATTGATGCTGCCCGATATCGTAGCGACTGCTACGACGCAGCGGCCCGCTATGGAGCCTATTCAAAGTTGGTGCCGAAGGCCGGACTCGAACCGGCACGGCTTGCGCCACTACCCCCTCAAGATAGCGTGTCTACCAATTTCACCACTTCGGCAGGATAAACCTGTTTTTTACTCCCTCATGGAGCGGTGACAACTTCCGGTTGTCGATCCCTTTCTCAGCCCCTGATAGGGGCTGGATGCTAACAACTAATCACCACTCTTTATTGGCGCATCTGCTGCAGGCTCAGGTGTGGCAACCGCTGCCTCACTCGCGCCTGCCGGCATAGCCGCCTCAGAGGGGAGCGCTGGCGGTAGGAGCGGCATATCTGCCGCCTCTGGCGCTAGCGGTGCCATCAGTTCAGTGACGCTGTTACGGCTAACATTCTGCCCGGAAAACCAAGCCAGCGCCAGACTAGTAACAAAAAAAGTTGTTGCTAGAATGGCTGTGCCACGGGTCAGAAATGAGGCTGAACCCCGGCTCCCAAAGACGGTTGCCGATGCGCCAGCGCCAAACGCTGCGCCCATATCGGCGCCCTTCCCCTGCTGCAGCAGTACCAGCCCAATCAGACCAGTGGCGGCCAGCAGATGAATAATCAATACGATTGTTTGCATCGTCTCGTCGGTCTAGCTTGCAGCCGCGGCGATCGCGAGAAACTGATCGGCCTGCAGTGATGCACCACCAATGAGACCACCATCAATATCGCTCTGTGCTAGCAGCTCAGCGGCATTATCTGGTTTCATGCTGCCGCCATACAGGATCTGCAACTGATCGGCGACCGCCGCATCGTGCTGCCGCACCTGCTCACGTACAAACGCATGTACCGCCTGCGCCTGCTCGGGCGTTGCAGTACGACCTGTACCTATCGCCCAGACCGGCTCATACGCCACCACACTCTTAGCCAGACCGGCCGCTCCTATCTGCTCGATCACTGCTGCCATCTGCCGGCCGCACACCTGTTCGGTGACGTTACCTTCACGCTCTGACAGCGTCTCACCGATACAGATGATCGGGGTGATCCCGCCTGCAATTGCAGCGGCTGCTTTACGCGCTACAGTTGCATCATCTTCGCCATGCAGCGTTCGACGCTCTGAGTGGCCGACGATAGCGTAACGGCAACCCAAATCTTGGAGCATCGCAACAGCAATTTCGCCTGTATAGGCACCGGCTGCGTGCTCACTCACATCTTGTGATCCCCAAGCCACGGTTGAGCCCTGTAGCGCCGTAGCAACCTGCGATAGATAGATTGCTGGCGGGCAGACTGCGAGATCGGCGGCGTTGATACGGCCACTCCCCTCAACAATACCCTGTAGCAGTGTCGCGATAGACGACTGCGAACCATTCATCTTCCAGTTGCCTGCGATCAGCGTGCGGCGCATTGCTCTCCCCATGTAGCCCGGTCAAAAACAGGCGCGAAGCTTACCGGCTGTTGATCGATAAAGCAATCGCTTTTTCAATTCTAGCGGCGTTTTCGGCACAATCTATATTCAGTGAGCGCGCATCGCTGACTGCACCTCATCGGCGAGCGCCGCGACCAGACGCGCCACTTGCGTGGCATCATCCCCCTCCACCATCACCCGCACCAGCGGTTCGGTACCGGAGGGGCGCAGCAGCACCCGACCACGATCACCCAATTCACTCTCAGCGGCACAGACCGCCGCTAGTACGGCGTCACTCGCTAACACTTGGAAACCGGGTTGAAGCTGCACATTGATCATCTGCTGTGGCAGCTTCACCATCCCCTGTTTGAGGGTGTAGAGATCGCGATCAGCGTTACGCAGCGCCGCTATCACCTGTAGCGCCGAGATGATGCCATCGCCGGTCGTAGTACGGTTAAGACAGATGATATGTCCCGACGACTCACCACCTAGCAGCCACCCCTTATCGCGTAGTAGCTCCATCACATAGCGATCCCCCACCTTAGCGCGACTGAAGCTGATCCCCAGTTCACGCAGCGCTAACTCTAACCCGAGATTGCTCATCAGGGTGCCAGCGACACCGGCTATTCCCTGCTGCTGCTGCCAGTCGCGCGCAATGACCCAGAGTAGTTCATCACCATCTAGCAGGGCACCGGTGTGATCGACCATCACTAATCGATCACCATCGCCATCCAGTGCGATGCCGAGATCGGCACCACTGGCCACGACATGCCGCTGCAGCGCTTCGGGTGCGGTCGAGCCGCAATCGACGTTGATGTTAAGACCATCGGGGCGATTGCCGATCACCTCTACTTCAGCACCTAGCTCCCGAAAAACGCTCGGTGCTACTTGATACGTGGCACCGTTAGCGCAATCGACCACCAGCTTAAGTCCGCGCAGATCGCTGCCGTAGGGGAAGGTGCTCTTACAAAATTCAATATAGCGGCCAGGCGCATCACTGACCCGCTCGGCACGTCCAAGCTGCGCCGATGCAATGGTTTCAATCGGCGCATCAAGTAGCGCCTCAATCGCCAGTTCAGTGGCATCGGGCAATTTGCTCCCATCCGCCCCGAAGAACTTAATGCCGTTATCGTGATAGGGGTTATGAGAGGCGCTGATAACAATGCCAGCGCTCGCATGTAGGGTGCGTGTCAGGTAGGCGATAGCGGGGGTCGGCATCGGTCCCAATAGCCGACAGTCGCAACCGGCAGCGGCCAACCCCGCTTCCAGCGCCGACTCAAACATGTAGCCAGAGATACGGGTATCCTTGCCGATCACCACCCGGCCGCGGCGACCACTCGCCAATACACGTCCAGCCGCCCAACCGAGTTGCAGCATGAAGCGGGCGGTGATTGGCTCACTGCCGACCTGCCCGCGAATCCCATCGGTACCAAAATAGCGTCGTTGACTCATACGGTCATCTCTCTTCTCATATTATCACTGCCTGCCGTACGGGCGGCGGTGGCCACTGCCACCGCATCACAGGTGGCGGCGACATCGTGACTACGGATCAGGCGTGCCCCCTGCCACACTGCTAAGGCAGTCGCGGCCACACCACCATAGAGGCGCTGATCAACCGGCTGGTTGAGCAGTTGCCCCAACATCGACTTACGCGAGATCCCAACCAGCAGCGGCGCGCCAAGCGCCACGAGTTGATCAAGCTGCTGTAGCAGTTGCCAATTATCGACCGGGCGCTTGCCGAAACCGAAACCGGGATCGATCAGGAGCGCGCTAGCGGCGATGCCAGCGGCCCGACACTGGGCGAGGCGATCACGAAGAAAGGTACCCACCTCTGATACCACATCGCTGTAGTGTGGCTGCTGCTGCATGGTCTGCGGCGCCCCCTGCATATGCATCAAGACGACAGGTACCGCTAGCTCGGCGGCAGCGGCGACCGCCCCCGGCTGCTGGAGTGCCATGATATCGTTGATCATACCGGCACCCGCCGCCACCGCTGCCCGCATCACGGCCGGTTTGGTGGTGTCGATCGAGAGGGGTAGCGGTAACTCAGCGGCGAGCGCCTCAACTACCGGGATCACCCGATCGAGCTCCTGTTGGAGCGAGACGGGTGCGGCCCCCGGTCGGCTCGATTCCCCCCCTACATCTAAAATAGCAGCTCCCTCAGTGGCCATCTGCTGCGCTTGTCGCAGCGCGGCGTCGCGGCCAAGAAAGCGTCCTCCATCGGAGAATGAGTCGGGGGTTATATTGAGGATCCCCATCACCTGTGGCCGCGATAGATCGAGGCGGCGACCATTACATAGTAGTTCCATAGAGCCCTTTTCAGTCGAGTCGCAGAAGTGGTGTACGCGCTGCCCGGCAGGGGCGCTATCTATTATGCCTGAAGGGTAGCAGTTGCGACATGCGCGCTACCACTGCACAATGCCCCCTTTGTGATACCAATACCATCGGATATCGATAGATGCACGCTACGCTCTCCATCCGCCTCTGTTTACCGCCATGCGGTTGCGTAATCAACACCCCGTGAGATACCCGGCAAAGCCATGGCTGCTGCCGCCCGATGCGCCGGCCACGGCCTTTCCTGCGGTGGCCACCGCGACCGCCGATGGTCTGCTCGCGATAGGTGGTGATCTCTCCCCAGCCCGGCTGATCGCTGCCTATCGGCGCGGTATCTTTCCGTGGTATAGCGCAGGTGAGCCGATCCTCTGGTGGAGTCCCACACCGCGGATGGTGATGTCGCCCGACCAGCTCCATCTGGGACGCTCGCTACGTAAACGGCTGCGACAACAGCCCTATCAGATCACCCTCGATCACGCCTTTTCAGCGGTGATCGCGGGGTGCGCTGCTCCCCGCGCGGGGGCTGATGGTACCTGGATCACGGCGGCGATGATTGACGCCTACTGCCAGCTCCATCGACTCGGCTATGCGCACTCCGTCGAGGCGTGGCAGGAGGGCGTATTGGTCGGTGGGCTCTATGGGATCGCGATAGGTCAAATCTTCTTCGGCGAGTCGATGTTTAGCCGTGCGAACGACGCCTCTAAGATCGCCTTTGCCCATCTCGTACAGCAGTTACAGCAGTGGCGCTTTGCGCTGATCGATTGTCAGATGGAGACCGCTCATCTACGCCGGTTCGGCGCGACCGCGATGCCGCGCGAGCAGTTTCTTGCCCAGCTACAGGCGCATATCGACCAGCCGTCGCTCGCCACTCCGGTGTGGCATCTCGACCCCACAGTGGCGGCGGCGCTCACCGGCAATCACCGCGCTACCGAGTAGACCATGAATCGTCGTACTACCCCACCCCCACTACCGCCAGAGCTCACCTTCTTCGCAACCCCAGAGCACCCCTGCAGCTACCTACCGCGCCAAGCGATTACCCTGTTTGCCGATCCACAGGCGGTATTGACCACCCCCCTCTATGGCCAGCTTGCTGACTACGGTTTTCGCCGCAGCGGTGAGTATCTCTACCGGCCCCGCTGCCTCGGTTGCCACGCTTGTCAACCGGCACGCGTCAGCGCGACCCGCTTCCAACCGAACCGTAGTCAGCGCCGTACTTGGCAACGGAATCGCGATCTGCAGGTGCGGGTCTGTGATGCACAGTTTAATGCTGAACATTTCGACCTCTATCAGTGCTATGTCCGTAGTCGCCACCCAGGGGGGGGGATGGATATTGATGATCCGGCGCAGTATCGTAACTTCCTCTGCTGTCGCTGGAGTGATACGAAGTTTGTGGAGTTTCGGTGCGCGGATAGATTGATTGCGGTGGCGGTTGTTGACCGACTGCCGCAGGGGTTGTCGGCAGTCTACACCTTCTATCAACCAGATGATCCAGAGCGCCGCTCACCGGGGGTATATGCCGTATTGTGGCTGCTAGCGGAGGCGCGGCGGCAGGGGCTCTATGGGGTCTATCTAGGCTACTACATCAGCGCCTGTCAGAAGATGGCTTACAAGGCGAACTATCGGCCGCTAGAGGTATTGATCGATGGCCACTGGTGCGACCTTGAGACGATAACGACGTAGCGTTGTTGAACTATCTGATCAAGGGTCATGATTCCGCGCTAACAATCGGCTATAATTCCGTTTTTAACTGGCCACCCCGCCAACGACCGGCCAGTTCCTCAACCACACTCCCGATTCCGAGGCGTAATAGACGACAACTGCATGGCAAAAGAAGAAGGCATTGAGATGGAAGGTGTCGTCATCGACACCCTGCCGAACACGATGTTCCGGGTTGAACTGGAGAATGGTCACGTTGTGACCGCCCACATCTCCGGTAAGATGCGTAAACACTATATCCGTATTCTCACCGGTGATAAGGTGACGGTACAACTGACCCCCTACGATCTGAGCAAGGGGCGGATTGTCTTCCGTACCCGTTAAGCTGCGCTGCTCTATCGAATCGACCCCACTGATGTGCGATTGACCGCTAACGGCCGCAGCGATGCGGCCGTCGAGTCCTGTTGTGTGGTTAATTACGACGCCAGTTCACTATCGGCGTGATCAACCTCTAGCTGTAGCTCGCCGTCACGGGCGGTGATGAGGACACGCCCACCCCCCTCTAAGCGGCCAAATAGCAGCTCCTCAGCGAGCGGTTTTTTGATGTACTCTTTGATTACCCGAGCCATCGGTCTTGCCCCCATCTGCGGGTCATACCCCTTCTCAGAGAGCCACTGCCGCGCCGCCTCATCCACCTCAATGGTGACCCCCTTCGCCTCCAACTGCGTCTCCAACTCAATCACAAACTTCTGCACCACTTGGGCGATCACCTCAGGAGAGAGGGGGCGGAAGCTGATAATCGCATCGAGACGGTTACGGAACTCTGGCGTAAAGAGTTTGCGGATCGCCTCCATACTGTCACTGCTGTGATCTTGCGGTGCAAACCCCATACTGCGACGCGATAACTGCTCAGCACCCGCATTGGTGGTCATCACAATGATGACATTGCGAAAATCGGCTTTACGACCATTGTTATCGGTAAGTGTGCCGTGATCCATCACCTGTAGTAGCAGATTGAAGAGATCGGGATGCGCCTTCTCAATCTCATCGAGCAGCAGCACCGCATGCGGCTGTTTGGTGATCGCCTCAGTCAGTAGTCCACCCTGATCGTAGCCGACGTAGCCGGGCGGTGCCCCGATGAGCCGCGACACGGTATGGCGCTCCATATACTCCGACATATCGAACCGAATCAGCTCAATGCCGAGGGTGCGTGCTAACTGCCGCGTCACCTCAGTCTTACCGACCCCGGTCGGACCTGCAAATAGGAATGAGCCGATCGGCCGCTCCTCACCGCCTAGTCCCGATCGCGCCATCTTAATCGCGGTTGCTAACGCTTCGATCGGCGCATCCTGGCCATAGATCATCAACTTGAGATCGCGCTCTAGGGTACGCAGACTCTCTTTATCCGAGTGACTGACCGACTTCGATGGGATCCGCGCCATCTTCGCAATGATCCCCTCAACCTCGCGCACGCCGATGGTTTTACGCCGCTTTGAGGGGGGTTGTAGGCGCTGCCGCGCTCCCGCCTCATCGACCACATCGATCGCTTTATCAGGGAGGTGACGATCTGGCAGATAGCGCGCGGCCAACTCCGCCGCCGCCCGCAGTGCTTGACGGGTGTAACGCACCTGATGGTACTCCTCGAATCGTCCCTTGAGCCCCTCTAGGATCTGCACTGTCTCCTCACTGCTTGGCTCTGGTACATCAATCTTCTGGAAGCGGCGGGCGAGCGCATGATCCTTCTCAAAGATGCCGCGATACTCTTGGTAGGTGGTGGAACCAATACACTTTAGATCGCCATTGGCGAGCACCGGCTTAATCAGATTGGAGGCATCCATCGCACCACCCGATGCTGCACCTGCACCGATGATGGTGTGGATCTCATCAATAAATAGTACCGCGCCGGGCTGCCGCCGTAGCTGCGCTAGCACCCCCTTGAGCCGTTTTTCAAAGTCGCCGCGATACTTCGTACCGGCTAGGAGTGAACCGAGATCGAGCGAGTAGATGGTGCTATCGGCTAGGGGGGCGGGTACCGAGCCCTCGACGATCATGCGCGCTAATCCCTCAGCGAGCGCCGTTTTTCCAACTCCCGCTTCGCCGACAAACAGGGGGTTATTTTTACGCCGCCGACAGAGTACCTGTAGTGTCCGCTCAATCTCAGCACTGCGCCCAATCAGCGGATCGATCCGCCCATCACGCGCCTGCTGATTGAGATTGATGGTGAAGGCTTCGAGTGGACTACGCCCCTCCTGCTCGCGCCGATTGCGCCGCCCCCCTTCACCTTCGGTCGTCTCCTCTTCCCCCTCTGCAGCCGCGTCATCACCGCTGCGGGTGGTGCCGTGGGAGATATACTCGACCACATCGAGGCGGGTGATCTGCTGCTTGTTGAGAAAGTAGACTGCCTGAGACTCCTTCTCACTAAAGATGGCCACTAACACATTAGCACCGGTCGCCTCCTTCTGTTCTGACGACTGCACCTGTAGTACGGCGCGCTGGAGTACGCGCTGAAAACCGAGTGTTGGTTGCGTCTCACGCTGGCTCTGTGGTGGCAGCAGCGGCACCGTATCATCCAAAAAGCGATCGAGCTCGCGCTGGAGCGCGGCAAGATCAGCACCGCAGGCACGCAGTACCGCGACCGCTGACGGATTGTCGAGCAGCGCCCGCAACAGATGCTCCACCGTCATATACTCATGACGCTTCGCTTTGGCCTCTTTAAAGGCGATATTGAGGGTCAGTTCCAGCTCTTTACTTAACATTAGGCGGCCTCGGGGGTGGGTCAGACGGCTTCCATCGTACAGAGAAGGGGGTGGTCAAAACGGCGGGCGTGGTCACAAACTTGTGCAACCTTAGTTTCGGCAATCTCCCGCGAATAGATGCCGCACACCGCCCTCCCCTCGTTATGTACCTGAAGCATGACGCGGGTTGCCTTGGCGCGATCCATGCCAAAAAAGCGCTCTAGTACCTGCACCACAAACTCCATTGGGGTGTAGTTATCATTTAGCAGCAGCACTTGGTACATCGGCGGCCGCTTCAATTGCGGTTTCGCCTCCTCTACCGTTGTACCGCGATCTTCACCATCTTCTGCTCTGCTCATCGCTGCTATCTTTCTGCTCACTGCTGAGGGAGTAGCGATCACGCTACTCCGTTACCTTATAGCTGCTTACGCGCTTTTCCAACCCCTGATGTGATGGGATGTTAATCGATTACATCAGGGCGATCATCGCATCACCAAATGCCGAGCAGCTCACTTCGGTCGCCTCCGGCATCAGACGGGCAAAGTCGTAGGTCACCTGCTTGGCGGCGATCGCCGCCGCCATCGCCGCCACAATCCGATCGGCCGCTTCGACCCAACCGAGGTGGCGTAGCATCATCTCGGCGCTGAGGATAAGTGAACCGGGGTTGACCCGATTCAGACCAGCGTACTTCGGTGCGGTGCCGTGGGTCGCCTCAAACATCGCAATGGTATCGGAGAGGTTCGCACCGGGTGCAATCCCGATCCCGCCGACCTGCGCCGCGAGTGCATCAGAGATGTAGTCGCCATTGAGATTGAGGGTAGCAATTACCGAGTACTCCTCCGGACGCAGTAGGATCTGCTGTAGGAAGGCATCAGCAATGACATCCTTGACTACGATGTTGCTGCCGGTGCGGGGATTCTTCAGCACCATCCAGGGGCCTCCGTCGAGCAGTTCGGCACCAAACGCATCGCGAGCGAGGGCATACCCCCAGCTCTTAAACGCCCCCTCGGTGAACTTCATGATATTACCCTTGTGGACGAGGGTGACCGAGTCGCGATCGTTGTCGATCGCATACTGGATCGCTTTACGCACCAGCCGCTCGGTTCCCTCCCGCGATACCGGTTTAATACCGATGCCAGCGCTGTCAGGGAAGCGGATCTGGGTGACGCCCATCTGCTGTTGTAGATAGTCGATCAGCTGTTTCGCCTCAGCACTCTCTGCCGCCCACTCAATACCGGCATAGATATCCTCAGAGTTCTCACGGAAGATCACCATATCGGTCTTCTCCGGCTCCCGCAGTGGGCTGGGGGTACCAGCGTAGTAGCGCACCGGCCGCAGACAGAGGTAGAGATCGAGTTGCTGGCGTAGCGTCACATTAAGCGAGCGGATGCCGCCCCCGACTGGGGTGGTAAGTGGTCCCTTAATGGAGACTAGATAGCGCTGTATGGCATCGAGTGTCTCCTCGGGCAGCCACACCCCTTCACCATAGACACGGGTCGCCTTCTCACCAGCAAAGATCTCCATCCAAGCAATCGCACGACTATCGCCATAGCACTTAGCGACTGCCGCATCGACCACTTTGCGCATCACCGGAGTGATGTCGATGCCAGTACCATCCCCCTCTATATATGGGATGATGGGTCGATCGGGTACCTGTAGCGCACCATCGGCCGCTACGGTGATGGGAGTTGCGTCGGTGGGAACTTGAATATGCTGGTAGCTCATCATCGAATCTCTAAGGTGGTAGGATCGGGGAAAGCGTTGCAGTGTAGGCGATTTTCAGCATAACTTATAGCACCCACCTCAACCGGCAGCCGCTATCCCCCTGTGACGGACACCCCACCCCTCCCTCAATTGATCGCCTTCAATAAACCGTTCGATGTGCTGTGTCAGTTTCGGCGGCCAGATCCGCCACGTCCTACCCTTGCTGACTGGCTGCCGCTCCCCGATATCCACCCAGCCGGTCGTCTCGATCGCGATAGTGAGGGGCTGCTGCTACTTACCGATAGCGGCCCGCTGCAGCAGCGCATCACCCATCCGCGCCATAAGCTGCAGAAACGCTACTGGGTACAGGTAGAGGGGATCCCGGATGCAGCGGCGTTAGCGCAGCTACGGAGCGGTGTGCTACTGAACGATGGCGTGACCCGCCCGGCGGGTGCTCGCCTTATCGCTGAACCGCCAATCTGGCCACGCCAGCCACCGATCCGCTGGCGCGCTGCGATCCCAACCTGCTGGTTGGAGTTGACACTGCGGGAGGGGCGCAATCGGCAGGTGCGGCGGATGACCGCTGCGGTGGGCTATCCAACGCTACGTCTGATCCGCTACGCGATCGGCCCCTATCGGCTCGATCATCTCCCCTGTGGTGGCTGGCGGCCGCTTGACCCAACGCCATTAATGGCTAAAGTAGCAGCCCATCACCCCGCGCCGCGGCGACGGCGCCCCAACCGCTAATTGGAGCTGCTGCATGTCTGAGCCCCCGCACCTTACTGTTGCTGCTGTTGCAATCCACGATCACCGTATCTTGATGGTTGAGGAGTGGAGCGGTGATCGGTTGGTACTCAATCAGCCCGCCGGCCATGTTGAGGCGAACGAGGGGATCATTGATGCGGTGCGACGCGAGACGCTAGAGGAGGCGGGGGTCCCATTCACGCCTGAAGCGCTGATCGGCATCTATCGCTGGCGGAGTCCGCGCAACGGTATTAGCTATGTGCGGATCGCTATTGCCGGTAGTGCGCCGTTAGCCGCACCGCAGCCGCGCGATCCCGATATTGTGCGCGCACTCTGGTTACCACTCGATGCGATCCACGATCCAGCGACACCGCTGCGTAGCCCGCTGGTGGCGCAGGTGGTCACCGATTGGCAGCGCGGCAGTCGCCATCCGCTAACGCTACTACACGATCTCGGATGAGCCCTACCGCGAACGCCCCCCTGCGGGTGATGGTTGGCCTCTCCGGCGGTGTCGATTCATCGGTCGCAGCGCTGCTGCTACAGCAGCAGGGGTATCAGGTGAGCGCCCTCTTTATGAAGAATTGGGAGGAGGATGATGCCGACGACTACTGTAGCGCCGCTGCGGATCTGGCTGACGCACAGGCGGTCGCCGATCAGCTCGGGATCACTCTGCATCGGGTCAACTTTGCCGCTGAGTATTGGGATCGGGTGTTCGCGCTCTTTTTACAGGAGTATCGGGCAGGCCGTACCCCCAACCCCGATATTCTCTGCAATAGTGAGATTAAGTTTCGCGCCTTTCTCGACCACGCCCGTCATCTCGGTGCCGATTGTATCGCCACCGGCCACTATGCCACCACCCACTATGAGGCGGGGCAGTGGCAGCTAGGGCGTGGCGCAGATGGCAGTAAAGATCAGAGCTACTTTCTCCACCGTCTCAATCAGCAGCAGCTCGCCGCCGCGCGCTTTCCGCTCGGTCACTTAGCTAAGTCAGCAGTGCGAGCGATAGCGCAGCAGCAGCAGCTACCAACCCATGCTAAACGCGATAGTACCGGCATCTGTTTTATTGGTGAGCGACGCTTTCGTGACTTTCTCAGTCGCTATCTTCCGGCGTCACCGGGTGAGATTTACGATCTCGATCAGCGCCTGCTCGGCCAGCATCAGGGGCTGATGTACTACACCATTGGCCAGCGCCAGGGGCTTGGCATCGGCGGGCGCCGCGATAGCGGTGCGGCACCTTGGTATGTGGTCGGTAAAGATCTATCGCAAAATCGATTACTGGTGGCGCAGGGACATAACCATCCACACCTCTTTAGCCATACACTAGAGGCGAGTCAGTTGCATTGGATCAGTGGCCCACCACCAACCACACCGCTCATCTGTCGTGCTCAGATCCGCTATCGGCAGCAGGATCAGGCGTGTCGTCTCGAACCGCTACCTAATCGGCGCTGTCGTGTCCTATTTGATGAGCCACAACGCGCTGTAACACCAGGCCAAGCCGTGGTCTTCTATCAGCAGCAGCGCTGTTTAGGTGGCGCTACTATTGAATCCACCCACTAAGATCAACCACCGGTTATAAGCGCTATGCCACCACGCCATCCGCACACGATTGAAGAGCGTACGATTGCCCTCGCTGGTATCTATCAAGCTTGTGATCTGGTTCATCAGATCGCCACCCGCGGTCTCATCGATAGCGAACCCTTTGAGTACAGTATCCAGAGTCTATTTGTGACTGAACCGGAGAATACGCTCGCTATCTATCAGAGCCACCAAGCGCTACGCCATGGCTATCGGGTATTGGTCGCGCAGTATCAGCACCCACCACAACACTTAGGCCATCCATTGATCGCTTATCCGTTGGGGGTGTTTCGACTGTTACCAAAAATCCAGCGTCAACCCGAACGGATGGCACAGATTGCAACCGCAATTGAGCAGGCGCAGCAGCAAGTAGCCCACTTCTCGGTCACCCATCCGAATGTGATTGCTGCACTCGCTGACTGCTATGGACGGGTGATCAGTCCGATTAAACCGCAGATTATGGTTAGCGGGGCTCATGGCCATCTACAGAACCCGAATAACGCTAATCGTATCCGCGCTCTGCTTCTTGCAACGGTACGGGCAGCGATCTTATGGCAACAGGTCGGCGGCCGCTGGTATCACCTGCTATTTCGACGGCAGATGGTTGAGGTGGCACAGCGACAGCTACGTCAGATCGACGCTAACGCATCGAATCATCGTAGTGTCGCCGAATCGGAGTCGGCCCCACCGCCTGAGTGAGTCGGCCACGGTTGCGGCAGGCTATTGGGACGGGAGGAGTTGGTAGCGAATTGCGACGCTCGCCGATACCGTGACATCGGATGCGGGCACCGGCGCTGAAGCGGCGGCTGCGAGTAGTCGCGTCTCACGAAATAGCGGTTGAGGCTGCATGCTGGTGTGACGCTCATCGAGCTGAAGCACCGGCCCTAAACGCACCCCAAGCGCCCGGCTCATCGCCTCCGCTTTACGCTGCGCTTCAACAACAGCAGCGCTGAGCGCGGCCGCTTGTGCAGCGCTCGGATCGCGAAGTTCAAAACGGATCCCACTCATCGTATTGACGCCGGCGGCCATTAACCGATCTAGCAGCGCTGCACTATCGCGGTGATCGGCGATCGTCAGTTCCAATCGGTGCCGCGCTAGATAGCCGCTGATCCGCGACGCCTGCTCCGCCACCTCACGGTATCGGGGGATCAACTCTAGAGCGACTGTCTGCAGTGCAGAGGCATCGATTCGCTGCTGCTGTAGCTGCTGTAGCAGCTTCTGGCGGGTCGCAGTCACCTGCCGCTGCGCGGCGGCGGCGGTGGTCGCCTCCGCCTCAATGCCAAAGCTCAGACGCGCTATCTCCGGCGCCACCTTGACTTCACCGCGCCCCTCAACATTAAGTAGGGAGAGCGGCGCTTCAGCAACGACTAGCAGTGGTGATAGGAGTAAGCTACTAAATAGTAGCGCCGGCCGTAGCCGACGCCACTTCGGTATCAACGCTACCGGATTAGACAACACGCGATTCCAGCGTGCTACGGAAGTGCATCCGATCATCACGACTATCAGGATTCATGCCGCGTGCAAGCATCGTATCTTTAACCCACTGCGGTGGCCGACCACGACCAATCCACTCCTGCTCTGGCAGTTCAGGAAGGAAATAGATGGTACGCTCACGCCGATAGCCGCTATCCGTGTTAACTGCCCGCCGCCGCTGTCTCAGTTCCCGATGCTCCTTACAACCAAACGCGCGCAGCAGATCGGCACGAAGAAAACCGCGTGCATCAGCATCATCGAATACCGCAGCCACAAAATCACGTAAGGCACCCTTCTGCGCCTCTTTGATACGATTTGCTAACGCCTGCTGTTGCAGCTGTAGCTCCTCACTCTGACGCTGTAGCTCTTCAAGGGTAGTATGCTCTTCACTCATCTTAATGGATCCTGTTAAATTAGGGTTAAGTAATACGAGATCACAGTATATCAGCGTAATACTTTTTTGTAATCCCCAATGTGTTTATTCGATTGGATACGACCACGAATGACCACTTTAGGATGCCACTCACCTTGATTCTTCTAATAAAAACGGCCGCCCAATCGCTAACCGCCGGATGAGGAATCAGAGGTCACCGCAATCGGAACAACGCTGCTTGAAAAGTGCCTGCACAACGCTATCACTTACCTGACAGTTACCGTATCCTCAATGGAGGCACTGCACCTGTCATCAACCGAACTCTGGAGCCAACTGATGCCGATAGCTGACCACGACCGACCGATACCAGCAACGCACTATAACCGGTGGTGGCTGACGCTCTGGCTGCTGTTCGCACTCGCCGCTCCACAACGTCTGTTAGCCGTCACTGCCGATCCGCTCCAACTACCCGAGGTTGCGACTGCCGCCGATACGCTACAGCAGCGGCTGCGTAGCGCGCTGCAGTTTGCGGTTACCGCCGGTGCAACGGCACCGCAGCAGCGGGCGCACTGGTTAGCTGAACGCCCCGATGATGAGGCGGCGTGGCAGCAGCAGTTGGAGCTGCTTGCCGGTGCCGATCTAGCATTAGCCGAGGATTGGTTGAATCTCTCCGATCACTACCGCCACCGCTACCGCATCGAGCGGGCGCTGGCGGCGAGTTGGCTCGCTTACCACGCTAGCCGCAACGGGGCAGAGCAGCAGGCGGCGCTTCAGCAGTTGGTACGACTACTTGAACGGCAGCGCGGCGGAGTGGCAACCGTGGCGTGGTTCGATCGCCTCCCAGCAGCACTATTGAGCCCCCAGTTAGAGCGGCAGCGGCAGCAGTTGCGGGCTGAGTATGCGACCCGACTACTCACCTTTGAGTCGGAACAGGATCAGCCACAACCACGCCTCTGTCTCCGCTTTAGTGGCGAACTAGCAGATACCCAACCGCTGCCACTACTTGACTACTTGCAGCTGACACCGGCGATCCCAATCAGCGCCCATCTGGCCGGAGAGCGACTCTGTATCGATGGTCTTGAGCATGGTCAGCGCTACCAGATCACACTGCGTTCAGGTCTCCTATCGGCGCGCGGCGAGCGGCTCCCAGCGGCAGCGCCACAATCGATCACCATCGGCCATCGCGATGCGACGGTGGCCTTCCACAGCAGCAGTTTTCTTCTGCCGGCCGATCACGATCCACTGCTACCGGTTACCAGCGTCAACACCGCAGCGCTCGATCTCACCCTCTACCGCATCGGTAGCCGAAACCTGCATCAGTGGTTACCACAGATAGGGCAGTCGGTCGGTCGTTACGATCTCGATCAGATTGCCGAACGTGATGGTGAAGCGCTATGGCAGGGATCGATGGCGCTCCCAGCGGCCGCTGCCGATCAGACCCAGACTACGCTCATTCCGCTCGCTCAGATGGTGCCAACCCGCCGTGCCGGTGTCTATCTGCTAGCGGCTGAGGTCAACGGTCGGCGTCACAATGCCGGGGGGGGTGAGGGTCGGCGTGCGACCCAGTGGCTACTCATCTCTGATCTGGCGCTTAACCTCTTTCATGGTCGTGATGGCATCACACTATTTGTACGCTCATTCGCCACAGCGCAGCCGCTTGCCGGTGTTGAACTGCGCCTGCTTGCCCACAATAATGAGCTGCTCGCAACCGCCACAAGTGATTCGAGTGGCCTAGTACACTTTGCCGATGCACTACTACGGGGTCGTGGTGGTAATCGGCCTCAATCGATCCATGCGCTCGCTAGCGATGGCGATTTTAGCTTTATCGATCTGGAATCGACCGCGCTCGATCTCTCAGAGCGGGGCGTTGGGGGAGATGCAGCGCCGGGGCCGGTTACCGCCTTTGTAACCAGTGAACGGGGTATCTACCGGCCAGGCGAGGCGGTACATCTAACCGCCCTACTGCGCCGCGATAGCGGCACCGCATTGGCAAACACCCCGGTTACCCTAAAGGTGCAGCGCAGTGACGGGGTGGAGGCGTGGCGCACAACTAGCCATGGCGATCCGCTCGGCGGTCACCTGTTTACAATCCCACTCGCTAACGCCGTACCGACCGGCCGCTGGCATGCCGCTATCCATCTCGATCCCGCCGCACCACCGATTGGCCAGACCGACTTCCTCGTTGAGGATTTTGTACCAGAACGGTTGGCGCTCACATTGACACCGGCGGCACCGCACCTAGCAACCGATACCCCACTTGCGCTACAACTCAGCAGCCGCTGGCTATTTGGCGCGCCGGCCGCCGATCTAGCCGTTAGCGGAACCCTCCGGGTCGATACCGACACAGCCCCCTTTGACAACTACCGTGGGTGGCACTTTGGTGATCATGAGGCGAACTTCAGCGCGCGGCGGGTTGATCTCCCACCCCATCGTACTGATGCGGATGGGCAAGCCAATCTGCTGATCGAGGCGCCCCCCCTTCCGCCCTCCCGCTCCCCCCTAGCGGCCACCCTCACAATTACCGTTGGTAGTCTCGGCGATCAACCCATCACCCGCAGCGTACGACTGCCACTACGGCAGCGCCGCGCCGAGGTGGGGTTAAAGCCCCGCTTTAGTGGCGGTGCAATCGATGCCGATGCGACCGCACTGATTGATGTGGTGGCGCTCGACCCAACCGGTACCCCACTTGCCAACCACCCCCTACAGCTGCAGTGGTATCGGGTGGAGCGCGACTGGATCGCCTACTGGCAGAGTGGTACCCGCTGGCGTGAGGTGAGTCGCACGCTGCCGATCGCCAGCAGCACTACCCTTCTCACGACCGACGCAACAGGGCGTGCGCTGATTGAGCGCCCCCTACCGTGGGGGAGCTATCTACTCGAAGTGCGTGATGCCGATGGTGCCGTGACCACGCTGCCGATTGATGCCGGTTGGCAGGGGAGTGGTCAGAGCGATCTTCCCGATGCGCTCCAGTTAACCCTAGAGAGTAGCGATCTGCGCAGTGGCGAACCGCTTCGCGCCTTCATTAAAGCGCCCTTTGCCGGCCGGGCGCTGGTCACGATCCTGCGTGATCGGGTGCTCCATCATCAAGAGCTAACGCTCCCTGCGACCGGTACCACGATTGAGCTACCGGTGGCGGCCGATTGGGGGCCAGGTGCCTACCTTGCAGTCACCGCCTATCGCCCCCGTGACGGCGGACAGGGGGCGCGCCCGCAGGCACCGGCGCGGGCGGTTGGTGCCGCTTGGTTCACCGTCGATAAGGTGGCGCATCAACTCCAGATCACCTTCGATGCGCCGCCCCAGACCACGCCACAGCAGCGGTTTCAACTCCCCTTTCAGATCAGTGGCCACGGCGATGAACCGGTTCACTTGGTGATCGCAGCGGTCGATGAGGGGGTGCTTGGCTTAACTCGCTTTGCTACGCCCGATCCGCTAGAGGCGCTGTTTCGCCAGCGCCAACCGGGGGTCGATCTGCACGATCTTTACGGGCGTCTCATCGCCCCAGCCGATGGTCAGCGTGGCGCCCCACGCAGTGGTGGTGATAGTGCGTCGGCCGCCGCCGCGCTCAGCGCCATTACCAGTCGCAGCCGCGAGGTTGTGGCGCTCTTTAGTGGCCTACTCACTAGCCGCGTCAATGGCAGTGGCTCGGTTGAACTCCCCCTCCCCGCTTTTAATGGTCAACTCCGACTGATGGCGATCGCTTGGTCACGCGGTGCCGTAGGGGCCGCTGAGCAGTCGCTCCAAGTGCGTGAGCCACTGACGGCCGATCTGCTTCTGCCGCGCTTTCTCAATCGCGGTGATCATGCTATTGCAACGCTCGATCTGCACAACCTCGATGGTGCCGCTGGCGCGTATCAGATCGCCATCAGCAGCGATCGCCCCCTCGCCAGCCTCAAGCAGACGCTCTCCTTGGCCACCGATGAGCGGCGGCAGCTATCACTGCCACTGAGTGCAACCGAGCGCGGTGTCGCTACCCTCTCTCTACAGATCGAGGGCCCCGACGGGTACCAGCAGCAGCGAAGCTGGTCTCTAACGCTCACTGAACCGCTCCCTATCACCACCGAGCGGCAGCTACTCCCCCTAGCGGCCGGCGCCACAATGTCGATCGACGCCACCGCGCTCGCGGCGCTACGTCCAGAGGATGCCGCGTTCGCGCTCACCCTCAGCGATCACCCGATCATTGCTGAGCCGACGCTGTTTGATGAGCTACAGCGCTACCCCTACGGCTGTGTCGAGCAGACGGTAAGTCGGGCACTACCGCTGCTCTATCTGCCCCGTTTAGCCGCGCGCTGGCAGCATAACCTCAAGTGGTCGGCGCAGCGCACTGATGAGGCACTACGCGATGCGATCGGATCGCTACTTGCCCGCCAGCGCAGCGATGGGGGATTTGGGCTCTGGTACGCCGCCGATAGCGCTGATCTCTGGCTCTCGGCCTATGTCACCGATTTTCTCCGCCGCGCTAATGATGCCGAGTTACCACTGCCGCCACTAGCATTACAGCGGGCGCTCGACTACCTAGAACGCGAGGCGGACAACAATTGGAATGAGGATCTGGCGGGGCGCGCCTACGCCTTCCGCGTCCTCGCCGCCAGCGGTCGCGCCGGCGGGAGCGCTCTGCGCCACTTCGCCACCGATCACGCGGCGGCACTCCCCGATCAGGCGAGCCGACTGCTACTAGCGGCGGCGCTCGCCGATAGTGGCGAGCGGGAGCGCGCCAGCCGCCTATTTGCTCTTGCCAACCAAGTGGTTGATAGCGAAAGCGCCTACCACCACTACGGCTCGCCACTGCGCGATCAGGCCTTCGCCGTCACCCTACTTGCTGAGAGCGGTCTGACCGCTGCCGCTTGGGAGGCGGCAGCCGCCCTCACACCGCTACGCCAGCAGCGGCAACGACTCAGCACCCAAGAGCTACTCTGGCTCCTATTAGCGGAGGTGGCGCTACAACCGAGCGAAGATGCCCCCCTAACCGCTACTCTCACACCGCCACTGCCGCTGCATGAAACGCGAGGTGGAGCGTGGCGTTTGACGCCCGATCGCGAGCAGTTAGAGCACGGGATCACGCTGCAGAATCGAGGTGATAAGCCGCTGCAACTGCTTCTAACCCGCAGCGGTCTACCGCGTCAGCCGCTGCCAGCGGCCGCTCATGGTTTTACCGTTACACGCCAGATCTACACCCTACAGGGGGAGCAGATTGAGGATCTATCGCGCCACCCCAACGAGCAGCTACTAGTACTGCTCCACGGTGAAGTGACCGATCAGCGATCACACCAAGCACTGCTGATCGATCGACTACCGGCGGGTGCCACCATCAACTCGACACTCACCGCAGCGGGTGATGAGAGACTCCCCCCCTTCCTGCCGCCACTACAGCACCCCCGTTATGAGGCGCGGCGCGACGATCGCTACGTTGCCGCCCTCGATCTCGCAGCGGGTGAACGGTTTGCGGTCGCCTATCGAATCCAACTCACCAGCGCGGGCACCTTCCACTGGCCAGCCCCGCGGATTGAGGATATGTACTCACCAGAGCAGTTTGCACGCGGGATCGATACCCAACTACAGGTGGGTACCGCGACTGAGTCGAGATAGTGGCCAGCAGCACCCTGCAGCGTCGCCGGCGCTGCGGGGGGTGGCGCTGGCAGTGGCTGTTGCTACTGCCGCTACCGATTCTATTGGGTGGTCTACTGCTGATACTGCTTGATCGGCTACTGCCACCCGATCTCTCGCACGCCTACGACTACGCCACAACGATCCATGCCGCTGATGGCACCCTGCTGCGCCTCTTTCCAGCCCATGATGGCCGTATCCGCCTGCCGATCACCCTCGATCAGATCGATCCACAACTGATCAAGCTGCTCGTTGCCACCGAAGATCGACGCTTCTGGTCACATGCGGGTATCGATCTGCTCGCGCTACTCCGCGCCGCCGGTCAGCTTCTGAGCCAGCAGCGGGTAGTCTCTGGGGGCTCAACGATTACGATGCAGTTGGCGCGACTACTACAGCCGCGTCCCCGCACCCTCAGCGCGAAGGTGATTGAGATGTTTCGCGCTTGGCAGTTGGAGCGGCGCCTCTCGAAACGGCAGATCCTCGAACACTACCTCACGCTTACGCCTTATGGCGGCGCGATCGAGGGGATTGGGGCGGCCACTTGGGTCTGGTTCGGCAAGTCACCGCGTCATCTTAGCGCAGCCGAGGCGGCACTCCTTGTCGCACTACCACAGGCACCGGAGCAGCGCCGTCCCGATCGCTTCCCGGCGGCGGCGGCGCGCGCCCGAGATCAGATCTTGCAGCGGGCGATTGCCAATCACCAGTTGGCCCCTCTAACTGCCCCCCTGCCACCATTACCAACTGCCCAGCGCCGCTGGCCACAACTCGCCCCCCTGCTCGCCCGCCGCTTACAACAGCAGCGGGCGTTAAACTCAACCGCTGGTGCGCCGCCATCACGGATCGATAGCTGTATCGATGCGACGCTACAGCAGCAGTTAACACCCTTGATCAAACGGGTGGCGACCACCCTCGATCGCCACGCTAGTGGTGCTGCGGTGGTGATCTCACTCCCCGACCAGCGGGTCGTTAGCTATGTCGGCAGCGCCGATTTTTTTGATGAGACGCGGCATGGTCAAGTCGATATGGTGAAGGCTTGGCGCTCCCCCGGCTCCACACTCAAACCGCTCATCTACGGTATCGCTTTTGATCTAGGCATTGCACACCCACAGAGTGTTGCGGTTGACGCGCCTAACCGCATCGGCCACTTCCGCCCCACCAACTACGATCGCCGCTACCGAGGTGAGGTGACGCTCAGCGAAGCGCTGCAACTCTCACTCAACACCGTCGCCGTACAGCTACTCCAGCAGATTGGGGCAACGCCTCTGCTTGCCCGCCTCGCGCGGCATCACATCACCCCTCGCCACATCGGCGATCAGGCGGGACTCGCCCTCGCGCTCGGGGGTGTTAGTCTACGGCTAGAGGATCTACTGCGACTCTATGGCGCCATTGCCCGTGATGGGGTGGTGCGGCCGTTACGCTATCGTGCGTGTGATGCTCCCACCTTTGAGCAGAGCGCCCCCCCTCCAGCGCTGATGGGTGAGCAGGCGCGCCAGCAGCTACAACAGATACTACTCGATGTACCCCGACCTAGCGGCGGTAGTGGGATTGCGCTAAAGACCGGCACCTCATACGGTGGTCGTGATGCGTGGGCGATTGGTTGGAATCGCCACTACCTAGCAGCGATCTGGTTCGGTCGCGCCGATGGCAGCGCACTCCCCGGACTGACCGGTGCGGGCGCAGCGGTACCCCCACTACTGCAGCTTTTTGATCGACTACCGGCCGCTCCACTGCCACGCTATCCGCAACTGTCGCCCCCAGCCGCCCTCACTCGCTTAACTGCGGTCGGGGCGGCGCAGAACCCGCCCCGGATCGCCTTCCCCAACGCCAGCACGCTGCTATTTGCCGATCCGCAGCAGCCACCGCTACCGCTCGAAGCCGATGGCGGTACCCTCCCATTGACTTGGCTCGTCAACGATCAGCCGCTCGCCACCGATCAGCGGCAGCCGCGCCACAGCGCATGGCGCCCCGAACATAGCGGTTTTGCCGATATCGTCGTCGTCGATGGGTTAGGGCGGCGCGATGCGGTGACCGTAACGATTCGAGATCCCGCCCAACCGCTGCCGATTGGACGCCTCACCCCCCAAAACGTGAACAGGGCGCTACCATCACGGTAGCGCCCTGTTCGCATTGTATAGCAGCGACTGCGGATGCGGTCGCTGCTATACCGCTGTGGCAGCGGGGATTACTGCGGGACGACGTTACTCGCCTGCGGCCCCTTCGGCCCGTTCTCTAGGTCGAAGGAGACCTTCTGACCCTCAGCAAGGGTCCGGAAACCGGAGCCCTGGATTGCGCTGAAGTGAACGAACACATCGGCGCCACCATCATCTTGAGAGATGAAACCATACCCTTTGGCGTCGTTAAACCATTTCACAGTGCCTGCGGCCATGTTGCTTTTCCTCGATAAAACATATTGTAATTCCGATACTCGGGTCGTGCTTGCAGGTATTGGGAATGGCTAAGATTTGGGTATGACACGGAAGGGTAACGCCAAACGACCACTGCCAAAAACCGCAGCAATTGCCACTTTACGCCATTCACTTTGACAAAGCCACCTTTTTTTACTGGAATTGCATCACAGAATCGATCGTGAGAGTTTGACAAAGCGCATCCAGATCGGTAGAGTTTCGCGCCTTAACCCAACCGTAACGGCATCCTTCTAGGGAGATCCATCTTGGCCAACTCAGCACAAGCTAAAAAGCGTGCCCGCCAAGCGCTTAAGCGCCGCGCGCACAACATGGCGCAGCGCTCACAGCTGCGCACCGCAATTAAAAGGGTGATCAGCGCAATTCGTGGTGGCGACCGCGGTGAGGCCGAAGGGGCCTACCGTAGCGCCGTACCGGTCATCGACCGGATGTGCGGCAAGGGCCTCATTCACAAGAATAAAGCTGCCCGCCACAAGAGCCGTCTGAACGATCACATTCGGGCGATGGCAGCCTAAATATTGATCGTCCATAGCGCCGGTGGCATGCCCACCGGCGTTGACGCTATAGCACCACCAGATTATCCCGATGGATCAGTTCCGATTCATCAACATACCCTAGTAACTGCTCAATCTCACCACTTGGCCGTCCCCGAATACGCCGGGTCTCGGCTGCACTGTAGTTGACTAACCCTCGCGCCACCTCACACCCACTCTGATCGAGACACGCAACCATCTCACCGCGCTCAAACTCACCCTCAACCGCGATGACGCCGACCGCCAATAGACTACGCCCCGAGCCGCGCACCACCGCGACTGCCCCCGCATCAAGCACCAGACGGCCGCGGATTTGAAGGTGACCTGCCAACCACTGCTTGCGGGCCGCCTGCGGCGCTTGATCGGGCAGCAGCAGCGTACCTAACGCCTCACCCGCGCGCAGTCGGAGCAGAACATCGGGCTCACGCCCGCCAACAATCACTGTCGCACTACCGGAGCGAGCAGCGAGTCGTGCCGCGCGCACTTTTGTCAACATACCCCCGCGACCGAGGGCGCCACCACTGCCCCCCGCCATCGCATCGAGCGTCGGATCGGAGGCGGCCATCTCACTCAGGAGTTGCGCATCGTGGTGGTGGCGCGGATCGCGATCAAACATCCCCCGCTGATCGGTCAAGATCACCAGTAGGTCGGCCTCGACCAGATTCGCTACTAAGGCACCGAGGGTGTCGTTATCACCAAACCGAATCTCATCGGTCACCACCGTATCATTTTCATTAACGACCGGTACCACCTGCAGTCCGAGCAGTGTACGCAGAGTCGATCGGGCGTTGAGATAGCGCACCCGACTGGCCAAATCGTCATGTGTTAAGAGGATCTGTGCGGTGTGCATGCCGTGCGTCTGAAACCGCGACTCATAGCGCTGTACCAAACCCATCTGCCCAACGGCGGCGGCGGCTTGTAGTGCATGGAGCGCATGCGGCCGCCGCTGCCAACCGAGGCGACTCATCCCCTCCGCCACTGCACCCGATGAGACAAGCACCAACTCCACCCCCTGTTGCCGCAGCGTGGCGATCTGATCGACCCAACCATCAATGCTTGCACCATCGAGTCCGCGTCCATCATTAGTCAGGAGCGCGCTACCAATCTTGACCACCCAGCGGCGACTGCGAATTAACCGTTCACGCGCCATGATCCGACTCCTCTGGCCCCACCTCAGGCAGATCATCAGCGCCAGTAATCGCTGCCGAATCCCTATCCGACACCGCCGCCTGCGCCTCTAAGTGATCCATAATGCGGCCAGCCAGTGGCCAGCACCCCTCACGCTGCAGCGCCGAGATAGTGAACACCGGCCCCTGCCAGTTGAGTGCCGCGATCAGCGCATCACAACGCGGTTGGCGCTCCGCTTCTGGCAGCAGATCAAGTTTATTGATGACCAACCAACGATCACGGGTAGCAAGCGCAGGATTGAACTTCGCCAACTCCTCGACAATCGATGCCACCGCTGCCGCCGGATCGCTCTCATCGGCAGGCGCGATGTCGACCAGATGGAGAAGTAATCGCGTGCGGCTAAGATGTTTGAGAAAACGGATCCCAAGCCCCGCCCCCTCCGCTGCACCGCTGATGAGTCCCGGAATATCAGCCACCACAAAACTGCGGTGAGGCTCCAGACTCACCACCCCGAGATTGGGATGGAGGGTGGTAAAGGGGTAGTCGGCCACTTTCGGCCGCGCCGCTGACACCGCTCGAATAAAGGTCGATTTACCCGCATTGGGCAGACCGAGGAGTCCGACGTCGGCTAACACCTTTAGCTCTAAACGCAGATTACGCACCTCGCCGGGTGTCCCCGGTGTCGATTGGCGCGGGGTACGGTTGGTACTGCTCTTAAAGCGACTATTACCGATACCGTGAAAGCCCCCTTGGGCGACCCGTAGTCGCTGATCGACAGCGGTTACATCACCAATTAGGGTGTCGCTATCGGCATCAAACACTTGGGTGCCAACCGGTACCCGTAACAGGGTATCGGCACCACCACGGCCAGTGCGGTTACGCCCCATGCCGGGACGCCCATTCTCCGCACGAAAGCGGCGCTCATAGCGAAAGTCGGCGAGGGTGTTAAGACCATCATCCCCGATCAGCCAGACGCTACCGCCATCGCCGCCATCACCGCCGTCCGGCCCCCCTTTCGGGATATACTTTTCACGTCGGAAGCTGACGCAGCCGCCGCCACCGTTGCCCGCTACGACCCGAATGGTCGCCTCATCAACGAATTTCATGGTTTAGTTCGCAAGGATTCATCATGCAGAAATAGAAAAACCGGCACTGTGGCCGGCTTCTCTCTCGATACCGCCTATGGCGGACCGATTGGTATTGGTCGGGGTGAGAGGATTTGAACCTCCGACTCCTGCCTCCCGAAGACAGTGCTCTACCAGGCTGAGCTACACCCCGATGTCATTTAATGGCTGCGCTGCACCGCAAACCGCGCAACTGTAATCAGCGCTTCGCGATAGGGTGAATCGGGTAGCAGCTCAAGGGTGGCTATTCCCTTCTCTACTTCCTCAACAGCGAGACGAAAAGTATAGTCAATCGCCCCACAACTTGCAATAGCCTGCTGAATCTTCTCCATCTGATCAAGCCCCCCCTGCTCAATCGCCTGCCGAATCAGCGCCGCATCAGCCGCGCTCCCATGCTGCAGGGTGTAGATCAACGGGAGCGTAGGCTTCCCTTCAGCCAGATCATCACCGATATTCTTCCCCATCTGCTCTGCCGAAGCGCTATAGTCGAGTACATCATCAACTAGCTGATAGGCAACGCCAAGGTGCATGCCGAAGGCGGCAAGCTGCTGCTGTCGGGCGCGTGAAACGTTCGCAATCACTGCTGCTAGTGCCGTCGCCGACTCAAATAGTTTCGCTGTTTTACAGCGAATCACCTCTAAGTAACGCGCCTCGCTGGTGCTACTATCATGGATGTTCAATAACTGCATCACCTCGCCTTCGGCGATGCGATTTGTGGCAGCAGCGAGAATCTCCATCACTCGCATATCGCCTAGCGTCACCATCATCTGAAACGCCCGAGAGTAGAGGAAATCCCCTACTAACACGCTCGCCTCATTTCCGAACACGGCATTGGCGGTCTGACGACCACGCCGCAGTTCCGAAGCATCGACCACATCATCATGGAGCAGCGTCGCCGTGTGGATAAACTCCACTACGGCGGCTAACTCATAGTGCGCCTCACCCTCATAGTTAAGGGCGCGCGCCATCAGCAGTAGAAGAATCGGCCGCAGCCGTTTACCACCGCTATTGACGATATAGTGACCTATCTGATTGATCAGCTCGACATCCGAATGGAGACGGCGCTGGATCAGCTCATCGACCGCCCGGCGATCCGCATCGATCAGGGTGTAGACCTGTTGGATGTCCATAGGGGTTTTGACTTCATTGGCTCGGCACATGAAAACGGCGCATGATATGGGGCAGCGCGGTTCAACGCAAATAATCGCGCCGTAGCGTATAATTCGATTTGACCTAAGTGGTAACAGTCGGTAAAATCCCGCCTCTTTTCTCAGGTCGGGTCTGCCCGGCCAAGATACACAATACAATCAGCTTTCTTTGCGGAGCAGACGCCAATGTACGCGGTAATCAAGACCGGTGGCAAACAGTACCGGGTGAGTGAAGGATTGACCCTGCGGGTCGAGAAGTTGCCGGCAGCAGTCGGTGAGAGCATCGATCTTAACGAGGTGCTGATGGTAGCGAATGGTGAGGATATCCGGATCGGTGCCCCCCACGTCGCCGGTAGCCGAGTCACCGCAGAGGTGGTAGGTCACGGTCGTGGTAAGAAGATTCGGATCATCAAGTTCCGTCGCCGTAAGCACCATATGAAGACCCAAGGTCATCGACAGGACTACACCGAACTGAAGATCACCGGCATCGACGCTGGCTGATACCCTATCCGCGACTCTTGAGGAGCAGCAGTAATGGCACATAAAAAGGCAGGCGGCAGTACGCGTAACGGCCGCGACTCCATCTCCAAACGCCTCGGCGTGAAGCGTTTTGGCGGCGAGCAGGTGCTAGCCGGTAACATTATCGTGCGGCAGCGCGGCACCCGCTTCCACCCCGGGCTCAATGTTGGCCGTGGCCACGACGATACCCTGTTTGCGAAGGCAGATGGTCAGGTCGTATTTGAGACGAAGGGCCCGCTCAATCGTAAGTTTGTGAGTGTGATCGCCGCAAGCTAAGGGCGCTAAGCTATCGCGCTGACAACCCCGCTACCCCGATTCGGGTAGCGGGGTTGTTGCGTTTAGTGGAACCACCATCCAACCGCCGCTAGTAGCGACACTAGGAGTAGCGCCGCCGACCAGCGCCACCGGCGATATGGCGCTGAATGGTGGCGACGTATCAGCGGTATGGTCGCGATGGGCGGTGCTCCAAATAGCATGACGATATCGCGACTACCGCGCAGCGATCGATCAAGTAGCTCCGCTAGGGTGACACCGCCTAAGCCCCCGCCAATCGCTAACACCATCCCCAGTAGCGCGATGCCAAGCCGATTAGGTCGCTCTGGTGTCGTCGGATGTGAGGCGGACTCGGTAAGCGTAAACTGCTGCCCCCGCCCGGTCGCCTCCAACTGTTCGGCACTCTGTGCCTGTAGCAGCTTCTGCTGCGTCTCCTGATAGGTAGTGACCGCCTGATCGTAGTCGCGCGCAAGCTGCCGATAGTCCCGCTCAACTAATGGGGTGGCCAGTAACCGCTGCTCTAACTGCTGCCGCTTCTGCTGGAGCTGTGCCTGCTTTTGCAACTCCGCTTCAATCGCCAGATCGACCCCATCTAGCTCGCTGCGTAAACGGATATAGTCGGGATTATCAGCCACTACCGGTGACGCTATCGCTGTCGTAGAAGGGGGGGTGGCTACCTGCAACATCTGCTGCTGCGCCTGCTGTAGCGCTAACTGTAGCTCTGCTACCCGCTGCTGCAACCGCACCACATCGGGGTGTTCGCGACTGTAGCGCTGCTGTGCCGCAAATAGCGCCGCCTGCTCACGCTCCAGATCGTGAAAGTGGGCAGCGGCCACCGCATCACTCGCGCCGAGTTGCTGCGCTAAGAGTGCGATCTCGCGCTGTAGCTGCTGTCGATCGGGATGATCGGATCCATAGCGTGCGGCGTTACGCAGATAGTCGCTGCGCAGAACCGCTAATCGCTCCGCCGGCTGCATCACACGGCTCCCCTCATCATCATAGAGGGGTGCGCTCGCTCGCGTCAGCGTCAACTCCGTACGTAGATTGAGTTGACGCTGCTGTAGTAATCGCAGCTGTTCATAACTGCGCTCTAGCTTCTCATCACTCTGCTCAAAGAGGCGGAGATTGAGATCGGCTAACTCCGGTAATTGATTGACATGACGCTGCTTAAATGCCGCTAAGCGGCGCTCTAAGGTCGCAATCTCAGCCGCCTGCTGCTCTCTCTGTAGCGTCAAAAAGCGGGTCACCTCTTGGACTTGAAGCTGCCGCGCTCGTCGCTCCTCATCAAGGTAGAGCTGCGCTACCGCATCGGCACCCCGCTGCGCTAAGCGCGCTGTCGGTGCCTCAAAGCTGACGGTAAAAGCGACCGTCGCGCTACTCTCACTGCCACTGCGGCTGTGGGTGCGAACATCAAGCAGTTCAATGACGATCCCCTGTCGGATGGTGGTCGTGATATCCCCCTGCGGTAGGGGCGATGTAGAGGGTGCCGGATAACCAATCTCAGTAGCAATCTGCGCTAACCGATCAGGCGTGAGCAGCCGCCGCGTGAGGCGATCGATGCGCTCTTGCACATAACCGGTGACCGTGGTTGTAACGAGCGCCTCTGGGATCTCTTGGCGCTCTACCAAGATGGTCGCCTGCGAGCGATAGATTGGCGGGAGCAGCAGCGCTAATGCACTGGCACTGCCGGCAATCAGTAGTAGCGGTAGCAGCAGCGCATAGCGGCGGCGCCGCAACAGCGCCAGATAGTCGTGTAGGGTCAATGGTGGCGGGTTAGCCATTGCAGCGGCGGTGGTGGGGTGTCGATTCATGGTAGTGGCCGTTGGCGGCGATAGGTTGCACTGAGCCGGATCTGATTCCCCTCAGCGGTTGAACTCGCCGCAATATCGCGCTGCTGCTGGTAGCGGTAACTGAGTCGTAACTGCCACCAGCGGCTGAGACGGTGGCTGATGGCCGGCTCCAGTTCCAGATAGCGCCGCTCGGCATCGCGACCGGCAGCCCGCAGCGCTTCAGTACGAAATAGCCGCCCTTGGAGCGCTACCTGGGTCAGCTCACCCCAGTTGGGTTCTAGCTGAAGCTGCAACTCATGGTTGATGAGCCGCTCGCCGGCACCGCTCGGCAACAGGGTGCGCACGAGACTCACTCGATAGCGCCCGCGATCACTGCGATGATCAGCGTCGAGCGTTAGCAGAGCGCCACTCTCCTGATCCTCAGCAGCGTCGGGTTCTAAAAAGCGACTGCGCTGTACCCCCACCTCAAATCCGATATCGGTGGTTGGACTCAGATGGCTGCCAAAACCGAGTAGCGCCTCCTCACTCACCACTTCCAGATCGCTCTGACGGTTGCGATAGCGTATTGTACGCAGCGTGGTATTGAGCCAGTCGCGCTCATTGAGATGGTAGCGCCACTGACCGCTTAACTGCGCCTCACGATACTCACTCAAATCACTATCTAGCGCGTCGTAACGCACCTGTAGATGGCGCAGTTCGATGATCAGCTCGCTGCGCTCAGAGAGAGCAAACTCGATCGCCGGTGCCAGTAGCAGTCGATCACGACGGATACTACGACTCACCAGATAGGGATCGGTATCAGCGGCGAGTCGACTACCTAACAGCTCACTATCCTCCGCATCGGCTAGGGTGCGCCACAACGTATCGCGTCGGAGATCAGCCTGTAGCCGCCACTGCTGCTGAGGGCGAGAGCGGTAGCGACCATCGAAGCGCCAGAGCTGATTGACGCTATCATGGAGCGCCTCATCAGCCCGTAGATAGTGGTTGCCATCGAGGCGCCCGAGCAGCTGTAGCGATGATCGCGGCTGCTGCTGCCGCAACCCCACGCCAACCACCGCCCCCACCGATGCCGCGCTCACTGGCTGATCCGACTCCGCGACTAGCCCGACATTATCCTGCCACTGCTCGCTAAATCGTAGCTCCGGTTCGAGTTGCCACGCGGCGGCCACAACGGTTGATAATAGTGAGAGTAGCGCCCCCATCATCAGCGCAGTCGCAGGGCGGCTCATGGTACCACCACCACATCGCCACTGCGCAGCAGGATATTCTGCTGTAACCGCTCGCCGCTCTTAACCGCTGAGTAGCGGAATGGATAGACCCGATCGCGGTCTACGTCGCGCCGAATCACCCGAATCGCATCCTCCTGCGCATAGGGCGTGAGGCCACCGGCGAGGGTGAGCGCCTGCATCACATCGACATAGTGGCCGACCGTAAACGGGCCCGGTTGATTCACTTTGCCGATCACATAGATACGGTAACCGGCGATCTGTTTTACTGCGACCGTAACAACAGCCTGCGGGATGTAGCGCTGCAGCCGCTGCGTCAGCTCCACTTGCACCTGCTGTGGCGTTCGGTCGGCGACGATCAGATCGCCTGCCAACGGAAAAGCGATGCCACCATCGGGTCGTACCAGTACCTCGCGCTGGAGATCGGGCTCGCGCCACACCGAGATGTCGAGCACATCCTCCGGTCCGATACGGTACTCATCGATCGGCTGATTGGCCGCTTGCAGTGCCTGCGGCGACAGTGTCGGCTGCATCGTGCAGCCACCTAGCAACAACAGCAACAGCAGCAGCAACATGGCGCTCCCCTCTCCCTCTCCGATTCGGGATCGCATGCCAACCACAATGGCGGCATACGCTGGGATTGAGGATAGCTAACTACCGTCACAATGGGGTGGGGTCAAACCCTACCCCCGATGTCTGTCAAGCTACCTGTCGCCCTGCATATTTGATCGGCGCTGCCTTAGTAGGGGGGAGTAGTTACTTTTTCTGTAGTGAATCGTGCTGGAGTAAACGCTTGCTGTACACCAAAAAATCATCGAGATGATGCTGAATAATGCTGACGGTAATCGGCATTTGAAGTTGCTTATAATCGTGTACCGCGATATTACGAAAACCGACCATGCGTTTGAGCACATCAGCGAGGTCATGACTAATCCACTCGCCTTGAGATAGCAGCGTAAACACATCGCGGGCGCTCTGTGGTACGCCGAGGCGTTCGCGGCGGATCACGTGTTGGCCCATATCGAGCGCCGCTTCACAGGCGCGTTGGATATTGAGAATAGCGGCGTCCTGACGGGTGTAGTCCTCAGCAAAACCAGTTGGGTTGGCGGCGTACTCCTCGCGTGCCCGAGCCACGCAACGCTCAATGGTCGCCGCCTTGTTAATCAATACATCATCGGCCATAAATGCTTCCGCGTTGCTCGATGTCAGCTAGCAGGCCGGCACGGGCCTGCTCCAGTTCGGTGCGCTCGCTGAGAATCATGGCCTCGTAGAGCGCGGCTTGGGCATCTGCCGCCCACCAGCGTTCACCGGTGGTGATGATTTGATACTGCATCACGGTCGAGGCGGCTCGCAGATCCAGCAGATCGACCTCGCAACCGGCTAGCTCCGCTAGCGGGGTGGCCAACGCCCAGAGCCGCAGCGGTGAGGCGTAACCGGCAACCAGTACCGCCAGATCCAGATCACTCTCGGCATGGGCATCGCCCCGAACACGGCTACCAAACGCGTAGATGGCCATTAGCCCCGGCAGCTCTGCTTGCAACTGCTCTATGATGGTTGCGCGGTTTGAGATCATCACACCACCTAATTAGCTACGTTGACAACAACCTAGCTGAGTGCTTGCAATAGCAGTGAAATTGAACGACGAGGGGTTGCGATTGAACCCGATCCGAGTGGGATTCGAGCAGCATGCAGAGATGAGCAGTGCTCTAGGCGTTAGTGACATAACACGCTTAATTGGCGGAGAGAGTGGGATTCGAACCCACGTGCCCCTTGCGGGACCAACGGATTTCGAGTCCGCGCCGTTATGGCCACTTCGGTACCTCTCCAAAGGATCCAGTCGAGTGGAAGGCGCGCATCATACCCGGAACAGGGATACACAACAAGTCCCAACTACTTTATAGTGTCTCCACCTTTTTGCCACCGATCCGATCGTTCGCCGATGGCCTATATTGCGCGCCTGCTACTGCTGATCTGCACTCTGCTGCTCCCTTTACGCACCGAGTTGCCACAGCCTAATCAACTCGAACAGATCATCACCCGTGGTGAGCTGCGGGTTGTGACGCGAAATGCTGCTACCACCTACTTCCTCGGTGCAAATGGCGCAAGCGGGATGGAGTATGAGTTAGCCAAGGGGTTTGCCGATCAACTCGGACTCACCCTGCGTCTTATCACCGTCAACACCATCAATGAGGTGCTACAGCAGCTCGATGAGGGGGCGGCTGATATTGCCGCAGCGGGTTTGACCATGACCGCTGAACGGCAGCAGCACTACCGTTTTACCCCCCCCTATCAGCAGGTGAGTCAACATCTGATCTACCGTAGCGATCGCCGCCGCCCCGCCTCCATCAACGATATTCCGGGGGATGTTGAGGTGATCGCCAGTAGCAGCCACTCCGAACGGTTGCGTCAGATCCAGCAGCAGCACCAACACTTGCGCTGGTTTGAGAATAGTGAGTTAGGGAGTGAACAGCTATTAGCGCTCCTGTGGGAGGGGTTGATTGACTATACCATCGCCGATACCAATACACTGCAACTCAATCAGCCCCTCTACCCGGAGCTACGCAGCGCCTTTACCATCGGTGAGCCAGAGTCGTTAGCGTGGGCACTACAGATGCGTAGTGACACCTCCTTCTATGATGTGGCCTGCGACTACTTCAACATCTTGCAGCGCGATGGGCGATTAGCAACACTGCTTGAGCGCTACTACAGCCATGTTGATGATTTTGACTATATTGAGGTGCGCACCTTTCGGCGTCATATCGCCACTCGCCTACCAAACTACCGCACGCTCTTTGAGCAGCAGGCGGCGGCTAATGATCTCGATTGGCGACTACTCGCTGCGGTCGCTTATCAGGAGTCGCACTGGGATCCGAAAGCGGTCTCGCCAACCGGGGTTCGTGGCATCATGATGTTGACCCGAGCAACAGCGAAGCAACTCGGCATTTCACGGCGCGAAGATCCGGCTCAGAGTATCGAAGGGGGGGCACGCTATCTGCGACAGTTGATCAACACCATTCCAAAGCGCATCAGCGAGCCCGACCGGAGCTGGTTAGCGCTCGCCTCCTACAATATCGGCTTTGGCCATCTGGAGGATGCGCGTATCCTGACACAGCGCCAAGGCGCCACTCCTGATCGCTGGTTGGAGGTGAAGCAGCGGCTACCGCTACTGCAGCAGCCGAAGTGGTACCAGCAGACTAAACATGGTTACGCCCGTGGTAATGAGGCGAAGCGTTATGTCGAAAATATCCGCAGCTACTACCACATCTTAAAGTGGGTGATGGAGCAGCGACCGGCCCCCGATGAGGAGCCGCCCGCCTCGCTACAGATTGTGACGCCGGTGCTTTAACCCTGCGCTTCGCCCTGCTGCTGCTCAGCTACCTGCTGCCGCACCTCATCCATATCTAGTTCACTCGCTTTAGTAATGAGATCATCAAATTGCGAGCCCATCAGCGCCCCTGGTTGGGCGTAGATGACAATCTGATCACGCATAATCATCAGCGTCGGGATTGAGCGTACTTGGAAGTGGCCGGCGAGCGCCTGCTCCTCTTCGGTATTCACCTTACCGAAAACAATATCCGGATACTTTTCAGAGGCCTCCTCAAAGACCGGACCAAAGGATTGACAGGGGCCGCACCAACTAGCCCAGAAGTCAATAATAACAAAGTTGTTGTTGCTGACGATCTCGTCAAAGTTCTCTGTGGTAAGCGCAACAGAAGCCATCAGGCATCTCCTTAGATTTCGGGTGGTGTGTGACGCCGCGGACGCCAGAGTGGGTGGGCAGGGGGTGCCTGCATCGATGATAAAAGCGGTGATTATAACGGATCAGGCAGCGATTGAACCAGCCGCTACGGGTTCAATTCTCTCGGTAGTAGTCGCAGACCCTGCTGCCGGCGTAGTGCATTAAACTGTGCAGCAGAGTCGAGAAATGTGACACGTGGATCATCCCACTGCCAGGTGCGGCCAATCACATAGTGCTGCACTTGTTGGTAGTCACCACGTATCGTGATCCGATCAGAAATCTCACTAACAACTTGCGGCCGGGTAACACGACGCGGGGGTGGCGTGACTCTAGCTAGCAGCGCTAACCGACCGGTCGCGGCATCGGCGGCGGCCGCGATAATGTGGAGTTCAAAACCTGGATTAGGTACCTGCAACCGCACCTCTAGCTCGCGCTCGGCATCGACTCGGCTTACGGCAACGCTATCATCTGCTGTTATGATGGTGGTGGTAGTGGCGGGCACCTGATCACTGTAACTGCTGTTGAGCTGCTGCCAAGTCGCTGCAACAGCGGTGGGCGATGGTAATAGTAACGGTAACAGTAGCCCCCCCCATCGCATACCGCTAGCGACTCTCCAGCCCATCAACTTCGCTCTTCAATCCACGCCATCTGGATCGCCTCTAACACCTTCTCTCCGCCCCGATTAGGATCATCATCAAACGCGTCTAACGCACACACCCAACGCTGTAGATCGGTAAACCGCAGGTAGCGCGGATCGACCTCAGGATGCGCCTCATCTAGCTCTATCACAATCTCGTTGACATCAATCCACTTTAGACTCATCTGCTCTCACTCCGCTCTCACGTTAAGGCGTCAATGCTGCTCCGATACCATATTGATGGTGTACTTCGGAATCTCAATCACTAGATCCTGATCGCCAATCCGCGCCTGACATGAAAGCCGCGACTCTGGCTCCAATCCCCACGCCTTATCTAGCATATCCTCTTCGCCCTCATCCGCCTCATTGAGCGACTCAAGCCCCTCACGGATAATCACATGACAGGTGGTACAGGCGCACGACTTCTCACAGGCGTGCTCAATCGCAATCCCATTGGCAAGTGCCGCCTCAATTAGGATCGTGCCGGTCTCAGCCTCAAACATTGCCCCTTCTGGGCAGAGCTCTTCATGGGGTAGAAAGATCAGTTGCGGCATCAGGGGCCTCAATTTCAGGTTGCAGTAGATTTAGGGTGTCATGACTACGCTAACGATTGTCGATCAGATCGCATTAACGCTACATCTGATCGATCCGCTGGCCGGTCAACGCCTGTTGGATACTGGCATTCATCCGACGCGCTGCAAACTCTGAGCTCCGACGGTTAAGTGCCTCTAATTCACGCTTGAGGTGTCGATAGTCGCTCCCCTCCCGGGCGACCACCACGGCGTCGATGGCGCGATCGAGTTCGGCGCGCTCCTGCTCGCTCAGGAGCCGTTCACCATCCTGCTCTAGCGCCGCCTCTAGTGCGTCAAGGACGCGATCGGTCTCAACCTGCTGCTCGCGCAGATTACGCGCATCCATATCATCCCGGGCGTGCTCCATTGAGTCGCGCAGCATCTGCTCAATCTCGCTGTCGCTCAAACCATAAGAGGGCTTCACCTGAATACTCGACTCAATGCCGGTCCCCTGCTCGCGGGCGGTGACAGAGAGCAGACCATCGGCATCGACTTGAAAGGTGACCCGGATCCGCGCGGCGCCGGCCGGCATCGCTGGGATACCACGCAGCTCAAAGCGCGCTAATGAGCGGCAGTCAGTAACCAGCTCCCGCTCCCCCTGGACAACATGGATCGCCATTGCACTCTGTCCGTCCCGGAAGGTGGTAAACTCCTGCGCGCGGGCGACCGGAATCGTGGTGTTGCGTGGAATCACCTTCTCGCTCAACCCCCCCATCGTCTCCAAGCCGAGCGAGAGCGGAATTACATCGAGCAGTAGCATCTGATCATCGGGTTTATTACCGACTAGCACATCGGCCTGCATCGCCGCCCCTATCGCCACCACCTGATCGGGATCGATATCGACTAACGGTTGGCGCTGGAAAAACTCCCCGACAAGTTGCCGCACTCGCGGTACGCGGGTCGAGCCGCCCACCATCACCACCTCTTTAATCGCATCCAGCTCAACACCGGCATCGCGCAGCGCCCGCCGGCATGGAATGAGCGATTTGCGGATCAACGGATCGATTAGCTGCTGGAGCTGCGTCCGATCAAGCGTACCATGCCAGTGGCTACCATCGGCTAGCTCCAGTTTGATCTGGGTGGTGGTCGCTTCAGTCAGCGCCTCTTTTGCGGCACAAGCGTCACGCATCAGTCGCCGTAGCTGGTGGTGATCTGCATCATCGGCAATGCCCGCATGCTGCATCATCCAGCCAGCGATCGCCCGATCCATATCGTCGCCACCGAGCGCCGAATCGCCAGCAGTTGCTAGCACCTCAAACACCCCCTTGTGGAGCCTTAGCACGGAGATATCGAAGGTACCGCCGCCCAGATCGTAGACTGCGATCACCCCCTCCTCACGACTATCGAGTCCATAGGCAACCGCCGCGGCGGTCGGCTCATTAAGTAGCCGGAGTACATTCAGACCGGCAAGGCGGGCAGCATCTTTAGTTGCTTGGCGCTGCGCATCATCAAAGTAGGCCGGTACGGTGATCACCACCCCGGTCAACTCGCCACTGAGCGCCGCCTCGGCACGCTGCCGCAGCGCGCGCAAGATATCGGCCGATACCTCAACCGGACTCAGATCGCCCGCGACGGTACGGATCCGCGGCATCGATGACTCCCCCTCGACAAACTCATAGGGGAGCCGACTGCCGAGCCGCTTCACATCGGTCACACCTCGCCCCATAAAGCGCTTCACCGAAGCGATGGTGTTGAGCGGATCTGTCGCCGCCTGCACCATCGCCGCACGCCCTACCACCACCTCCCCATCAGCGAGGTAGCGCACCACCGAGGGCAGTAGCTGCCGCCCATCGGCATCACTCAAGGTGGCGGCAAGACCGCTGCGGACAGTGGCGACGAGTGAGTTGGTGGTGCCGAGGTCGATACCGGCGGCGAGACGTTGCTGGTGTGGTGCCGCGGATTGACCCGGCTCGCTGATCTGCAGTAGTGCCATAGCTATTTTATTCGTTTTAGGGGGTGGGTGGTTAGGCGACAGCCCGTGGCGATCGCGCCGATTCAGATAGCCTAGATTGCGTGGGCCAGCTCTTCTTCAAGCTGATCAATCTCTTGACGGAGACGATCGAGAAACTGTAGTCGCCGCACCTGATCGCGCGCACGCTGTAGTGCCTCAGCATCGGCTTGTGCCAGATCGCTACGCAGCGATGCGAGTAGCTGCTGCCAGTGCTGTTCGAGTTCACTATGTAGCCGGGTCAATGCTGTGAGCGGATCATCCGCCTGCGGGACCGCCGCTAAGCGCTCCCGCAGCTCCATCTGTGTCATTAGAAAGGCCGGGTCCATCTGCGTATCGCGTTCGTTGAAGGCGACGCCAAGCTGCTCTAACAGATAGCGTGCGCGACTCAATGGTTGGCGCAGCGTCTGGTACCCCTCATTGAGCCACGACGCCTGCTGTAGCGCCAGCCGCCGTTCGGCATCACTAGCGTTAGCAAAACGATCGGGGTGAACCTGACGCTGCAACTCACGGTAACGCTCCGCTAGCTGCTGGCCATCGATATCGAACTGGGGCGTCAACCCAAACAGTAGAAAGAAGTTGCGCCCCACCTCGACTATCGACTCAGACATTGAAGCTCTCACCACAGCCACAGGCATCTTTGACATTGGGGTTATTGAACTTAAACCCCTCATTCAACCCCTCGCGCACGAAGTCGAGCTCTGTGCCATCGAGATAGACGAGGCTCTTACGATCGACAATCACTTGGACTCCGTGACTCTCATACACCTCATCATCCGCGCCCGACTCATCGGCAAACTCCAGCACATAGGCCATACCGGAGCAGCCGGAGGTCTTAACCCCAAGTCGTAAGCCGATCCCCTGACCGCGATTAGCCAGATATTTGCGGACATGCTCTGCTGCCGCTGCAGTAACCGTGATACTCATAGCGGCTCCCGATTATGCTGCCGACTCGCTGCTATCGGCACCACTACCATGCTTCGCTTGGTAGTCGGCAATCGCTGCTTTGATCGCATCTTCAGCGAGAACCGAACAGTGGATCTTTACCGGCGGTAGTGCCAACTCTTCGGCGATCTGACTATTGCGAATCGCCGCCGCCTCATCAAGACTCTTCCCCTTAACCCACTCGGTGACTAGTGAGCTTGAGGCGATTGCCGATCCACAACCGTAAGTCTTAAAGCAGGCATCCTCAATAATGCCGGCATCGTTGACCCGGATCTGAAGCTTCATCACATCACCACACGCCGGCGCACCGACCATGCCGGTACCGACAGCACCGCTCTCTTTGTCGAACGTACCGACGTTGCGTGGATTGTTGTAGTGGTCAATAACCTTTTCGCTGTATGCCATGCTCTGTTCTACCTCTGTTAAGTTGGCTCAGATTACTATCGGGATCAGTGGGCTGCCCACTGCACACTATTGAGATCGATGCCATCTTTGAACATCTCCCATAGTGGCGACATCTCACGCAGCTTATCGATCTTCTCATGGATCAGCGCAATCGCCTGATCAATATCCGCCTCGGTGGTGAAGCGACCGATGCTAAAACGTAGCGAACTGTGCGCAAGCTCATCACTGCGGCCAAGTGCGCGCAGCACATAGGAGGGTTCGAGACTCGCGGAGGTGCAGGCGGAACCGGAGGAGACCGCTAGCCGATCGAGCGCCATCATCAGCGACTCGCCCTCAACAAAATTGAAGCTAATGTTGAGATTGTGCGGTACCCGCTGCGTCATTGAGCCGTTGATATAGACCTCTTCGAGATCTTTAATGCCCTCTAGCAGGCGGTCGCGTAGCTGCTGCACCCGCACCTGCTCGCTCGCCATCTCCTCACGCGCTAACCGGAACGCCTCACCCATGCCAACAATCTGATGCGTCGGCAGCGTGCCGGAACGGAGACCGCGCTCATGGCCACCACCATGCATCTGCGCCTCAAGTCGCACCCGCGGTTTACGCCGCACATAGAGTGCACCAATCCCCTTCGGTCCATACACCTTGTGTGCCGACAGACTCATCAGATCGACCTGCATCGCTTCGACGTCGATCGCCACTTTACCAGGACTCTGGGCCGCATCGACATGGAAGTTGACCCGGCGTTCGCGACAGATAGCGCCAATCGCCGCGATATCTTGAATCACACCAATCTCATTGTTGACATGCATCACCGAGACGAGGGTAGTGTCATCCCGAATCGCTTCGCGCAGCGCATCGAGATCGAGTAAACCATCGCTCCCCGGCTCAAGATAGGTCACCTCAAACCCCTCGCGCTCTAGCTGCCGACAGGTGTCGAGTACCGCTTTGTGTTCAGTCCGCACGGTGATCAGGTGCTTACCCTTTCGGGCGTGGAAGTGGGCGATCCCTTTAATCGCCAAATTATTTGATTCGGTGGCTCCGGAGGTCCAGACAATCTCACGCGGATCGGCGTTGATGAGTGCGGCCACATCTTGGCGCGCCTGTTCAACCGCCTCCTCCGCATCCCAACCATACTGGTGGGATCGCGATGCCGGATTGCCGAAGAGGCCATCAGCCGGTGCTAGATAGCGGCACATCAGCTCCGCCACCCGCGGGTCAACCGGTGTGGTAGCGGAGTAGTCCAGATAGATCGGTTTGCTCATTGCAGTTCTGCGCTCTCGTTTCGGGTTTACCAGGCCAACGCGGCCATCGCTTGTAACTGCTGCGCCTGGCTGCGCAGCACCTGTAGCAGCTGTTCGACATCGGCATCAAGGTTGCCGCGACCGAAGCTGATTCGGATTGCAGCACGCGCCAGATCGGGCGCCACTCCCATCGCCGCCAACACCGCACTCGGTCGATTGTGGCTGCTGCCACAAGCGGCTCCACTAGAGACCGCAATTCCGGCGCGGTCGAGGGTTGCCGCTAAGGTCTGCCCCTCAATCCCCGGTATTGCAACAAAGCAGGTGTTGGGGAGTCGGGGTGCGGTTTGGCCAAACACTACTGCTTGCGGTATATGGGTCGCCAAGCCATTTTCCAACTGTTTAACTTGGTTATTGATTTGCTTATATTGTTCCAGCTCACGCTGTGCCAACTCTGCAGCGACCCCAAAACCAACAATCGCGGCAAGATTCTCGGTACCGCCGCGTCGCCCCTGCTCCTGCCCCCCGCCATGATGCAGTGGCTCTAGGGTTAGCCCCTTATCTACAATCAGTGCACCAACACCCTTCGGACCGTAGAGCTTATGAGCCGATAGCGACAGCATCTGGAGACCACTAGCACGAAAATCGACGGTCACTTTACCTGCCGCCTGTACCGCATCGCTATGCAGCAGCGCGCCCGCACCACGCGCCGCCTCGGCAAGTGCCGGGATATCCTGTAGGACACCGGTCTCATTATTAGCCCACATCACCGAACAGAGCAGCGCATCGTTAGCCTGCTGTCGCAGCGTCTCGGCAGCGACTCGCCCATCGCTATCGACCGCCAGCGTACCCTGCTGCCAGCCGGCACGGGCAAGGGCGGCGATGGGCGCAGAGACAGCAGCATGCTCCACTTCGCTATAGAGGAGGGTGGCCCCCGGATGGTGCCACGCGATCCCCTTCAAAGCAGCGTTGTTTGCTTCGGTACCGCCACTTGTAAAGATCACCTCGGTCGGATGCGCACCGACTAGTGCTGCAACCTGCTGGCGCGCCGCATCGATCAACGCGCGGGCGCGGCGGCCGGCCGCATGCTGGCTCGATGGATTACCCTGCAGCGCCTCCTCATAGAGTGGCAGCATGGCGGCCGCAACGCGTGCATCGAGCGGCGTGGTGGCGTTATGGTCGAGATAGATCACTACGGCGTTAATACGTTACAGCGCCGCCTGCTTCTCGGTGCTAGACTTGTCAGTAGCGCGCCGTTTACAGCTTGCTTTACGAGTCGGTATGGCACCGAGGAGTTGCCGCTCTTGGCGCGCCGCAACCGCTTGGATCCGCTTTCGCGCCACCAGTTGCGCCAGATCAATCTGCTTGAGAAATTCATAGATCTGCCCCGATAGATCGCACCACAGATCGTGGGTCAGACAGGCGACACCATCTTGACAATCCCCTTTACCGCCACAGCGCATCGCATCCACTTTCTCATCGACTGCGGTGATCACGTCTGCGACGCAGATGGTCGCCGCATCGCGACTCAGTCGGTACCCACCACCCGGTCCGCGGGCGCTATCGACTAAGCCATTTTTACGCAGCCGCGCAAACAGCTGCTCAAGGTAAGAGAGTGAGATCCCCTGCCGCTTTGAGATGTCGGCTAGTGTGATCGGTCCATTCTCGTAGTGTATCGCCAAATCTAGCATCGCGGTGACCGCGTAGCGCCCTTTCGTTGTCAGTCTCATCCCCGGTAATCTCCACTATTGTGATTGGTGGCTTAACAGGGATTAACCTAGCAATACCGACAATTTCAGTCAACTATAATTGCTTCGGTATCCCACTCTCACCCCGCTCTGCGCTTTCGCGCAGCACTTCACATGGGCCGAGTGTCGGCAGCGTGCGGCTATCAATCTCGGCGCCGAGGCTATGGATCGCGCCACACATCCGCTCCATCTGCTGATCCATCGCGTGGATATGATCAAGCATGCAGTTGATGGCATTAGCGACCGGATCGGGCATCTCCTGCGCGGTGCCGTAGGCATCAAAGCCGATCTTCTCTGCGATCGCGCGCCGCCGCGCCTCTCGCTCCTGATCCTCACTACGCCGTACGATACGGCCAGGAATACCGACGACGGTTGCACCAGTTGGCACATCCTTCATCACCACCGCGTTGGAACCGACTCGTCCCCCATCACCAATATGGATCGGGCCGAGAACCTTTGCGCCTGCACCGACCACCACATCGTTACCGAGGGTCGGGTGGCGTTTTCCTTTGTTCCAGCTTGTGCCACCTAAGGTGACACCATGGTAGAGGGTGCAATCATCACCAATCACCGCCGTCTCACCGATCACTACACCCATGCCGTGATCAATGAAGAAGCGGCGACCAATGGTCGCCCCCGGATGGATCTCAATACCGGTCATCCAGCGCGAGAACATCGATAGCGCACGCGCAAACCATTGCCACTGCCGATACCAGAGCCAGTGTGCCATCCGGTGCAGTAGTAGCGCATGAAAACCGGGATAGGTCGTCACTATCTCAAATACACTGCGCGCTGCCGGATCGCGGAGAAACACACAGTGGATATCTTCCCGTAGACGTTGCAGCATGGGGGAGCCTCAATCGGGAGTATTCGATCTCCGAGCAGGATCAATGGATAATTCTGCCACAGAATGTAGGGTAGGAGTAGGGGGAGTGGTTGAGTGAGTGGCCATGTGGCCACCCACTCTACAGCCGTACGATTACTGCTCGATGCTGATATCAACGCGCCGATTTTTTGCACGACCGGCAGCGGTAGCATTACTAGCTACTGGCTCATCACTACCGACCCCACGCACCTCAATCTGCGCCGCCTGCACCTCACCAACGCTTGTCAGGTAGTGGCGCACCGCCGCGGCCCGCCGCAGCGAGAGTGTGCGATTGTAGGCTGCCCGACCACTGTTGTCGGTGTGGCCAGTGATGACAATCCGCGACAGTGTGCCGCCGGCACGCCGTAGCCGCTCGGCCAGTGCGTTGAGCGTCTGTTGAGCGGCTGGCGTTAGCTCTGCGCTATCACTACCAAATAGGGTGCCATCGAGCGTCAGCTTACCAAACCGCTCACAGCCGTTAGCCTGCACTGGGGTGCCGCGCGGCGTTGCTGGACACTGATCGAGACGATCAACAACGCCATCACCATCGCTGTCAGCCTCGCAGCCACTACGATCGACCGCAACGCCAGCCGAGGTACCCGGACAGCGATCGGCACTATCAACCACGCCATCGCCATCGCTATCAAGCTCACAACCGCGCGCATCGACGGCAGCACCTGCGACGGTCTGCGGACAGTTATCAGCACTGTTGACCACGCCATCGCCATCACTATCGAGTTCACAACCGTGGCTATCGACCTTAATGCCGGCAGCGGTCGCCGGACAGCGGTCGAGATCATCGGTCACGCCATCACCATCACTATCTTGCAGCGGCACACACCCGGTTGGGTTGCGGCTACTCTCGCTCCAAGTGCCGGTACGCCAGCACTCGCCGCTACCGCTGCGGACAATGCCACTTCGCTCATCTTGTGCCCACTCCGGATAGCTCTCAGCAACCGCCGCGGTCGATCCAAGCAGTGCGCTACCGAGGGTAGTTAGCAGTAGGGTACGTTGGTAACTATTCAATGCAATATCCTCAATACAGTTAAAAAGTAGGGGTTTTTAGATCATAACGGCAGGCTACCGATACTGCTAGTGATAGCAGGTCGTAGCCTACCTTGCCGCTCGATTAACGATAGCGTATACCACGCGCCTTCTGCTGCGCCGCGGTCAACATCCCGCGTAGAATGTTAAGCTCAGTCGCTTCTGGTTGCGCTCGACCAAATAGCCGCCGTAGGCGCCGCATCAGTTGCCGTGGATGCGCTGGATCGAGGAACTCCAGCTCCTCTAGTGTCTGCTGCAGATGGTGATAGAAGCGCTCCATCTCCGCAGCGGGCGCGGCCGCTGGCAGTGGTGTGCTGCCGCTGCCGTCGGCGGGCGCGCCGCTGCGCGCCGCTGCTAACGCCGCCATCCGTACCTCATAAGTGAGTAGCTGCACCGCCGCTGCCACATTTAGCGAACTGAAATCGGGCATCGTTGGGATGTGTACCAGATAGTGACAGCGCTCCAACTCCCGATTCGACAGACCGGAACTCTCACGCCCAAACAGCAGTGCCACCACAGACCCAGCAGCGGCTGCTGTTGCTGCCATCTCACCCGCCTCACGCCCATCGAGTTGCGGCCACTCTAGGGTGCGCAGGCGGGCGCTCGCACCAAGGATCAGATGCGCGTCGGCGAGTGCCTGATCGAGATCATCACACACCACTGCCTGCGCTAGCAGATCATCGGCGCCCGAAGCGCGAGCGGTCGCTTCCGGATCGGGAAAGCGGCGGGGCTGCACCAGCCGTAGCT